>Ga0209487_1004247_pt1 | contig 11069 bp, 10 predicted proteins | sample Poulit2012_FD_187524 | JGI IMG/M metagenome (GOLD analysis project Ga0209487, IMG submission 187524) | Agricultural soil microbial communities from Georgia to study Nitrogen management - Poultry litter 2012 (SPAdes) (version 2) | ecosystem: Environmental > Terrestrial > Soil > Agricultural land... | reverse complement strand
GTGAGGAACGTGCCTGGGTGCCGGGGGAGGTGGGCGTGTCAAATGGTCTGTGTATGAGGTGGATCCCTGAGGCTGGCTGAGGAGCCAGTGAGAGGAGACCATCGTGACGACCACGAAGGCTATGAAGAACAGCGACGGAGGGCAGGAGGAAGCACCGGCCGATGACCCCGGGCTGCGCTCGAGCGATGGCCAGCAGGTGCCCGCAGGCTCGAGCGGCCGGTCGCATCGGGCTGTGCTCAGTGATGAGTACATCGATGACCTCATCGCCCAGGCCGATGCCGATGGGGTGGCGCTGACCGGTAAGGGCGGGTTCCTTCCCGAACTGATCCGTTCGGTGCTCGAACGCGGCCTGGCAGCAGAACTAACCGATCACCTGGGCTATGACAAGGGCGATCCGGCCGGCCGCGGGGCGCCCAACTCCCGCAACGGGTCCACGCCCAAGACGCTGGCCACCGACGTCGGACAGGTGCCGATCGCCACCCCGCGGGACCGGGCCGGCACGTTCGAACCGGCGCTGGTTCCCAAGGGTGCTCGCCGGGCCGGGGGCCTGGATGAGATGATCATCAGCCTGTACGCCGGGGGCATGACCATCCGGGATATCCAGGCCCACCTGGAGCGCACCGTGGGCACGCAGTTGTCTCATGAGACGATCGCCAACATCACCGATGCGGTGTTGGAGGAAGTCAAGGACTGGCAGAACCGGCCGCTGGATCCGGTCTATCCGGTGGTCTTCCTCGATGCCCTGGTGATCAAGGTCCGCGACGGTGCCCACGTAGTCAACCGGCACGCCCACATCGCGGTGGGGATCGACACCGACGGCATCAAACACGTCCTGGGCATCTGGATCCAAGCAACTGAAGGAGCGAAGTTCTGGGCCTCGGTGTGCGCACAGTTGGCCAACCGCGGGGTGAAGGACATCCTGATCGCCTGTTGCGATGGGCTCCCGGGACTGCCTGAGGCGATCGAGGCCACCTGGCCCCAAACGGTGGTGCAGACCTGTGTGGTGCACCTGATCCGGGCGGCGAACCGGTACATCTCCTACGCCGACCGTAAGGCCTTCTCCGCCGGTCTGCGCACCGTCTACACCGCCGCTGATGCCGATGCGGCCGAGACGGCGCTGCTGGAACTGGCTGAGTCGGAATTGGGCCGTAAGTACCCGGCGGCGATCGCGGTCTGGCAACGGGCCTGGGAACGCTTCACCCCGTTTCTGGCCTTCCCCCCGGAAGTGCGCAAAGTGAACCGGCCCGGGTTTGATGGCTCTTCAACTTTGAGCGTGGTGTGCCGTTGAGGTAGGGGCTCGTGGCCCTGATCCAACATGGGTGTTGTCAAGACATCTCAGTTGGGGAGGGACCACGAGCCTGTGTGCCACGATACGCACCGGCGCGATGTTGCGTCGATTCTGTTCAACCTGCCCGGTTATCGGGTGATCAGCGCCTGGTACGACGATCAAGGGCAGCGGGTGGTGATGATTGAGACCGCCGCCAGCGAGGACGGGTGCCCCTCGCGTGGGGTGATGTCCTCGCGGGTGCACTCCCGGCCGGTTCAACAGGTCAAGGACCTGCCCTGCGGCGGCGGGCGACTGACGGTGCGGGTGCGTAAGCGCCGCTACGTGTGCGCCGAGACCGTGTGCCCCCGGCGCATGTTCACCGAGGTCACCGATGAGTTGCCGGCCCGGGCGCGGTTGACCACCCGCCTGGCCGCCGCCGTAGTCGATGCCCTGCGGTGCGAGCCCCGGGCGGTGGCGGGGGTGGCCGGCCAGCACGCGGTGTCGTGGACCACGGTGATGCGCCTGGCGACCAGCACTATCGACGTCGAGGGGCACGCCGACTTTCGCCACGTGCGACACCTGGGCATCGATGAACACCGCTTCCGCCGGGTGCGGTTCGTGCGCGATGCCCACACCGGCACCACCACCAGGGTCGAGCCGTGGTCGATCGTGTTCACCGACCTGGGCACCGGGGCGATCCTGGACGTCGTTGACGGGCGGTGCGGGGCCACGGTGCGCAACTGGATTAAAGCAAGGCCCGTCGGCGACGTCGGTCTTGCGGCCCGGTAACGTCTTGACGTAGCGGGCGTTGACGAGCATCACTTCCACCCCCGGCAAGTCCTCCAGCAGGTAGTAGAATGGCTTCCAGTAATCGCCGGTGGCCTCCATCACCACGCACGTGACCTGCTCAGCGATCAGATGCTCACGCAGCGCGAGGATCTGGCTGGTCATCGAACTCCACGTCGTGACCCTCTCCACCGTCTTGCGGCGCCCAGCACCGGCGTGTCGCACGCAGACCTTGGCGTCCTTCTTTGAGACCGACGGGTGCTTCATCCTTTCTCGAAGTGGCGCCCTCTTGGAGGTGGAGGCCCCGACTCTGCCCTCGGCGACCCGTATCGCCGTCGTCAGCGCATCGACTCGATGATCCGATCGAAGTCCTGAGACCCGTGGCCGGCGGCGGTCTGCCGTTTGATGAGTTCCTGGACCATGCGCACCGGAGCGGGGTCGATGTCCTGTTCGCGACTGGCGCGGGCGATGGTCTCCAGCAGCGTCGCGGTCCACTGCAGGCTCTGGAACGGATCACTGTAATCCCGGGTCTCCAGGCGCTCGATCGACTGTCCGAGCAACCCGGCCATCGCCGAAAGGAACGGCGCCGCTCGCCGGCTGTAATCCGAGGGGCGGATGCCGGCGGTTTCCAGCATCGCCACACCGTGCAGGAAGCCGGCGAACATGCTGTACATCCCCGAAAGCATTCCCAGGTCCCACATGGATGCCAGGCCGGGATCGGCACCGTCATAGGTACTGCTCGCCCACGCTTCCAGCAGCGGCCGGTATGCGTGGAAGACTTGTGCGGAGCCGCTGTAGAGGATCACCGACTCCGAGGTGCCGATCATCGCCGGCGTCCCCATGATCGCGCCGTCCAGGTACCGGATCCGATGCTCGCGGGCCCACCGGGCCAACTCCCGGGCCTGATCGGGGGTGGTGCTGGTCAGGTTGAGCACCGTGCGGCCGGCTAGGGCGCCGGTATGCGGGCTAAGGGTCTGGCGCACCGAAACGTAGTCGAAGAGGAAGACGACGACGAGGTCGGCGGCGCTGATAGCGGCAGCGGCGGAGGCGGCCGGGTGGGCGCCTCGCTCGAGGAGGGCGGCGTCCTTCCCGGGCGTGCGGTTCCATACGGTCGGGACGTAGCCGGCTTCGAGCGCGCCGGCGGCGAGGGCCCGGCCCATCGCGCCGAGACCGAGGAGGGAGATCGAAAAAGCCATGTCTTCATCGTGGGGGCACTTCTAGGCTTGCGGAAGTACGCACTGTTTACTGCGGTACTTACCAGCGGGTGAGTCCGTGGCAAGCCCGATAGGAGGCGACATGGCAGACGGTGACGGACGACGGCGAGGACCCTACATCTGCGGTATCGACGCCGCGATGGATGTGATCAGCGGGAAGTGGAAGGCGCTGATCCTGTGGGAGTTGCATGCCCATCGGGTGCGGCGCTTCGCCGAACTCCGGCGCGCGCTGGTGGGGGTCAGCGAGAAGATGCTCACCCAGCACCTGCGGGAGATGGAGCGCGACGGGCTGGTCACGCGGCAGGTCTACGCCGAGGTGCCGCCCCGGGTGGAGTACCGCCTCACCGAACACGGCACGAGCCTCAACGAGGCGCTGGGCGTGGTGGGGCAGTGGGGCATCGAACGGATCGCGCGCGAGGGCTTGGCCACGACCAGCCCCCAGGTGCAGCCGACTAGTTGAGCCGCTAGTACGGCAGCCCGGCTCGGGGGTGAGGGCCGAGTCCGACGTGCCCGCGTGCTCAGCCGGGATCGCTCTCGAACTGCGGGTGGCGGCTGCCGACCTTGCGACCCACAGTGAGGTGCCCACCCAATTCCGCGGCGGCCAGCAGGCCGGCATTGGCCGTCATACTCAGCGCCACGCCTAAGCCGTTGCGGCCGCGGTGTCGCAATACCCACGAGGTGACGTACAGCCCGAGGACCGCGCTGTTTGCGAGTGCGTGGGCGAGGCCGACCCGCCGCGACGCCCCCTCGGTGGAGGCCCATTCCGCCCACCCGCTCACTGCGGTGGGCAGTGCTGCTAGCAGACCCACGCCCAGGAGGCGACGGGCGGCCGGTCGTGCACCGGCTCCCCCAATCACGTCCAGAATGGCGGCGCTGAGCCAACTGCCCACGGGCACATCCGTCAGGGGTGCGTGCAAGGCGTGCCCCAGGTCGTGCCCGAGCAGGGCTCGTCGTCGCCTGGGTCCCTCCACCAGGGCCCGGGCTGCGGGTTGTAGCCGGTCCGCGATCGCGTCCAGCGCTTCGGCCTGCTCGACCCCGTTCAGCGCGCGGACCAGCGCGGGCATCTCAGATGTGGTGGTGTGACGGGACATCGTTACCTCCGGTTAAGTCGGATCGTTGCGCGGGGTTTGTCGGGCCAGACGACCGCGGCGCCGCGAGCGCCTCGGCAAATTCACCGACAGCCGAACCCCCGGGAACCATGGCTTGGCCCGCGCCGGCGGCGAGCGCGAGCCGTTCGAAGGGGGCTCGCCGGGCGATGTGTTGGGTGCTGGATGTCATCGAAACTCCCGGAGCCGGCCCGGCCAGTGTCTACCGCCGAAGGCCGCGACGCACCTGGAACCGTCGCGCACAACCCCCGTGTGGCTCGCGGGCGATCCCCGTGCGGTGGCCCACGTGCGCGAGGGATGCGGCCGTGTCAAGGTGGAGCGCTGGTAGCGATGGCATCCATCACCGATCCGCTACCGGCGCCGACACAATGTGTCGAAATCTGCGTCGTCGAGTCGGGAGGATGGACAATGACCGGTCCTGCTCGCGAGGTGGCCCCGGGCGTCCACCTCGTCACGCACGCACATGTGAACTGCTATTTGATTGAGGACGACGATGGCCTCACCCTGGTCGATGCCGGCTTACCGGGGCACTGGCGGCCCCTGGGATTGGCGATCCGAGCTATCGGGCGCCGGCCGGCAGACCTACGGGGCGTAGTCCTCACGCACGCTCACTTCGATCACGTCGGCTTGGCGCGACGGTTACAAGAACGCTTCGCACTACCGATCTGGGCGGCTCCGGAGGACCATCGTCTTGCTGCCAGGCCGTACCAGTACATCCATGAGAATCCGCGCGCCACGTACCCGATCAAGCATCCCAGGGCGGTCCCGATCATGGCGGCTCTCGCGGCGGCGGGCGCGTTGTGGGTCTCCGGCGTCCATGGCCTGCGTGCCCTGTACACCGGGGACACGCTCGATCTACCTGGCAGGCCGCAGGTACTGGCTACCCCGGGCCACACCTTCGGGCACGTGGCCCTACACCTGCCCGGACGTGATGCAGTGATCTCGGGCGACGCGTTGGTGACCCTGGATCCCTACACCGCGAAAGTGGGGCCACGGATCGTGGCTGGAGCGGCAACCGCCGATTCGGCTCAAAACCTTGCTTCGCTGCAGGTCATCGCCGACACCCGCGCCACTACGGTGCTGCCCGGTCACGGGGAGCCATGGACCAGCGGTGCGCAGGGCGCGGTTGACCGCGCGCTGGCCGCAGGCCCCTCCTGAGCCGCTGCACGGGCCCTGGCACGGGCGTGGGGTCCGCAGCGCTCACGCTCATCCGGTGCCCAGCGCCCACGGCCATAGTCACCCTCGCCTGCAGTCATCCTGGCCTGCCTCGTCTGCAGTCATCCTGGCCTGGGCGGGCCGACCCGCACGTGCACCAGCGGAGAGAAGTGGGCGATCGGCTGGCCCTCCAGTTGCGGCAGCCCGTTGGCGCTCAGCAACTGTGCCGGTGCGCATTCGGCGTCTGCGCGGTGCAGCGGCCAGGGCTCGTGCTCGATCGGGGTACGCCACACCTGCCCCCACGCCCGGCTGTAACCGTTCCACCGGCCGGTGAGGAAATCTTCGAACTCAGTTGGCGTGGCGATCGGCTGGCCCACCGCCACCCGAGCGCCGAACCAGGCGTGGCCGCTGCGGCGCCTGGAGGTGTAGTGCCACTGCCCGGAGCGGCGGCGCTGGTCCGTGGCGGACTGCTCATAGGGCAGGCCAAGGAGCCGCAACAGTGCCGTGACCGGTAACCGGGAGCACTCCAGGGAGAAGAACCACACCCCATCCCGTCCGTCGCGGCCGCGCACATAGGTGCGCACGTTGATCTCGGTGAACGCCGGAACAATCGGCAACCTCACAGCCGGGGCGCCGAAATAACTCATCCGGAACGGGGTGACCCCCACCCACGCGACGTCGTCGAACGTGTCCACCTGCAACTCCGGCGGCAGCAGCGGTCGGATCCGCGCCGGGTTCACCGGCCAATGCAGGAACGTCAGATCCCGCCAGTGCATCGCGTTCACCGCCACAGCGATCCGGTGCTCGGGCCGTCGACTGGACATGCGATCAGGACCTCCCTCATCCACACCGGGGCCGTCGGTACTGATCGGCTGCAGCGTCGATGGGCTGGGAGCGCTGCTGCGGATGCTGCCGAACCCGGCGTGTTTTACGGTCGATCACATGGTTTCCGAGCAGGCCCGCGGCCGCAATTCCACTGGTTCGAGCACGGCTGCGCCGGAACCTGTTGCGCGGCCTTTGGCGGATGCGGCTGGCAACATTCCCAGCACATCGGTTCTCGATGCCGTGCGAGTTCTGGGCACCGTGGTGGCTCCGGTAGTCACCGGCGGGGCGATCGCACGCCGGCCGCGGGCGATGCTGGCCACGCAACGGGCAGAACTGGACAAGCGTGCGGTGGCCACGATGCAGCACCTGCGTGACCGGTACGGCCCGGGGCCGGTGCAGGTGCGCCTGCCCGGACGGCGTTTCACCTTTCTTCTGCAACCGGACCAGGTGCATCGGGTGCTGAACCAGTCGCCCGCCCCGTTCGCCACCTCTACCCGGGAGAAACGCGGCGCGTTGGGACATTTCCAACCCAGCGGCGTGCTCATCTCCAGTCCCGAACAGCGCGCCGTGCGCAAACCGTTCAACGATGAGGTGCTGCAGGCGGGTCGCACGATTCATCATCACGGTCCGCACATGGCCGATGTGGTCCGGGAGGAGATGACCGCCCTACTGGGCCATACCCATTTCACTGAAACCTTGGACTGGGATGGGTTCACCACCGCCTGGCATCGGATGATCCGGCGCATCGTCCTTGGCGACAGCGCCCGGGAGGACCATGCCGTCACCAACGACTTGCTGAGGTTACGCAAGGACGCGAACTGGAGTTTCCTCAAGCCCACCCGAGCCCGGCGCCGGCGGCGCCTTTTGGCGCGGCTCGCCAGGTATGTGGACCGCGCCGAGCCGGGAAGCCTGGCGCAGATGGTCGCTGCCACACCAGCCGCGCCGGGAACAGACAAGCACCATCAGATCCCGCAATGGATGTTCGCTTTCGACGCGGGTACCTGGGCCACCCTGCGGGCGCTGGCGTTGATCGTCACCCACCCTGGCGCCGAGCGCGCCGCCCGGGCGGAGATCGATTCCGGTGGCGATCTGCGCTATCTGCGGGCCTGTGTACTGGAGTCGCTGCGGCTGTGGCCGACCACCCCGGCCATCTTGCGAGACACCACGGGCCCCACCGAGTGGGCCGGAGGACACCTGCCGGCCGGGGCGTCGGTGGTGATCTTTGCGCCCTTCTTCCACCGGGACCACACCCGGGTGCCTCAGGCTCATCAGTTCGTTCCCGAGTTGTGGCTCCGGGAACGAACCGATGAGGATTGGCCGTTGGTGCCCTTCAGCGGCGGTCCGGCGATGTGCTCGGGACGCAACGTGGTGCTGCATACCGCGAGTGTTGCCCTGGGCCATCTGTTGGCCGACCAACGGTACGAACTGCAATCGCCCGAGTTGAGCCCGCACCGGGCGCTGCCAGGCACGATCAGCCCGTTTCATCTGCGGTTCGCTCTCACCCCCACCGACGCAGCCACCGCTGCCCCGTAGCGCACTGAACCGGCGCTGGCAGCCCCTGGATGAAGCCGTAGGCTGGAAGGGTGATTTCTACCCCCAGCCACCGCCACGACGATGAGCACTCCGTGCCCAGCGAGGCCCCGCCCGCAATGATGATCGCAGCGTTCGAGGGCTGGAACGATGCCGGCGCCTCCGCCAGTTCGGCGGTGGGCTTGGTCGCCGAGGAATGGGGCGCCCAGGAAGTGCGCCGCATCGACCCGGATGAGTATCACGACTTCCAAGTCAACCGCCCGGTAATCCAGCGCACCCCAGACGGTTCGCGCGCCCTCACCTGGCCGGCCACCACGATCGCCCAGGCCGTCACACCCCAACAACGCCGCCGGCTGGTGCTGGCCCGGGGCACCGAACCCTCGCTGCGGTGGCGGGCCTACTGCAACGAACTGCTCGATGCCGCCGAAGGCTTGGACGTCAGCACGATCGTGTGCGTGGGCGCGCTGCTCGCCGACGTCCCCCACACCCGTCCCATCCCGGTACAGACCACCTCGGAGGACCCGCGGGTGCAGGCGCTGCTCGGGGTGGAGGATTCGGACTACGAGGGCCCCACTGGCATCGTGGGCGTGCTGGCCCAGATGGCCCTGGACCGCGGGATGCACTCGCTAACGATTTGGGCGGCCGTGCCCCATTACGTGGCCCAACCTCCCTCGCCCAAAGCCACGTTGGCGTTGCTCGGGGCGATCGAGGAACTCGTGGGCGAACCGGTACCGACGAGGGATCTGCCGGAGGACGCCCGGGCGTGGCAGGACGGCGTGAACGAGTTGGCCGAGGAGGATCCCGAGGTGGCCGAGTACGTGCGCCAACTGGAGGAGGCCAAGGACACCGCGGACCTGCCCGAGGCCAGCGGGGAGGCGATCGCCAAGGAGTTCGAGCGCTTCCTGCGCCGCCGGGACACCGGCGGCGGGCCCGGCGCCGGTAGTTAGCGGCGGACCCGGCGCCCGCAATCGGCGCGTCCGGCTCAGCAGGAACCGGCCCGCTCAGCAGAAACCGGCTCCGCTGAAACCGGGCCCCGCTCACCGGCCGACCGGGGCACGGGTCCGGCATACCGCCGGAACCGCCCGATCACGCGTCCGACGACGTCGCAGCGCGAGTTTGCGGGGTCAGTCGCCTCGGGGCGCCTCGCGCAGGTCCACCCCGAGCAACGCGTCCACCGCGTCTGCCACGCCGGCCGCTTCGGTCGCGGCACCGGGGGCGGTTGCCCACTCGTCCACCGCGGCCAGCGCCGCCGGGGTGTCCAGGTCGTTGCCGAGTGCCTGCCGGATCCGGGCGACCACGGCACTGCCGCCGCCCGGGCGGTCCGCACGCTCGCCGTCGGCCTCCGTTTTACTGCCACCGGGGCTTGCGGGTGCTCCGGCCTGCTGGAATGCGGTGCGCCACCGGTCCAGGCGTTGGCGAGCGGCGTGCAGCACCTCGTCGGTGTACTCCCAGTCCTGGCTGTAATGGTGAGCCAGCACCGTTAGCCGGATCACGGCCGGGGACACGCCCTGGTTTCGCAGGTCGGAGACGAACACCAGGTTCCCCAATGACTTGCTCATCTTCTCCCCCTGGTAGCCCACCATGCCGGTGTGCACGAACGCAGCGGCCGGTTCGGACTCCCCGGTGAGCATGCGCAAGTGGGAGATGGACATCTCGTGGTGCGGGTAGATCAGGTCGGTGCCCCCGCCTTGAACGTGGAAGGGCACACCCAGGTAGTGCTGGGCGATCACCGCGCACTCGATGTGCCAACCGGGGCGGCCCCGCCCCAACGACCCGCCGTCGAAGCTGGGCTCGCCCGGCCGGGCAGCCCGCCACAGCAGCGCGTCGCGGTGGTGCTTCTTGCCGGGAGCCTCTGGGTCCCCGCCCCGTTCGGCGAAGAAGCGGTCCATGGTGGCCTCATCGAGCCGCCCCACGGTTCCGGCCGCGGCGTCCGCAGCGAGGTCGGCGTAGATGTCCGGGCCCTCGGCCGTCTGATCCTGCGGCTGGACCGGGTAGGCAGCGCCGCTGGCGAGCATCTGTGCGGCGGCCGCGGCGATCTGGTCCACGGTTTCCACCACACCGATGAACGTGCTCGGCGCCAACACGCGCAGCGCCTGCATGTCGTCCGCGTACCGGGCCACCTGCTCCCTGGCCAGGTCGGCCCAGTCCACGCCGATCTGATCGGCGCGCTCCAGCAGCGGATCGTCAATGTCGGTGACGTTCTGCACGTAGTCGACCTGCAGGCCGGCGTCCCGCCAGGCGCGCACGAGCGTGTCGAAGGTGATGTACGTGGCCGCGTGCCCCAGATGGGTGGAGTCGTACGGGGTAATCCCGCAGACGTAGATCCGGGCTTCCTTCCCCTCGACGGGTTGGGTCAGTTCACCGGTGGTGGTGTCGCGGATCCGGGGCGGGGAGCCGCCGGGCGGCAGGGCGGGCACGGAAGGAGAGGACCAAGACTGCACGTGTCTCAGCCTATCGGGGAAATGACCGCGTCCTCGGGTAGGGCGGTGAGCACCCCGGCACCCAGCAGCACCACCACCACGATCGCCAAGATGATGCGGTAGATCACGAACGGCAGGTAGGAGTAGGTGGACACGATCCGCAGGAACGCGATGATCACCACATAGCCGACGACGGCGGCCACCAAGGTAGCCAGCGCGGTGTTCACCGTCCCGGCCTGCCCGCCGGTGCCACCGGAACGGATCAGTTGGAAGATTCCCGAGCCCATCACCGCCGGGATGGCCAGCAGGAAGGAATACCGCGCGGCCGCTTCCCGGGTGTAGCCCATCAGAAGTCCGGCGGTGATGGTGCCCCCGGACCGGGACACTCCAGGGATGAGCGCCATCGCCTGAGCCAGGCCGTACAGCAGGCCGTGCTTCCAGGTGAGCTGGTCCAGGGTCCGGCGTTTGGCGCCGATGCGGTCTGCCCACCCCAGGATGAGGGCGAACAGGGCCAGGACGGCGGCGGTGATGTACAGGTTCCGCAGCGCGTATTCGATGGTGTCGGCGAAGGTGAGCCCGGCGATCACGATCGGCAAAGACCCCAGGATGATCAACCACCCCATCCGGGCGTCGGGGTCATCGGTGGATACCTGTCGGCGCCAGGGCCCCACCGGCAGAGACTTGAACCAGTGGCTGATGATGCGGGCGATGTCCTTGCGGAAGTACACCAGCACCGCCGCTTCGGTGCCGATCTGGGTGATGGCGG
>Ga0209487_1004246_pt1 | contig 11071 bp, 9 predicted proteins | sample Poulit2012_FD_187524 | JGI IMG/M metagenome (GOLD analysis project Ga0209487, IMG submission 187524) | Agricultural soil microbial communities from Georgia to study Nitrogen management - Poultry litter 2012 (SPAdes) (version 2) | ecosystem: Environmental > Terrestrial > Soil > Agricultural land... | reverse complement strand
CGGCGAGTTGCCCGCCTTACCGTTGCGCGCCCCCGGCGGGGTGCGCCGGTCCGCCCGCGCCCTCGCCCCCGGGGTGAGTGACCTCGACCCGGAGGAACAGCGCGCGGCCGTCAACCCGTCCGCCGCCGCGGCGCGGGAGCACCTCGGCCTGCCTGAGGCCGAGCGGGCCGTCGTCATCCTCGTCGACGGGCTCGGCCAGTGCAACCTGCAGGCGCGGGGGGAGCGGGCGCCGTTCCTCACGAGCGAATTCCTTTCCCAGACGGGCCAATCCGCCTACCCCTCCACGACCGCGGCGAATATCTCCTTCCTCGGCACCGGGGTCAAACCCGGGCAGACCGCGATGGCCGGATACACCGTGCGCAACCCCGACACGGGTAAGGTGATGAACCTCATCTCCTGGGCCGGGGGGATGGATCCGCTGGAGTGGCAACGGGTGCCCACAGTGTTCGAACGCATGCAGCGGTCGGGGGCCCGGGCCGCGCATGTGAGCACGTGGCGCTTCGAGCGCTCGGCCCTCACCCAAGCGGCGCTACGGGGCGCGGAGTACATCGCGGCCGAGACGCTCGCCGAGCGGGTCGATGCCACCGCGGAGCTCATGGGGCACACGGACACGAAGGTCGCCTACCTGTACTGGGCGGAAATCGACGCCGTCGGTCACCTGCACGGGTGGCAGACCCCCGAGTGGGAGCGGGAACTGGAGCACCTCGACGGCGAGGTCTCCCGGCTCGTGTCGTTGCTGCCCCCGGGCACGCTCGTCCTCCTCACCGCCGACCATGGCATGGTCGACGTTCCCCAAGGCGCCTCGAACACCTTCGGCGGCCCGGCGAGGATTGACATCAACGCCCACACCGAGCTTTCCCGCGGGCTCGATCTGGTTGCCGGGGAGAACCGCTTTCTGCACCTGTTCACCCGCGAGTCCGAGGAGGTTGCCCAGCGGTGGGCGGGCTTCCTGGGTGAACGAGCGCGCATCTACTCGCGGGCGGAGGCGTTCAACGCGGGGGTGTTCGGACCCGTGCGCCCCGACGTCGCAGACGTCGTGGGCGATGTCATCGTCGCGGTCCTCGGCGATCTGTCCATCGCGGACCGGTCCCGAGTGAGCGAGGGGATGTTCGCCCTTCCCGGCCTGCATGGTTCGGTGACGGAGTGGGAACGGGCCGTCCCGATCCTCTCGCTGCTAACGAGCTGAGGCGAGCGGCGGGCCGAGCAGGCCACAAGATTCGGCGAGGTAGCAAGCTCCGCACAGGGACTCGTATTCCACGCTGTCCCCATCGATCGCAACCTGATCGCCCTCGAAGATGTACCGGCCACCGACCCGCCTGCCGTTGAACATCGCCTTGCGCCCGCACCGGCAGATGGTTTTGAGTTCTTCCAGGGTGTGGGCGAGCTCCAGGAGGCGCGCCGAGCCCGGAAACGCCTTGGTACGAAAATCGGTTCGGATCCCGTAGGTCATCACCGGAACATCGTCGAGGACGGCGATCCGCAGGAGGTCATCGACCTGTTCGCGGGTGAGGAACTGGGCTTCGTCGACCAGCAGGCAGGCGATCTGCGAAGGACCCCGCGCGGCGTGGAACGCCTCCCGGATCGAGTCCTCGGAGGTGACTTGGAAATCAGATTCGCGTTCGACGCCCAACCGGGAGACGATGCTCGTGCTGCCCTTGGTGTCGGTGGAGGGCTTCGCCAGAAGGACCTGCTGGCCCCGCTCTTCGTAGTTGAAGGCCGCCTGGAGCAACGCGGTCGATTTACCGGAGTTCATTGCTCCGTATCGGAAATAGAGTTTGGCCACGGTAGATGTTTATACCAGCAGCGGCGCTGCCCGCAGGTCAATCGTTCTTCGCGCCGAACACGATCTCGTCCCAACTCGGCACGGAGGTGCGCCCGCGCCGGCTGCGTTTACGCTGCTGAGCCGGGGAAGAGTCCGGTTCCTTCGCCGGTTCGGGCTCCTCGGGGTTCTTCGCGGACTCGGGAAGTTGCAGCACCGTCGCGTCGGTCGCCTCATGCGGCCGGGAGAGCGGCGGGTGCGCGGCCGGGGGTTCGTCGTCCCACAGCGTGGGCTCCGTGTGCGCGTCCGCTTCGAGGGGCTGGCGCACCCCGCGGGCCGCGTCGAGCTCGGCGAGAATCGAATCGGTCGCATCAGCCGGTTCCGGATCCCTTGAGTCGGCGGGGATCCCGCCGTCGGACTCCACGTCGTAGAACCGATCCTCCACCGGGGCGAGGTGGCGGTAGGGGGAGTCGGCGAGGTCGATCTCCGAGAGCCACCGGGCTTCGTCGTCGAGCGCGTCGAAGGTGCCGGAGGTGAGATTGACCTCCCACGAGGCGAGGAACTCCTGCTGGCCCGCCTGATACCGGGCGGTCACGTGCCACGGCGCGTTCTCCGGTCGGTAGGCGTCCCAGGTAACCTCGGTGACGTTGCGGGCGGCGAGCCGGTCCACGACGAGATCACCGAGGGTGGGGGCGCCCTCACCGCGCCCGATCCGCAGTGACCGGGCCCGTTCGGCGGCGAACTCACGCTCGGCGAGCACGGGTCCCTCGTACCGGCGGACCTGGTCGACGGAGACGTTCGCCTGTTCGGCCACCTCCTGCGCGGAGGCACCCGCCCGGATGAGCGCCTGAATATCCCGCGGGCGGATCGTTGCGGAACGCAGTTGTTCCAACTGTGGCCGATCCCGCCGGACCGCCGCCCGGAGAGCTTCGGTGATGGCAAGTTGATAACGCTGATTGGTGGCATCTTTAAACACGAGATGCTCGCCGTCGTCGTGGATTCCCACAAGTTCGAGCTCGACCATATTCGGGTGTTCCCTCCTTGCCTTCTGACCGAGCATCTCACCCTGATCGCGCAAGTGCCAGGACACACCCCGGTGTGGCGGAGAATTCCGGCAAAGAAGTACGGCGAAAATGCGAAACCGATCACAGTTGGGGGTTCGAGGATGCATAAAGTCGATGAATGTTGCAGAATCCGATCGCGACCTGGAACAAATCTGTTTATGAGTTGTTTGTAAGGGCGTACCCCCCTAACCGTCCCGATTTGGAGCGCTAGCCACCATGGCGACCGATTACGACGCACCGCGCAAGACAGAAGACGAGCTGAGCGAGGACTCACTGGAGGAGCTTCAGGCTCGTCGCGTTGAGAAGAATTCGAACGTAGTAGACCAAGACGAAGCAGAGGCGGCAGAAGACTTCGAACTGCCGGGCGCCGACCTGTCCAACGAGGAACTTTCCGTTCGGGTCATCCCCCGGCAGGCCGACGAATTCACCTGCTCGCAGTGCTTCCTCGTCCACCACCGCAGCCAACTCGCCTATACGGAGAACGACCTGCCCGTGTGCTCGGAGTGCGCGGGCTGAGTCCCGTTCGCCGCGGCGAGTGCACAGCATTGCCGGGCGCGAAGAGACGCACCGCTAACGACGCGTCTCTTCGCGCATCAGGCCTCTTGTAGCGACCTCAGCGCGTGGACGAACTCCTCCCCACGCCGGGAGGAGAAGAGCCAGTAGGGGGTGGGGTCGCGAGGGTCCTGTTGCGCGATGTAGACCCCGGTGCGAACCCAGGGCCGGGTCAGCACGAAGGAACGTGCGTCGGAGCCGGGCCCCATGTAGAACGACACGTCGTCGGGGGAGCAGGCCGTCGCCTCGCCGAGGGCCTCGATCTCGATCTCCGCGCGCCCGACCCGCAGGTGCGTCGTGGTGAGTTCCACGATCGCGGCGAGCGACCAGAGCCAGAGCGCCGCGAGCGCCGCCGAAACGACGCCTGCGGCGATCGCGACGGTGACGTTGGCGGGCAGGAACATGATGAAAAAGATCGCGCCCACGCTGGGGGCAAGGAGCCACGTCGTGAGTGAGGGGGTTAACCGCTCGGAGAACAGGGGGGCGGACTCATCGGCAACAACCATGTCTCAAGGATGGCACGACTAGCTCTAAGATCGGTGCTGTGTGTGAACCTCAGCTGCGTGGTCCCGACCACGAACCCGTCGCCGTCCTCCTCCAACAGATCGACCCCGAGTTGCCGGCGCCGACCTACGCGCACCCCGGAGATGCCGGGCTCGACCTGTACTCCCGTGAGGAGGTCGTCATTCCCCCCGGCGAGCGGGCGAAGGTCGCCACCGGAGTGGCGATCGCGCTACCGGCGGGGTACGCGGGATTCGTCCACCCACGCTCAGGGCTCGCGGCACGAGCGGGGATTACAGTTCTCAACGCACCCGGTACGATAGACGCGGGCTACCGAGGCGAGGTTGAAGTGGTTCTGCTCAACACAGACAACACCCACTCCCATACCGTCCGCCGCGCTGACCGCATCGCACAGCTGGTCGTCCAGCCCGTCGCGATCGCAGAATTCATACACGTCGAGCAACTGCCCGGCAGTGCACGGGGCGAAGGCGGCTTCGGATCCACTGGGGGTTGGTCGAAGGGAAGGCAACAGTGATTTTTTTCCGGCGTCGAAACAAGCGGCAGGAGCCGGCGCCCGAGGGTGCTGAGCCCCACGACGCCCCACCGACGGCGGAAGAGGACCGAGCCTCCAAGGGTACGGGCCCGTGGGATCTGGCGGACCAACCGGAACTGGGCAAGCGGGTCGATGTTGGTGCGCTGCGCGTACCCGCCCGGCAAGGGATGCAGATGCGCATGGAGCTCGAGCCCAAGACCCGGCGCATCGTCGCCGTCAACGTCGTCTATCAGGGCTCGGCCATCCAACTGCAGGCCTTCGCCGCGCCGCGCAGCCAAGGAATCTGGGAGGAACTGCGCGAGGAAATCACCGAATCGATCGGCAAACAGGGCGGCTCGGTGGAGGAGAAAGAGGGAAGCTTCGGCCTGGAACTCCTCGCGCGCCTTCCCGTGCGCACCAAGGATGGTCGGGCGGGACTGCGGCCGGTACGGTTCCTCGGTGTGGATGGTCCCCGGTGGTTCCTACGCGCCGTCGTCTCCGGGAAGGCGGCGATCGAGGCGGAAGCCGCGGCCGAGGTGGAGGAGATCCTGCGCGACGTCGTCGTCGTCCGCGGAGACGGCCCGCGCCCGCCGCGTGAACTCTTGCCCCTGCACCTGCCCGGCAAACCCGGCGAGCAGAGCGCGCCCGCGCGCCCGACCCTGGACCTGGACTCCGGGCGGGGCCCGGAGATCACCGAGGTCGGCTGATGAATCACGGCACCCGCGGAGCGATCGCGCAACTGGACGCCGAGGATTTCGACCTGTGGCAGGCCGTCGGTGGGGTCCGGGGCCTGGTGGAATCCGTCGCCCCCGGAGTCGTGTTCGTCGTCGTCTTCGTACTCACCCGCGACCTCGCGTGGTCGATCGGCAGCGCGGTCGGGCTCGCCCTCATCGCGATGGTGCTCCGCCTCATCGCCCGCTCCACGCTCACCCAGGCCATCAGCGGCCTCGGGGGCATCCTCATCGGGGCGTTGTGGGCCTGGCGGACCGGTGAAGCCCAAGATTTCTACGCCTGGGGCCTGTTCGTCAACGCCGGTTTCGCCCTCGCTGCGCTCGCCTCGATCCTCCTTCGCCGGCCACTGGTCGGCCTCATCGTCCAAGGATTCTCCCCAGGCGCCGCCCACGCCGCCGGAGCGCAGCGGGCCTTCCGCGCAGCCACCTGGTTATGGGCGGGCGCCTTCCTGGCACGATTGGCGGTCCAGGTGCCCCTGTATCTGCACTCCGAAGTCGGCTGGCTGGGCACCGCCCGGGTCGTCATGGGACTGCCCCTGTGGGCGATGGTGCTGTGGATGACCTGGATCCTCGTGCGCCCCACGATCACCACCGCGAAGGAAACCGCGAGCGAGGAATCCACGCCCGAGGAGGAGCCCGGTGCCTGAGCAACTCCTCGTCCGGATCGAAAAACCCGTCCACGGCGGGCACGCGATCGCCCGCCACGAGGGCCGGGTGATCTTCGTGCGGCACGGCGCGCCGGGTGAACTCGTCACCGTGCAACTGACGGAGAAGAAGAAGATCTGGCGCGGGGACGTCATCGACGTTCACGAGGCCCATCCCGAGCGGGTCCCCCTCGCTTGGGAACACGCCGGGCCCGGGGGAGTGGGGGCAGAACTGGCCCACTTATCGCTGCCGGCCCAGCGCGAATGGAAGCAGGAGGTCATCCGGGACGCGCTGGAACGGATCGCCCGGCAGTCCCTGCCGGTCTCGGTCGAGCCCGTGGACGACGGCGATGGCTGGGGCACCCGTACCCGGATCGAACTCACCGCCGATGAGCAGGGCCGAGCGGGCATGTTCGCCCACCGGAGCCACATCCACGTGCCGCTGACGACGATGCCGCTCGCCCATCGGGCGCTCGATGAGCTCGAGTTGTTCGACACCTCGTGGCCGGCAGGGGCGCGGATCACCGCGATCGCCCCCTCCGCCGACGCCCCGGTCGCACTCATCGACGGCGTCCCCCCGCCCGGCCACCCCGGCACGGTGTGGGAACGGGCCGGGGGATTCGAATACCTCGTCGACGCCGGCGGATTTTGGCAACCGCACCACCGGGCACCCGAAACGCTCCTCGCGGCCGTCCAGAACGCCGTCGGGCAGGTCCCCGGGGCGACGGTGCTCGACTTGTTCTCCGGAACCGGGCTCTTCACCGTTCCCCTCGCCGCGGCCGCCGGCTCGACCGGGCGCGTGCACGCGGTGGAGGGCGATCGCCGCGCCGTTGCGAATGCGCGGATCAACGCGGAAGGTCACCGAAACATCCACCTGCACCGGGGAGATGTCGAGCGCGTGCTCGCCTCGGGGGAGATCCCCGAACGGGCGGACGTGGTCGTGCTCGACCCGCCCCGCGTCGGCGCGCGCCGCGGAGTCATCGCACAGGTGCTCGCGCGAAAACCGGAACGGATCGTCTACGTCTCTTGTGACCCCGCCGCGCTCGCCCGCGATCTCGCGTTCGCTTCCGAGGGCGGATACACCGCCGAGCGGATCGACAGCTACGATCTCTTCCCCCACACCCACCACATCGAATCGATCGCGGTGCTCCGCCCGCAGACGGGAACGGGATCCTGAATCGGCCCACGCGGGGGAGCGGGCTGCGGGATACTTTTGAATTGTGACGACGTACGAAGGCCTCACGAGCGCTGAAGTCGCCCGCCGCGGCGAGAACGGGCAGACGAATAACGTCGAGGACGCTCCGTCACGAAGCCTGTGGGACATCCTCCGGGGGAACCTGTTCACTCTCTTCAACGCCATGCTGGGAACCGCGTTGACGATCGTCCTGCTCGTCGGTTCCCTGCGCGATGCGGTGTTCGGGTTCGTGGTCCTCACCAACCTGTTGATCGGAACATTCACCGAATATCGGGCGAAGCGGACCCTGGACCGGCTCGCGATCCTCGACCGAGCGAAGAACACTGTCCGGCGCGACGGGGAGATCACCAAGGTCGACTCCTCGGATCTCGTCGTCGACGACCTGGTCCTGCTCACCACCGGAGAACAGATCCCTGCCGACGGGGAGGTGATCGTCTCCGCCGGGCTCGAAGTGGACGAGTCGATGCTCACCGGTGAGAGCAATCCCATTCGCAAGGCGACCGGCGATGAGATCCTCTCCGGAGCGATGGTCGTGGCGGGCCAGGCGAGTTACCGCGTGACCCGGGTCGGGGCGGATAGCTACGCCCAGCGGGTGACCGCCGAGGCGAAGACCTTCTCGCTCGTCGGCTCGGAATTACGCAACGCGATCAACCGCATCCTCGTGGTCATCTCCTGGATCATCGTCCCGATCGCGCTGTTGCTGTTCTGGAGCCAGATACGCAACGTCGGGGGGTTTCAGGTCGCGTTCAGCGAGGGTCTCTGGCGCGAGGCCCTCGTCCAAGCCGTCGCCGGAATCGTTGGGATGGTCCCCGAGGGGCTCGTGCTCCTCACCTCGCTGAACTTCGCGCTCGCCGCGCTGTTGCTCGCGCGCCGATCCGTGCTCGTGCAAGAGCTTCCCGCGGTGGAGGTGCTCGCGCGAGTAGATACGCTCTGCCTCGATAAGACCGGCACGCTCACCGATGGCACGATCGAACTGGTGGAAATTGTTCCCCGCAGGGAACTCCTGCCCGGGTCCGGCGGGGGGCCGGACCTGTACGGGGTGCTCAAAACCCTCGCCTGCGCGCGGGAGGCGAATGAGACCGCGGCGGCGATGCTTCCCGGTCTCCGCGACCATCCCGAGGCCGACCTCGAGGTGCTCACCCCCTTCTCCAGCGCACGCAAGTGGAGCGCCCACAGTGATGGCCCGCACGGGTGGTACTTCGGCGCCCCCGATATCCTGTTCGCCGACGGGGAATACCGCGAGGTCGTCGCCGAGGCCGTCGCGCAGCAGGCGCGGCGAGGGGCGCGCGTGCTCGCGCTGGGGTACGTGCCGATCCTCGAGGTGCCTCGGATCAAGGACGACGACACCGACGCCCTGCCGCGCAACCTGCGCCTGGCTGCACTCATCATCCTGCGCGAACGCATCCGGCCCGATGCGGCCCGCGCCTTGGAGTACTTCACCGACCAAGGGGTGGAAGTGAAAATTGTGTCCGGTGACAACCCCGCAACCGTCGCGGCGATCGCCCGCGCGGTGGGGATCACCGACGCCGACGGCATCGACGCCCGTGACCTTTCGGCCGCCGGCGCGGCCCCCGAGGTCGTCACCGGCCGGGTGTTCGGGCGGGTGACGCCGGAACAGAAACGCGGCTTCGTGCACACCCTGCAGAAGTCCGGGCGTACGGTGGCGATGACGGGCGACGGCGTCAACGATGCCCTCGCCCTCAAGGACGCCGACCTGGGCATCGCGATGGGATCGGGTGCCCCGGCGACGAAGTCGGTCGCCCGGCTCGTCCTGCTTGACGACAAGTTCGAAACGCTTCCCGGAGTCGTGGGGCAGGGGCGGCGGGTGATCGCGAACATGGAACGGGTGGCCGCGCTGTTCCTCACGAAGACCACCTACGCCGTCCTCCTCGCCGTCCTCGTCGCGATCATCGCCTGGCCCTACCCGTTCCTGCCTCGGCACCTCACGCTCGTGGGTACCTTCACCATCGGTACCCCCGCGTTCTTCCTCGCCCTCACCCCGACCACTCAGCGCTATCGCCCCGGATTCCTCGCCCGAGTCCTACAGTTGGCGATCCCGTGCGGCATCATCGCGGGCATCGGCGTCATCACCGTCTACGGAACCCTGCACGTGATGGATCAAGAGCTCCAAGCCTCAACCGGGGCAACAATGGTCCTCATCGTCATGGCACTGTGGCTCCTGGGGATCCTCGCGCGGCCGTGGAACATCTGGCGTGGTGGACTTGTGCTCGTGATGGCGAGCGGATCGGCGACGATGATGGCCCTTGCCCCGGTGCGGGAGTTCTTCGCGCTGCAGGTGCCCACACCGTTCACCTGGCTCCTCGTGCTCGGTGTCGGGGCGATCGGCGCCGCGCTGATCGAGGGCAGCTACCGGGTACGCGCGCGCCGCCTGCAGCGCGCGACAAACGTGGCAGACATCCCTAGGCTGGGGAATGAAGAACAGCCAGTGATAAGATAAGATATCTTGAGATCAAGATAGTTTGGATGAACGGAAAAGAGGACAGATCGTGAGTGATATCGATACCTTTTCCGCGAAAGGCACTCTCAATGTCGGCGGGACCGACTACGAGATCTACCGACTCAGCGCGGTCGACGGCCTAGAGCGGCTCCCTTACAGCCTGAAGGTACTCGCAGAGAACCTTCTGCGCACGGAGGACGGCGCGAACATCACCGCCGAACACATCAAGGCGCTGGCGAATTGGGACCCGAAGGCGGCCCCGGCCACCGAGATCCAGTTCACGCCCGCCCGCGTGATCATGCAGGACTTCACCGGCGTGCCCTGCATCGTCGACCTCGCCACGATGCGGGAAGCGGTCGACGACCTCGGGGGCGACCCGAGCACGATCAACCCGCTCGCCCCCGCCGAACTGGTCATCGACCACTCCGTGCAGATCGACGTCTTCGGCCGCCCGGATGCCTTCGAACGCAACGTGGAGATGGAATATCAGCGCAACCACGAGCGCTACCAGTTCCTGCGGTGGGGCCAGAGCGCCTTCGACGACTTCAAGGTCGTGCCCCCGGGCACCGGCATCGTCCACCAGGTGAACATCGAGTACCTCGCGCGGGTCGTGATGACCCGGGAGGTCGGCGGCGTGCTCCGCGCCTACCCCGACACCCTCGTCGGCACCGACTCCCACACCACGATGGTCAACGGCCTGGGCGTGCTCGGCTGGGGCGTCGGCGGGATCGAAGCGGAAGCCGCGATGCTCGGCCAGCCGGTATCGATGCTCATCCCCAAGGTCGTCGGGTTCAAGCTCAAGGGGGAAATCCCCACGGGTGTCACGGCAACCGACGTCGTCCTGACGATCACCGAGAAACTCCGCGAACACGGAGTGGTGGGTAAGTTCGTCGAATTCTACGGCGAAGGCGTGAGCGAGGTTCCCCTCGCCAACCGCGCAACGATCGGGAACATGAGCCCCGAATTCGGATCCACCGCCGCGATGTTCCCCGTCGACAACGTCACCCTGGACTACCTGCGCCTCACCGGCCGCAGCGAAGAGCAGGTCGCCCTCGTGGAGGCCTACGCCAAGGAACAGGGAATGTGGCTCGCCCCCGGCGAAGAAGGCTACATCGAACCCGAGTTCTCCGAATACCTCGAACTCGACCTCGCCACCGTCGTGCCCTCGATCGCGGGACCCAAGCGCCCGCAGGACCGCATCGACGTCACGCGGGCGAAGGAACAGTTCCGCGCGGACCTACGCAACTACGTCGTCGACGGCGAAGGCATCGAGAAGTCTCCGGTGGACAAGGAGCTGGAAGGAACCTTCCCCGCCTCCGATCCACTGACGCTCGAAGCGAGCGGCAACTCCTCCGATCTGGGCAAGCCGCACACCTCCGATGTCGAGCCGAATGGACGGCCCTCGAAACTCGTGTCCGTCACCGACACCGATGGCCGCACCTACGAACTCGACCACGGGCGGGTCGCGATCGCTTCGATCACCTCCTGCACGAACACCTCCAACCCGGAGGTCATGCTCGCCGCCGGGCTGCTCGCGAAGAACGCGGTGGAAAAGGGCCTCACCTCCCAACCGTGGGTGAAGACCTCCATGGCTCCCGGTTCGCAGGTGGTGACGAACTACTACAACAAGGCGGA
>Ga0209487_1004245_pt1 | contig 11074 bp, 10 predicted proteins | sample Poulit2012_FD_187524 | JGI IMG/M metagenome (GOLD analysis project Ga0209487, IMG submission 187524) | Agricultural soil microbial communities from Georgia to study Nitrogen management - Poultry litter 2012 (SPAdes) (version 2) | ecosystem: Environmental > Terrestrial > Soil > Agricultural land... | reverse complement strand
GCTCCCGATCGTCGCGAGCAAAGTCGGGGGGATTCCGGAACTCGTTGCCAGCGCCGGTATCCTCGTGGATCCCGCCTCCCCGGCCGCAGCTGCTGAGTTCGCGGGAGCGATCCGCGAGCTCAGCGACCCTGCCGCCCGCAGCGAGTGGAGCGCCCGCGCGCGGGCACGCGCCGCAGAGCTTCCTGATGAGGAAGCGGTGGCCCGAAACCTCGAGCGGCACTACACCGAACTGCTCTCCTCCTGAGCCCCTCCCCGTGCTGTGGCTGCTCTCCATACCGGGCGGTTCCGTGACGCTGCGCGATGCACGCACCGGCACCTGTCAAGTCGTGCAGCTCCAGAGCCTGAAGATCGCTGCGGTGGCGGCGGCGTAGGAGCGGTGTTCCAGGATGTTCGTCGTTCCCGTTCCCACCGGGGACGGCACGTGCGCTCCGGCGCGTTCGATCGCCTGGTGGGCGGCGGCGCTCCTGCAATCTCCTCGCTCGAGCGGTAGGTCTCTCCCCCTGCCTACCACCTGGGCGACTCCGGGGTGTCCTGGGCCGTGAGCGCGGACGGGTTCCGCCTCCCTTCCGCGGCCGAGTGGGAGTTCGCTTGCCGCGCCGACTACAAGGAGGCAGCATCGGGTTCCGGTTGCGCCAAGGGCCCGCCGGGGCGGCTGGACGCCGCGGCGAAGGTGAGCGGGCAGGGCTCCCCTACTCCTCGGTGTTACTGATCGGCGCCGCGTGGCGGCGGTTGAGCGCACGCAGGAGCGAGCGGTCAAAGGCGACCGTCGGCACCGCGACGATGGTCACGGCGACGATCCCCCCGAGTAGCGCCGCCCCGATCGTTGCGATAGGGCCGGGCGACGCGCCGAGGATGAGGCTCACGCACCAGCGCCCGGCCACCGCTCCCGCGACCGAGCCGGCGGCCGCGATCGTCGCGGTGAGGAGGGTTTGCTTCATCAACCGCCGGTGGGTGATCAGGCGGCTGATCGCCCACAGCATGCCGCCGGCCGCGATCGTCATTCCGATGATGTGGCCGATGCCCAGGCCCACGAGCGCCGTCGTCTGATATTCCTCCCGCGAGGCACCCTCCCCCGGATGGAGCAGGTTGACCGCGGCGAGGGCGACCGCGACGAGGCTGAGCCACCCGGCTGCGGTGGCGATGACGGCCGCGCGTTGACGGCCCGCCGAGTAGAGCACCCGGGAGCCGTGAAAGATGAGGGAGAACCCGATGAGACCGGGGGCCATCCACGTGAGCCCGTCCGCGAGCCCGGGCATGGGATCGCGGATCTCGAAGAGCCGTTGGACCGACGGCGCGACCGCCGCGACGGAGGCGACCGCCATGAGGGAGGCGACGAGCACGACCCGGGTGGATTCGTCCACGGTTCGTTCGAACACGATCCCTCGGCGAGTGTCGGCGAGTTCCGCGATCCGTGGGAAGAACACGGTCGCGATGGGCACGACGAGGACGGCGTAGGGCAGCATGTACACCGCTTGGGCGTATTGGAACACGTTGATCGTGCCATCGACCCCGTAGCCGCGGGAGATCCACACGATCGCGAGCACCGAGATCTGCTGGGCGAGGAGGGAGCCGATACCCGCGAGCGCCAGCGATCCTGCCCGGACCGCGACTCCTTCGGGAAACCGGAGGCGGGGCCGGAGCCGTACCCCGCTGCGGCGCACGGGGATGAGCAGCGGCAGGCTGAGCGCGGCGACACCCGCGGTCGTTCCCCACGCGAGCCAGGCGAGGGAGGCGTCGGAGAGCTGCTCGGGGGAATCCTGCAGCCCATCAGCGAGCAGCCCGAACACGAAATAGCTCACGATGACGACGACCGTCGAGGCGATCGGGGCCAGCACGGGTGCGAGGAAACGCTTTTGGGCTTGCAGCACTCCGGTGAGCACCACCCCGATCCCGTACAGCACGACCTGGGGGGAGAACACGATGAGGAACATCGTTGCGAGGTCGACCTGGGTCTGCCCGTCGGAGCCCACCGAGACGGGGAACAGCAACGCGATCGGCCGGGCGAAGATCGCGAGCAGCGCCCCCACCGGGATGAGGATGATGATCGTCCAGGTCAGGAGCGCGGAGGCGATGTCGTTGACGTCGTCGCGCAGCTTCTTCGCCAGCGGCGCCGCGAGGAGGGGCACGACCGCTCCGGCAAGGGCCCCACCGGCAACCACCTCATACAGAACGTTGGGGATGGTGTTCGCGGAGGCGTACGCGTTCGCGGTTGCCGAGGAGCCGAGCGCCCAGGCCTGCACGAGCCAGCGACCGAACCCCATCACTCGGGAGACGACGGTGAGGATGGCGATCATTCCCGCCGCGCCCGCGACCCCGGCGAGAACTCGCTTGTTCATCACGGTTTGCGGCCCCACGCGTCCAACCGGGCAAGGGCGGGGCGGGTCTCGATCACCTTGGAGAAGCTCACCTTTTCCGAGGCGAGGATCAGCCCGGTCACGGCGGCGAGCGCACCGGCGCGGGTGCGCCCGCCCGGGTGGCTCGCGAGCGCGACGCCGAGGAGCGCGCCGAGCGCGTTCGCACCGACGTCCCCGAGCATCGTAGTTTCGTTCAGGTCGCGGGGCGCCGCGCCGAGTGCGACCCCGGCCGCCGTGTGCGCGAGCGCGTGCCCGCCCTGGTTGCGTGGGTCGGCGGCGATCCCGGCGGCGAGGGCGGTGCAGACCTTCAGGGCGCGGCCGGGGCGGAGGTCGAAAAGGTTGATGAGGTTGGCTGTGCCGGCGATGAGGGCCCCGGAGGTGAGGGTGTCGACGGCGAAGTTCGCCTTCCCGCCCGCGCGCCCACGGGCGATCATTCCCCCGCCGAGGACGGCGGCGGCGGAGATCCCGAGAAGTTTCACCGCCCCGGTGGTCAGTTCCCCACGCGCGAGCGCCTTCAGGTGCCCTTTCAGACCCTTCGCCGCGGCGGGTTGGGCCGCGAAGTCGTCCGCGCACCCGGTCACCGCGGCGACCCCGCTCACGAGCACGGCAGGTGCCCGCAGCGGGGCCGGCAGCCGCGCCGCGCCCACCACGGCGCCCGCCGCTGCGGCGACCCCGCCCGCGAGGCTGACGGTATTACCGCGGAAGTTCTTCCGCTCCCACGCCGCCTGGCCGCCGGTGAGTTTCAGCAGCGACTCTTGGGCTCCGGCGGTGAGCGCCGCAGAGACGAGTAGCCGTTGACGTCCGCGAGTCTTCACACCAGCACCCCTGCAGCGGCGGGCGCCTCGGCCACGCCGGCGGCGTCCGGATCTGCTTCTTCCTCGTCGGCCTCTGCGTCCTCGTCCCCGTCCTCCGGCTCGACCGGGTCGGGCGCACTGATCTCCACCTCAGGTGGGAACACCGCATCCGCGCCGCCGGCGAATCCGTAACTTCCCTGTTCGCCGGAGACGATGACGGCCAGTGCCCGGGGGACGAGGATCGTGCCGGCGGTGGTGGCGATACTGTCGGTCGTCGTGTAGGTCTCCGCCGCGTCGGAATCGGCTCGGATGAGGCTGATGAGCGTCCCTTCGGCGTCTGTGCCAGCGACGAGGGTGCGGGAGCTGGAGGTGCCCTTGACCAGCCCGAGTTCGGCAGCGCGCACTTCGTCGGATGCAGCGGAGTCGGAGGCGACGACGACGGTGAGCAGGGTCGGCAACACGTCGCCGTCCACGCTCAGCAGGTCTGAGGAGCGCAGGAGGTCCATGATCGAGGCGGCGTCCTCCGAGGGCTCTTGGGGGTCGGCCGGGTCGTAGTCGGACAGGGCCTGGTCGAGGGCGGCCCCGATGACCGATTCCGCGCTCGCGTCGTCGGCGGGTTCGGGATCCATGTAGGCGCTGACGTTCCCCGCGATGCCGGAGCGGAAGGGCCGTTTGGCCGGGTCGGTGAAGTCCTCGCTCACCTCGACGATGTTCAGGACGCTCGCGCCGGCGGTGGTCAGGGTGTCACCGATGTCGTTGATCGTGCCCGAATCGACCCCGGGAAGCGCGACGAGGCTCACGGTGTAGGAGGGCAGTACGTCTTCGATGAGGGCGTTGGCGGCTCCGGTGATGAATGCGTTCGTGTTGTTCAACGCGTCTTGGTTCTTGTCGAGTTCCTCGCGCAGGTCCTCCTTCTCCTCGCGGAGTTGTTCCACCTGCCCCGAGAGTGATTCGGCGATGTAATCGCGCAGCGGCCCGGCCCCGAGCACGATGCCCACGGCGAGGGCGAGGAACACGGAGATGAGGGAGACGATGTGGTAACGAAAATCGATCACGAGGACCTCACTAGAACAGGGCCGAAAACAGGTTGGAGACCCAGTTGAAAAAGTTGTCGATACGGGCTGCGACGATGCCGAAAAATGCCTGACCGGCGGGGGTGGCGGCCATCGCCGCAATGAGCGCGGCGATGCCGGAGAGGATGAGGAGCACCAGAGTCCAGTTGGAAATGCGGTGCCGGTAGAGCCGGGAGACTCCCTTGGCGTCGATGAGTTTGCCGCCCACCCGCAGCCGGGTGAGGAAGGTGGAGGCCATCCCGGCCCGGCCTTTGTCGAGGAATTCGATGAGGGTCTCGTGGGTGCCGACCGCGACGATGAGTTCCGCTCCCTTGTCGTCGGCGAGGAGCATCGCGACGTCCTCGCTCGTGCCGGTCGCGGGGAACACGGTGTACTCCACTCCGAGGCGTTCCACCCGTTCCTTGCCCGGGGCGCGCCCGTCACGGTAACCGTGGACGACGATCTCTGCCCCGGAGGTGAGCGCCCGGTCGGAGACGGAGTCCATGTCGCCCACGATCATGTCCAACTTGAAGCCCGCTTCCAGGATCGCGTCGGCGCCGCCGTCCACCCCGATGAGGAGGGGGCGGTATTCGCGGACGTAGGAGCGCAGCATCGCGAGGTCTTCTTTGTAGTGGTAGCCGCGGACGACGATGAGCACGTGCCGTCCGTTCATCGAGGTTTTCACCTCGGGGACGCCTAGCCCGTCGAGGAGGAGGTCGCGTTCTTTGCGCAAGTACTCCATCGTGTTCGCCGCGAAGGCCTCCATCTGCACCGACAGCCCTTCGCGGGCAGTGGCCATCGCTTGTTCGACGATTTCTGGGGTCTGTTCCACGCCCTCCGCGATCGCGGTGCCGTCGGTGTCGTACACCGTTGCCCCGTCGATACGCACCTGCGCGCCCTCGGTGATCGCCATGATCTGCGAACCGAGGTCGTCGATGAGTGGGATCCCCGCATCGAGGAGAATCGCGGGGCCGAGGTTGGGGTATCTGCCAGAGGTGGACTTCGCGGCGTTGAGAACCGCCCGCGGCTTCTTCGCCACGAGGGCCTCCGCGCTCACCCGGTCGATGTCGACGTGGTCGATGATCGCGATTTCTCCGGGCTGCAGGCGCTTGGTGAGCGTTTTGGTGGACGCGTCCACCCGAACCCGGTGTTCGTCGGTCGCGTCCGTCCCGCTCGCTGATCGAAATGGAAGTCTCATCGCGACTATCGTGCCACGACCCGGCGCGAAAGTAGCTCAGCGGCGTGGGCGCGCGCCACATCCGAGTTCGGGTCGCCCGAGAGCATCCGCGCAAGTTCGCCGACCCGGGCCTCACCCGCAACCGCGGTGATATTGCTGTTCGTCACCGCGTCGGTGCCATCCGTGGTCGTCTTGGTGACGACGACGTGCGTGTCGGCGAACGCGGCGACCTGAGCAAGGTGGGTGACGACGATCACCTGGGTGTGGCGGGCGAGATCCGCGAGCCGGCGCCCAATCGCCACCGCTGCTTTGCCTCCCACGCCCGCGTCGATCTCGTCAAAGACGAAGGTGGGAAGGGGGCCGGATTTGCGGGCGGCGAGGGCCACTTCCAGCGCGAGCATCACCCGGGAGAGTTCCCCGCCCGAGGCGCCTTTCGCGAGCGGCCGGCGCGCGCCGCCTCGGTTGGCGACCATTTCGAACTCGACCTCCTCGGCCCCCGTGGAGGTGATTTCCCCGGTGGGCGTGAGCGTGACGTAGACGGTGGCTCCCGCCATCGCGAGCTCCGCGAGTTCGCTGTTGACCGCGTCTTCGAGTTCTTTCGCCGCAGCGGCCCGGGTGGCGGTGACGGTCTCGGCGAGTCGGGTGAGTTCGGCGCGGGCCTGGTCGAGGTTCGCCTCGAGCCGCTCCCGGCCCTGCCCCGGCTCGGTTAGCTCCGCGAGCCGGGTGCGGGCCCGCTCGGCGTAGGCGAGCACCGCCGCATCCGGGTCCTTCGCCCCCTCCCCTGCGTAGTCCCGGGAGAGTTCCGCGAGTAGCGCGCGCCGGGCGTGCACGTCCTCGAGCCGGGCGGGGTCGGCTTCGAGGTTCGTGCCGTAGGAGGAGAGCTCGACTCCGAGGTCACTGAGCACGTGACCGGCCTCGGCGAGCTGATCGGCCCACTGCCCCAACTGAGGGTCGAAGTCTCGGGCGGAATCGAGCGCGCTGCGGGCCGCTTCGAGCAGTTCCGCGATTCCCGGCACGCCGCTCTCGAAGTCGCCGCTGAGGGCTTCGTGCGCGGTCGCGGCCGCGATCCGCAGTTCCTCGACGTTGCTCAGCCGCTCGGATTCCTCCCGCAGCGCCGCCTGTTGCCCGGGCTCGACTTCGGCCGCGTCGATACGTTCGAGAGCGCGGGTGAGGGCGAGCACGTCCCGTTCCCGGTGCTCGGCTTGGGCGTCCCAGTCCTGCAGCTCCTCCTCGGCCCGGACCACCTCGCGGTAGGCGGTGGCGAGCGCGGCGAGGTGTTGTTGGTGTTCCTCGCCGGCGAACTCGTCCAAGGCCGCCCGTTGATGGGCGGCTGAACGCAGCCGGATCTGGTCGGACTGGCCATGCACGGTCACGAGTTCCGCGGCCACCTCGGCGAGGATCGCCTGCGGCACCGAACGCCCCCCGAGGTAGGCCCGCGAGCGGCCGGAAACGATCGTTCGGACGACGAGGAGGGCATCGTCGTCGAGCACCGCCCCCGCGTCGGCCGCGACGGCGAGGGCAGGGTGGCCCGCGGGAGGAATGATCCGGCTCTCCGCGACGGCGCTGTCGGCGCCGGCACGTACCGCCCCGGCATCCGCTTTGCCGCCGAGAATGAGGTTGAGGCCGGTCAGGAGCATCGTCTTCCCCGCCCCGGTCTCCCCGGTGATCGCCGTGAGCCCGGGAGCGAGGTCGATCCGTGCCTCGAGGATGACCCCGAGGTTCTCCAGTTGCAGATCTTCGATCATCGCTTCTCGGGCCCCCCGCGCCACCCGGTGACCGGGAGGTTGAACTTACGCACGAGGCGGTCGGTGAACGGCCCGGGGTTGAGGCGGGCGAGGCGGACGGGCTTCGTGCCCTTGCGCACCTCGATGTGCGAGCCGAGGGGTGCGTCCAGTACGCGCCGACCATCACACCACACTTCCCCGGCGGCCGAGGAGCGGTGGAGGATCTCGACCGCGAGGACGGAGTCCGGGCCGACCACCATGGGGCGGGCGAACAGGGCGTGCGCGCTGATGGGTACGAGTAGCAGCGCCTCGACGTCCGGCCACACCACGGGGCCACCGCCGGAGAAGGCATAGGCGGTCGAGCCGGTCGGGGTGGACATGACGACGGCGTCGCAGCCGAAGGAGGAGACCCCCAGGCCATCGATGCCGATGGCGACGTCGATCATCCGCGAGCGTTCCACCTTCTCCACGGTCGCCTCGTTCAGCGCCCACCCGCGTTCGACTCGTCCCGATTCTGGGTGTTCCACGGTGACTTCCAAGGTCATCCGCTCTTCCACCTCGTAGTCCCGTTCCGCCGCCCGGCGCACGACGTCGGAGATGTGCTCCACTTCGCCTTCAGCGAGGAACCCGACGTGGCCCATGTTCACCCCGACGATGGGGATGCCCCGTTCGAGCGTGGTCTCCGCAGCGTGCAGGATCGAGCCGTCACCGCCGAGGACCATCGCGAGCTCGAACTCGCCGTCATCGATCTCGGTGACCGGCTCCAATCCCCGTTGGAGAAGCTCCACCGCGACGTGATCGGCCATCTGCCCGGCTTCCGCGCGGGTGGGGTGGGTGAGAATTAGGACGCGTCTGCTCATGAATCCTTCCCTGCTGGTCCGGTCGCGATCGCGGCGGCGATGAGGTCAGCAACGTCGTCGAGACTTCCCGCTGCGCTCAGGTGCACGAAGTATTCGACGTTCCCCGCCGGACCGGGCAGCGGGGAGGCGACCACGGCGTGGGTACCGAGCCCCACTGAGGCGGCGCACTCGAGCACCCCGGTGATGGCCTCGGCGTGAAGGGAGGGGTCGCGCACGACTCCCCCGGAGCGAAGCCGTTCTTTGCCCACTTCGAATTGTGGTTTGACCATGAGGAGATAGTCGGCTCCGGGGGTAGCTACCCGCGCGAGCGCCGGCAGAACCAGCGTGAGGGAGATGAAGGAGAGGTCGGAGACGACGAGGTCCGGGGGCCAGGGAAAGTCATCTGGAGTGAGGTACCTCGCGTTCGTTCGGTCCATAACGGTCACTCGGGGGTCGTTTTGGAGGCGCCAGAGGAGTTGACCGTAGCCGACGTCCACGGCGTAGACCTGGGCGACCCCGGACCGCAGGAGCACGTCGGTGAACCCGCCCGTCGAGGCACCGGCATCGAGTACTCGCCGCCCGGTGAGGGTGGGCACGGCATCACCGAGTGCGGCGAGTGCGCCGGCGAGTTTGAATCCGCCCCGGCTCGCGTATTCGGGGTCATCCACGTCCTCGGCGACGGTGACGGCTTGGGAGGTGAGCACTTGCGTTGCGGGTTTGGAGGCGCGGGCGCCGTCGACGCTCACGCGGCCCGCGGCGATGAGTTCAGAGGCATGCTGGCGCGAGCGGGCGAGACTTCGGCGCACGAGTTCCGCATCGAGTCGAAGTCGTTTAGCCATCCGCGGCCTCGCTCAAGTGCTCCTGGAGCACCCGGTGGGCGTGTTCAAAGGCCGCTACGTGTTCCGCGATCGGTTCTGAGGTGAGGTGTTCGATTCGGCGAATCGCCTCGTCGATCGCGGCCTCGGACGCGGGTTCACCTTGAGAACTCAGGTCTTTGGGCGTAGGGATCTTGTCTTCCACGGTGTAGCTCCTTACAGCTGCGGCCATCTCAACGGTAGCGCCACGAGAGCCGTTTGTGCTGAACTCACCCGCTGATGTGAATTTCTCGATCGTACGCAAGCTCCACTTCGGCCGACCAGGCCGCGGCGCAGGCCGCGCGGAGGGCATCGAGGCTGATCGTTACCGGTTCCCCGCTGCCGCTCAGGGTCGCCCGTCCCTCGTTCTCGGTGACCGTGAGGTTCCCGTCCTCGACGGCCGCGTACGCCTCGCCGCAGGCCCAGCCCGCCTCACGCGCGTGCACCTGCGGGTGCGCTCGGTGCAGGTCGCGCAGGTCGTAACCCACGAGCGTGGGGCGCTCGTCGGGATCGCTGAGGAGCAGGTCCATCGCGGAAGCTACTCCGGTCAGCACGAGCATCGCCGCCATCCCGGCCTCGCGGGCTCCGGAGATGTCGGTGTCCAACCGGTCGCCGACGACGACGGCGTCGTGCATCTGCGCGCGCTGGGCTGCGTGGCGGAAGATCTGCGGGTCGGGTTTCCCCGCAGCGCGGCGGGGAAAGACACCGGTCGCGTGAGCGACCGCTTGTACCATCGCACCGTTGCCGGGGCCCATGCCACGCTCGGTGGGCATCGTGGAGTCGAGGTTGGTGGCGAGGTAGTCCGCGCCGCGATTGATCGCATACACCCCTTCAGCGAGGTCTGCCCACGTGAGCGTGCTCGAGGTTCCCTGCACAACGACGTCAGGGGAATCGTCGGCGCTCGACACGAGCGTGAGCCCGCGCTCCGTCAGCGCGGTTCGCAGGCCCTCCCCGCCGACGGCCAGCACCGTGATCTGCGTTCCGTAGGTCGATTCGACGAGCCCGGCCGCGGCTTGCGCAGAAGTAGTGATCTCCTCCTCGGCGGCGTTGATCCCCAGTTCGGTCAGGTGCGCCGCTACGTCTGCGGGTGGGCGGCTGGCGTTGTTCGTCACGTACCCGTGGGGGACCTGCAGGGCATTGATCGCCTCGACGGCGTGTTCGACCGCGTGCTTACCGCGGTACACCACTCCGTCGAGGTCGAAGAGCACACCGTCGACGCAGGTGCTCAGAGGTTCATCGCAGGAGTTGAATGGGGTTTCACGGTTGAGCATCGGGGCCTTAGGTTCTCTCACTTCGCGGTTCGGGCTCGTAGTCGGCCCGGATGTCAAGATCTTCGTATTCGATGTCGTCCGCCTCTGGCGCTGGCAGGGTATCGCGGACCTTCTTCGCCTCTGCCTCACGCCCGAGTTCGGTGAGGATGTCGGCGCGGACACTATCGAGGCGTTCGCGGGTCTGTGCGGTTCTCGGTGCATCTTCGATGATGATCAGGGCCATCTCGTGTTGGCCCAGGTCCCGGCGGGCACCGGCTTCGACGATCGCCAGTTCCGCGCGTTGGACGGGGGGAAGGTTCTTCGGGGCCTCGGAGATGACGTCCAGTGCCCGCTCGGGCCGTCCCAGGCCCCGCTCGCAGTCCGCCTCCGCGGCTCTGTGAAGGTCGATTCCCGAGAGTCGGCGCACCGTTCGGAATTCGCGGAGCGCTTCTGAATATTTTCCGGTCGCGTACGCGGTGAGCGCCGCCGCTTCCCGGACGACGTCCACGCGTCCGGCGCGCCGCACGGCGGCTTGCGCGTGTTCGTATGCGAGCTCGGGGTCGGTCTCGAGCAGTTCACCCGCAAGGATGAGATGCTTGCCCACGCGTTCGGCGTTGTCTTTCGACAGCGTTCGAAGCCGGGCGCGCACATCCCGGTCGAGGTCGTAATAATCCACATCGGCCGGCACGTACGGCGCCCGCTGGCGTTGATCCTGCGGGGGACGGCTCGGCCGGGCTGCTGAGCGTCCGCTCTCTTGCCGGCGGGACCCGTGACGATAACCCGTGCGCTGGTTCTGCCCGCGCCCGGTTGTGGGGGTGGACGGTCGTTCTTCTCGACGGCGAGGTGAATTATCCCGATTCTCGTCCATTGCTTCCCCTTTTAAAGTGTCACTACCCGAATATAGCAAACAGGGTGGGGAGTCCGTGTTGGTCTCCCCACCCTGTTTGTGTGGTTGGTGTCCGGCGGTGTCCTACTCTCCCACACACTACCGTGTGCAGTACCATCGGCGCTCAAGGGCTTAGCTTCCGGG
>Ga0209487_1004244_pt1 | contig 11078 bp, 8 predicted proteins | sample Poulit2012_FD_187524 | JGI IMG/M metagenome (GOLD analysis project Ga0209487, IMG submission 187524) | Agricultural soil microbial communities from Georgia to study Nitrogen management - Poultry litter 2012 (SPAdes) (version 2) | ecosystem: Environmental > Terrestrial > Soil > Agricultural land... | reverse complement strand
AGAAACAAGGTGGCCGGAAGATCACCTTGTTTCTCTAATCATTTCTTACATAAGATGTTTTAGACAAAAGAATAAGCAAGGCACTACGCTTTTTAACCAACATATGATAAACTACATAGAATCTGCTCACTTTGTTTAAGGTGAGTACAATTGGGTAAAACTAAATGAGCGCCCAATAAGTGCGAATGTTTCAAATCTGTTTTTAGATTTGATATGATACATGCATAGGGAGTCAACTTTTGAAAAATGGATGTTTTAATATAGAGAGGTGAAACAATATGTATAAACAAAATGATGAAAAAGGACAATTGAAATGTTCTTTTTGTGGAAAGAGCCAGGAACAAGTCCGTAAATTAGTGGCTGGTCCAGGTGTCTATATATGTGATGAATGTATTGAATTGTGTGCTGAAATTGTTGAAGAAGAATTAGGTCCGGACCATGAAATTGAATTTACGGATGTTCCGAAACCGCAAGAAATTAATAAAATCTTAAATGACTATGTGATTGGGCAAGATAAAGCGAAAAAGAGTTTGGCTGTCGCTGTTTACAATCACTACAAGCGAATCAATGCGCTTGATCATCATGATGATGTCGAATTAGCAAAAAGTAATATTGCGTTGATTGGGCCAACGGGTAGTGGAAAAACATTACTTGCTCAAACATTAGCGCGAATCTTACAAGTGCCTTTTGCGATTGCAGATGCGACATCTTTAACTGAAGCAGGGTATGTTGGTGAAGATGTTGAGAATATTCTACTCAAGTTAATCCAAGCGGCTGACTACGATGTTGAAAAAGCTGAAAAAGGGATTATCTATATTGATGAGATTGACAAGGTCGCCCGTAAATCGGAAAACCCTTCAATCACAAGAGATGTTTCTGGTGAAGGCGTCCAGCAAGCGCTACTAAAAATTCTTGAAGGTACAGTAGCGAGTGTCCCACCACAAGGCGGACGTAAACATCCACATCAAGAGTTTATTCAAGTTGATACAACGAATGTACTCTTTATCGTCGGTGGAGCATTTGACGGAATCGACCAAATTGTCAAAAGCCGTTTAGGTAAAAAAGTCATCGGCTTTGATGCAGAATCTGCAACGAGCGAATTATCTAAAGGTGAATTATTGCAGAAAGTTCTTCCTGAGGATTTATTGAAATTCGGTCTAATCCCAGAATTTATTGGGCGTTTACCGATCATTAGTAGCTTAGAACCATTAGATGAACAAGCACTGATGGAAATTCTGACGAGACCAAAAAATGCTTTGGTCAAACAGTACGAGCGTCTATTCAAGATGGATGACGTTAAATTATCCTTTGAAGAAGGTGCACTAGAAGCCATCGCTAAATTAGCAATGGAACGTAAAACAGGTGCACGTGGATTACGTTCAATTCTAGAATCCTTAATGTTAGATGTCATGTATGAATTGCCATCAAGAGAAGATATCAAACAATGTATCATCACGAAAGAAACGGTTGAAAAAGAAAATGGTCAACCAAGATTACTACTAGAAGACGGTTCAGAGATCGATCAAGAAGAACCACGTGAAAGTGCTTAATGATATGTCTTTTAAAATCCCTTGTTCTATTGGCAAGGGATTTTCGTTTCTTAAGCACTGACAAAGACGGAACACATGACGGAGGTCAATATAATGAGTGAAGCACAATGCAAAACTTTACCGTTGTTACCACTAAGAGGTATGGTTGTTTTTCCAACAGTCGTCATGCACCTTGACGTTGGAAGAAAGCCATCAATAGAAGCCTTAGAAATGGCGATGATGGAAGATAGAAAGATTTTACTTGTCTCTCAAAAAGAGAGTGGTGTAAAGGCACCGAGAGATGAGGATTTATTTTCAGTAGGAACATATGCACATGTTAAGCAGATGTTGAAACTGCCTAATGGCACCATTCGAGTCTTGGTGGAAGGTCTTGAGCGCGCAAAAATTATTCGGTATTCCAAAAAAGCGCCTTATATGAATGTCGAAGCGGAAATTTTAACAGAAGAATCTTTAATTGATGAACATAAACGAGTCGCGCTGATGCGGATGTTGCTGGAACAGTTTAAGAAATATGTTGGTCTATCAAAAAAACTCTCGAATGAAACGTATAGTAGTTTGTTGGATATCAATGACTTGTCGCGGTTGATGGATATGATCAGTTCACATCTTCCACTGGAAGCGGCGACTAAACAAGTGCTATTAGAAACGGTTGATTTGGAAAAACGCGCCCAAAAATTGATTGATTTAATTTCAGATGAGCAAGAGGTTTTACGACTGGAACAAAAAATTGGTCGTCGTGTTAAAAAATCAATTGAGCAAACGCAGAAGGAATATTATTTACGTGAGCAAATGAAAGCTATTCAGCAGGAATTAGGTAATAAAGATGGTAAAACTGGTGAGATTGCTGATTTGCAGAAAAAGATTGATCAAGCAGAGATGCCAGAGCGATTTGTGACAATCGCAGAAGAGGAATTGGCTCGTTATGAGCGCATCCCACAGACGTCTGCTGAAAGTTCTGTGATTCGGAATTATTTAGATTGGCTGATTTCATTGCCATGGACTGAAGAGACAGAGGATCATTTGGATGTGAATGAAGCCGAAGCGATTTTAGATGAAGACCATTACGGACTAGAGAAAGTGAAAGAACGGGTCTTGGAACATCTAGCGGTGCAACAGTTAACGAAAAGTTTACGGGGTCCCATTTTATGTTTGGTTGGCCCACCAGGTGTCGGAAAAACATCGCTCGCTAAATCGATTGCGAGGGCGATCAATCGTCGCTTTGTGCGCATGTCTTTAGGTGGCGTTCGTGATGAAGCCGAAATCAGAGGCCACCGTCGTACATATGTCGGGGCCATGCCAGGCCGAATTATTCAAGGCATGAAAAAAGCGAAGACAATCAATCCCGTTATTTTGTTAGATGAATTAGATAAAATCGCGAGTGATTTTAGAGGCGATCCAGCATCTGCTCTATTGGAGGTACTTGATCCAGAGCAGAACAACCAATTTAGTGACCATTTTATTGAAGAACCATATGATTTAAGCAATGTCATGTTTGTCGGAACAGCCAATACGCTTCAAACCATACCTGAGCCACTGCTTGATCGTATGGAGATTATTTCGATTCCAGGCTATACGGAATATGAAAAAAGGCATATTGCAACAGAGCATTTGATCCCAAAACAATTGAAGGCTCATGGCTTAACGAAAGGGCAATTGCAAATTCGCAAAGAAGCGGTGATTGAATTAATTCGCCGTTATACACGAGAAGCGGGTGTAAGACAATTAGAGCGCCAGATTGCTTCGATTTGTCGAAAAGCATCAAAACTGATTGTTTCTGGTGAGCAAAAGAAACTGATCGTTACCAAAAAACAGCTAGAAAAACTTCTTGGCAAGCCGACTTATCGTTATGGTATGATGGAAAAAGAAGATCAAGTCGGGACAGCGACAGGTTTAGCCTATACCGCAGCAGGCGGAAATACGCTTTCAATTGAAGTCAGTATCGTTCCTGGAAAAGGAAAGTTAAATCTAACAGGTAAATTAGGCGATGTCATGCAGGAATCTGCTCAAGCAGCCTTGAGCTATATACGCTCGCGGACGAAAGAATTATCAATTGAGCAAGATTTTTATCAAAAGCACGATATTCATATTCATGTGCCTGCAGGAGCGACACCAAAAGATGGCCCTTCTGCCGGAATTACGATCGCCACAGCTCTCGTTTCAAGTTTAACGAATCGCCCAGTTAAAAAAGAGGTGGGCATGACGGGGGAAATTACGTTAAGAGGGCGAGTCCTACCTATTGGTGGCTTAAAGGAAAAGACGTTAAGTGCTCATAGAGCAGGCTTGACAACGATTATTTTACCAAAAGAAAATGAAAAAGATTTAGATGATATTCCAGAAAGTGTTCGAGAGACATTGACCTTTATCACCGTTAACCACCTTGATGAGGTTCTAGAACACGCTCTTAGGGAGGGATAGTATGAAAGTAACTCAAGCAGATTTCACCATCAGTGCCGTTTCGCCTAAGCAATACCCAACTGGACAATTGCCAGAAATCGCTTTAGCTGGTCGTTCGAATGTCGGAAAGTCGTCCTTTATAAATCGGATGATTAATCGGAAGGCGCTTGCCCGCACATCATCAAAACCAGGAAAAACACAAACACTCAATTATTATCTAATTAATGAATTCTTTTATTTTGTCGATGTACCCGGCTATGGTTATGCGAAAGTATCAAAGAGTGAGCGAGCCAAATGGGGAACCATGATGGAAACCTATTTTGCCGAACGTGAAAATTTAAAATTAACGATTTTAGTCGTCGATATGCGCCATAAACCAACGGCCGATGATGTCTTGATGTATGACTATTTAAAACAATTAGGTTTACCTTGTATGGTGATTGCCACCAAGTTGGACAAACTTAAAAAGTCCCAAATCAATAAACAGCTGAAGGTAATCAAAGAAACACTCCAATTAGAACCCGAAGACCAAATCATTTCTTTTTCTGCTGAGACGAGTCAAGGAAAAGATATTGCATGGAAGGTTATACAAGACCATTTAAAATAAAAAAAGGTAGTCACAGTTGAAAGGTAACTGGACTACTTTTTTTTGAAGATTAAATAAATCCCGAAAATAATTAAGCCGACTGGCCAATAGGTTTCGATAAAACTGATCACTTGATCGATAGAATGTGAAATCCCGTGATTGGTGACCGAAAAAAGCATTAACAGACCCAAAAAGAGAAAGATGAGACCTGGATAGAGACCAGCTTTTGTCTTCTGATAACGGATTAAAAAAGCCAGTCCAATAATAACGGCATAGATACTCCAATGATCAATCCAGTCAGGGTAAAGCGTCACAGCATGAAAGTGAATCCCAAGCCCTAAAAGAATGACACCTGGAAAAAGCCGATGATAGTCACGACTCAAATAACTATGTAATAATAGACTGACGCCTAAAATGATAAGTAGACTGGGCCATGTCGAAAAGTTTTCTAAAAATGGAATATTTAGATGAGGCAATAAAAAATATAGGCCAACTCCAATTAAAATATAGGCGGTTAAATCGTTTTGTTTACGAATGTCGTTCGCCATCCCTTCAAGGTAATTTGATAAATAACCAAGTAACTTTCATTTTAGCAGAACTCATTTCTTTTACCAAATAAGAATCAGATTTCCTCCTTCAAATTAGCATAAAACAAGCACACAATCATATGTTTGTTAGAGAAGACCTGTATTGTGAAAGGAGGAAATCAAATGGCAGAACAAGAAAAGAAGCCATTTCATTTTGACTTATCTGAAACGTTATACTTTCATCGCAACGAAGGCGTTTCAGAAATGCTAGGAATTGGACTTGACCCCGAAATATCAATTGAATCACATCCCGATTATGTTTCGGTCCGAGGAATAATCGCACTGACAGGTGAATATGTACCAGTATTTGTCGATGATCGATCAGATTTGGAAGATGACGAAGAGATTCAAAATCGTTATTTTAAACGAGTTGAACGTGATGAGGAAGGCGTTTGTGACTTTCTTCACCACTTCCCCATTGATATCTCGATTCCACATGAGCGAATTAAAAACTTGGATGATTTGACAGTTAGTGTACATCATTTTGATTATACGATCACTGATCCACGCAAGCTGGAATTAGAAGCAACTGTAGAAATTGATGGACTAGAATATGACAGCAATCGTGAAGAAGATGACATTTCAGAAAACGATGAAACAGACCTTATAGATGAAAAAATGGACTCAACGGAACAAGAGGATACGCCAGATGAACGAATCGCATTTGATGTTAAATTGACAGAGGAACCGCCTGAGCCCAGTACTGAGGAAGAGTCAAAGCGTTTAGAGGAAGATCCGCCAGTAATAGAGGAAGAAGAATCCACTATTGATGAAGAGGAAGACGAAAAAATTGTGCATCTTGAAAAACGGTCCGAGCCAATTTTAAAAGAAGAAGAACGGGAACTAGAGGAATCGGCGGAAGAGGATTCAGATGCTGAAGTACCTGAGAGAAACAATTACTTGCTTGATTTATTTGAAGAAGAAGAGGCAGACGATGGTGTGTTTGCGCAAATGAGAATGTATATTGTGCAAGAGGAGGATACGTTGGAGACGATTGCGGAGAGATATCAGGTGAGCGTGACGAAAATCCAACGAGTCAATCGACTAAAAACCACTTCAATTGAACACGGAGAAATATTATATGTACCGAATTAAATGAGGAAGGACCGTGCTCTGCACTCTAGGCGGTCGCGTTCCACGGGCTCGCGCTGAGCCTCCTCGAGAAGCCCACTCTGCGGGGTCTCAGCGTCTTCGCTTTCCCGTTGGAGTCGCCGCCTGCCGTTCCGATCACTTAATTTTCAACTATTATTTATTTTGGTGCTATCTTTATATTTGAGTATATTCTTGCTCTTTTCCAGGTTTTATTCTGTAAAATACATTCATCCAATTAAACAAATCAGTGTAGAAATTTTCTACACTGATTTTTTAAATGGCGTCCATGTATAAGAGAATATAGGCGGCGATAAAGATGCCGAGGATAATCAGGTCCAGCAAGGTGGGAAATAGAATGGTCCGAACAATTTGCACGATTGTAATCGGGACAAGGCTACGCTCAACGACGACTAAATATTGACGGAATTCGGGTGGGATCCGAAAGCGATTGTTGCGAAACATTTTGTCACCCTTTCAATAGCCTAATAGTGTATTATATGCGGATTATCTGGATTAGTCGCATTTTTTATGAAAAAAGTTGACTTTAGGTGTGGTTATTGGATAAAATAGCAGATATCAAGATGAGCTAAAGACGATGAAGAGGAAGAGTATGCGGACTATACTTTTAGAGAGGAAATCAGGCGCTGAAAGATTTCTAAGTCCCTAGTCGCTGAAAGTAGCCTCAGAGTTGTTTAACTGAACATCATTAGATCAGTAGGTTAAGCCGGTGGAAGACCCGTTACAGTCAAATGAAGTGTATAGCTAGCGCTATAAACAAAGGTGGTACCACGGAAGCTAAAACCAATTCGTCCTTTTAATTTAGGGATGGATTGGTTTTTTTATTTATAGAACGTTAATATTAGGAGGAATTTTTATGACAGATAATCAGCATAATTTGCCGCCCAAGTATGATTCAACCGCTGTTGAAGCTGGGCGTTACCAAAAATGGATTGAGGGTAAATTTTTCGAGGCAACAGGTGATCCAAAAAAAGAACCGTATACAGTTGTGATTCCGCCGCCAAACGTCACTGGGAAATTGCATATTGGTCATGCGTGGGATACGACTTTGCAGGATATCATTACGCGTATGAAGCGGATGCAAGGATATGACGTGCTTTATCTACCGGGAATGGACCATGCTGGGATTGCGACACAATCACGGGTTGAAGCGCAGCTACGTGAACAAGGCGTCAGCCGCTACGATCTCGGTCGTGAAAAATTCGTTGAAAAAGCTTGGGAATGGAAAGAAGATTACGCCGGTTTTATCCGCGAGCAGTGGGAGCAATTAGGCCTTGCACTCGATTATTCCAAGGAGCGCTTCACGTTAGATGAAGGATTATCTGAAGCAGTTGAAGAGGTATTTATTCAACTCTATGAAGAAGGGTTGATCTACCGTGGCGAATATATTATTAACTGGGACCCATCGACGCAAACTGCACTATCAGATATCGAGGTCATTCATGAAGAAGTAACGGGTCATTTTTATCATATGAAATACCCATTAAAAGATGGCTCGGGTCATATAGAGATTGCGACAACGCGCCCAGAAACAATGTTGGGTGATACGGCGATTGCGGTTCACCCTGATGATGAACGTTACCAACATTTAATTGGTCAAAAAGCAATTCTCCCGATTGTTGGCCGTGAATTAGAAATCGTTGCAGATACGTATGTTGATCGTGAATTTGGTTCAGGTGCTGTTAAAATTACCCCGGCCCATGATCCGAATGACTTTGAAATTGGTAATCGTCACGATTTAGAGCGGGTTCTCGTCATGAATGAAGACGGCACAATGAATGAAAATGCAGGTAAATATGAAGGATTAGATCGCTTTGAGTGTCGAAAACAAATTGTGAAGGACCTGCAGGCAGAAGGGACATTATTTGAAATTGAAGAACATGTTCACTCTGTTGGTCACTCTGAACGAAGCGGTGTTGTTGTGGAGCCGTATCTATCGACACAGTGGTTTGTTAAAATGCAACCATTAGCTGATGAGGCAATTGCGCTGCAAAACGACCCAGACGAAAAAGTTAATTTTATTCCGGAACGATTTGAAGGAACTTATTTACACTGGATGAATAATATTCGCGATTGGGTTATTTCCCGTCAACTTTGGTGGGGACACCGGATTCCCGCTTGGTATCATAAAGAAACAGGCGAGATTCACGTCGGTAAAGAAGCACCAAAGGATATTGAAAATTGGGAACAAGATGAAGATGTACTCGATACATGGTTTTCATCTGCACTATGGCCGTTTTCAACATTGAATTGGCCTGACACAGACGATGCGGATTTCAAACGTTACTTCCCTACAGACACGTTAGTCACAGGATATGACATTATTTTCTTCTGGATTGCACGAATGATTTTTCAGTCGAAGCATTTTACTGGCAAACGTCCATTTAAAGATGCGCTGATCCATGGTTTAGTGCGCGCTGCAGACGGTCGAAAGATGAGTAAATCATTAAATAACGGCGTCGATCCAATGGATGTCATAGAAAAGTATGGTGCTGATTCATTAAGATACTTCTTAGCAACGAGTTCGTCACCAGGACAAGACGTGCGCTTCCAATGGGAAAAGGTTGAATCGACCTGGAACTTTATCAATAAAATTTGGAACGCCTCTCGATTCGTGATCATGAATCTTGACGGAATGACGTATGATGAGATTGATCTGACAGCAAAAAAGAACGTTGCGGATGAATGGATCCTCACGCGTCTAAACGAGACCATTGAAAATGTAAACCGCCATAGTGAGCGATATGATTTTGGCGAAGTAGGGCGCTACTTGTATAACTTTATTTGGGACGACTTTTGTGATTGGTATATTGAGATGGCAAAATTACCACTCAATGGTTCTGATGCGATCGCTCAGAAGTCAACACGCTCCATCTTAGTCTATGTGCTTGATCAAATCTTACGGATGTTACATCCATTTATGCCATTTGTGACAGAGGAAATCTGGCAACACATTCCACATGAAGGTGAATCAATCACTGTTGCAAATTGGCCTGAGGTGAAGCCGGAGTTGTCGAATGATCAATCGGCAAGTGAAATGAAGCATCTCGTCGATATCATTCGTTCAGTGCGAAATATTCGTGCAGAAGTTAACACGCCGATGTCAAAACCGGTAGATCTTGTCATTAAAGCAACGAACCAACAAATTGCGGATGAATTAATAGAGAATAAGCATTACATTGAACGCTTCTGTCATACAGAGAACTTGACGATCGGAACAGATGTCACAACACCAGAAGAATCCATGTCAGCCGTTGTCTCAGGAGCAGAGTTATTTTTACCACTCGCTGGGCTGATCGATTATGAAAAAGAAATCGCACGCCTTGAAACAGAACTCGACAAGTTGAATAAAGAAGTCGAACGGGTTCAGAAAAAATTAAGCAATGAAAGTTTTGTGGAAAAAGCTCCAGAAAAAATTGTGGCAGCTGAAAAAGAAAAAGAAAAAGAATATTTGGAACAACGCGATAAAGTGTTGAGTCGAATCAATGAGTTAAAACAATAGAAAGAAGAGCTATCTTAATTGGATAGCTCTTTTTTATGCACTCTAGCTTCCAATTTAACCTAATTTCAGCTACAATTTAAGTAGATAGTCAACGGTAAAGGGGTTGAGGAAATGTTTTCTTCTATTGAAGCTTTGGATACATTTTTTGAAGCACGAGAGCAAGTCGGTATCAAGCCGGGTTTAGCTCGAATGGAACGGTTGCTAAAAAGTGTGGATAACCCACATTTAAAAGTGCCTGTCATCCACGTGGCAGGAACAAATGGAAAAGGTTCAACTGTTACTTATTTGGCATCCATTTTAAAAGAAGCATCCTATCGCGTAGGGACCTTTACTTCACCTAGTCTAACGAACAGACAAGCCATGATTCAGTTGAATGACGAACCAATCTCAGATGATGCATTTTTGACGTATGCGAATGCACTTGGGCCAGAAATAAAAGCATTGGATGAAGAAGATAATCCAGCAAGTATCTTTGAGATCATTGTAACAATTGCCTTTTTATTTTTCGCTGATGAGAGTGATCTTGCGGTGATTGAAGCGGGGATGGGCGGCCTTGAGGATGCGACAAACCTCGTTGATCCGATTGTGTCGATCATCACATCGATCGGTTATGACCATACAACATTTCTCGGTGATACGATTGAAGAAATTGCTCATCATAAAGCTGGAATTATCAAATCTAGTAAACCGGTTGTAGTCGGAGAAGTCGCTGATGAAGCGCATGCTATTTTAAAAAAATCAGCACTTGAAAAAAATGCACCATTCCATCAATTAGGTGACGATTTCGAAGTGATTTGGATTGAAAATCGTCCCTTTTATAAGGATGAGGTGCATGTGATTCCATTGCGCCTCCGCTTACTTGGCGATCATCAATTTTTAAACACAGCTTTAGCGATCAAAACAATTGGGCTGTTAAATCAACAAAACTATCAAATAGAGATTGATCAGATTAAATCAGGCATTCGCCAAGCGCACTTGCCAGCCCGATTTGAACAAATCTCTGATCATCCGATAATCATCATAGACGGCGCGCATAATTCGGAAAGCGTTCAAGCATTTATTGATACGGTGAATAAATCTTATCAAAATGTTGAAAAAACACTGGTCTTTGCGGCGTTCAAAGATAAACCGATTGAAAAAATGCTTGCAATCCTAGAACCTCATTTTGAACAAGTTATTTTAACCAGTTTTGAATCAGAGAGAGCAGAATCAAGTGAACGCTTATTTGAGCTAGCAAATCATCCAAACAAAAAGCATGTTGATGACTGGCAAGAGCTACTTGATCAGATAAAACAAGACAAATTGACCAAGAAAGTAACTTTTATCGTTGGTTCGTTGGACTTCGTTGG
>Ga0209487_1004243_pt1 | contig 11079 bp, 10 predicted proteins | sample Poulit2012_FD_187524 | JGI IMG/M metagenome (GOLD analysis project Ga0209487, IMG submission 187524) | Agricultural soil microbial communities from Georgia to study Nitrogen management - Poultry litter 2012 (SPAdes) (version 2) | ecosystem: Environmental > Terrestrial > Soil > Agricultural land... | reverse complement strand
TTGGAGAAGTTGGCACATATATCATTGCACCGACAAGCAACACAACCCACCTCGGTGCTTCAGGTGCTATTTACGGTCTATTTGGCATTTACTTGTTTATGGTCTTTTTAAGGAAACATTTAATTTCTCGAACTGATGCACAAATTGTTGGCACCATTTTTGCTATTGGGCTCATCATGACTTTTATCGATTCAGGCATCAACAAAGCGGCACATATTTTTGGGTTTATTGGGGGATTTGCTATTGCACCACTCATTCTAAACAATTTGCGCCGGTTTCATGGTCGTTATCGTTAAAAACAATAAACGTACCTATGAATAGGGTTAGAAGCTAGAGGTAAAGGGAAACTTAAGGTAATCGTGCACGAATCGAGGAAGTCGCGCGGATAAGGTTCGAAATCGTGCATGAAAACCAAAAGTCGCGTGCGACACCCGCCCAAAATTGCGCATCAAATATAAAATTGCGCATGAAAATGCTATTTCAACTTTGTATTAAATGTCCATATCCTCCTTAAAAAGGCAAAAAACAGCTCCTAATCAAAGGAGCTGTTTTGAATTTATTATTTATTTCGTCCACGACGTCTAGAAAAGTTGCCTTTCCGTTTATGTCCGCCTTGTCCACGTTTACCTTGATACCGTTTGTTATTTGAACGGCGATTACGCCCGCCTTGTCCCCTTCCACCTCTTACACTGATCGGTTGCATAGAGGATAACTTCACAGGTACATTTCGACGTTCTTTAGTCATAAGACTCAAAGCCGCTGCAATGAGCGTCACTGAATCATGTTGATCAAGTAGCTCAGTTGCTGTTTGATGGTAAGGTTTTAAATCCTTTTTCTCAATTGCACCAAGAATATTATCTACAACAACTTGTTGTTGACCTCTTTGCGCTTCTTTATTTGTTGGTGGCATGATCCGTTTGATTTTGCTTTTCGTCACTTTTTGAATAACTTGTAAATGTGCAATTTCACGTGGGGTAACAAACGATAATGCCTCACCCGTTTTACCTGCACGTCCAGTTCGTCCAATTCTGTGGACATAACTTTCTGGATCTTGCGGAATATCAAAGTTATAAACATGCGTCACATTAGAAATGTCAAGTCCACGTGCAGCAACATCTGTTGCAACAAGCACTTCGATACGCCCATGTTTAAATTTATTAAGTACAGACATACGTTTACCTTGTGTCAAGTCACCATGAATGCCTTCAGCCCTAAACCCTCTAACTTGCAGCCCCTCAGCAATCTCATCAACCCGTTTTTTTGTACGGCTAAAAACGATTGCCAATCTTGGTGCATGAATGTCTAGATGGTTTGTTAAGGTATCGAATTTATCTCGTTCTGGTACTTCAATAAATGATTGCTCAATATTTTTAACCGTCATCTCGGTTGCTTTAACTTTAATCATTTTCGGGTTTTTCATCATATTTGTTGCAATATCACGTATTTCACGTGGCATCGTTGCAGAGAAAAGCAATGTTTGTCTGTCCTCTGGAACACCTTTTAAAATCTCCCGAATATCATCAATGAAGCCCATATTTAACATTTCGTCAGCTTCATCAAGAACGACAGTTTTAACGTCCTGAATACGAATGGTTCTTCGACGCATATGATCAAGCAATCGACCTGGTGTGGCTACAACAATGTGAGGCCCGTCCTTTAATGCCTTGATTTGGCGTTGCATATGTTGGCCACCATATATTGGTAAAACACGAATGCCCTTTGTGCGTCCTAAACGATTGATCTCTGCAGCAACCTGAATTGCTAATTCACGCGTTGGCGCAACAACAAGACCTTGTATTTTTCGGTCATGACGATCAAATTTTTCAATCATTGGAATACCAAAAGCTGCTGTCTTACCAGTTCCAGTTTGTGCTTGTCCGATTACATCTTTTCCTTCCATTGCAAACGGGATGGTTTCCGCTTGAATGGGGGTTGCTTCTTCAAAACCCATTTTTTCTAATGATTTCAAAATAGGCTCTGATACTTCTAATGCTTTAAATGTTGTCAATTTTGTAGTCTACTCCTTTTTACTGCATAAATTTACAACTTAGTAATTCAATTTTTCACTAAGTTTTCAAGGAGAAAGTCTTCAATTTTTTCTTATACTTTCACTACATGTATTTTCTTATCCCGAATGAAAGGGGTGTATAACCTCCACCACACACATCATGTTAAAATTGAAAATCTTAGGCGGTGGGTGGACAATTACCCCGAAGTGCTTACTCAAAGGAACATAGCCTAATCATCCGTGGCAGTTTAACACTGTTCACTGATGGCATTTTTAATTTTTTTCATGGCGGGTAGGCATGTGATCCTACATTTCAAAAGTCATATACATAGATAAAGGGATGATTTCAATCCCAAAATCAATTCAATATTCACGATATATAATACAAACGACCTTAAAGTATAAAAAAAGACCTTCCACCTAATATGAGGCTTCTATGGAAGCTCATTCTTTAAAAATTAACAGTTATCCTAGTATAACACATGCATATCAACTATAGCTAATACTTGCTCCAATTATTGATATGTATTCATATTCTATTTCCCACAATCTTTTCACATATGTTACTTTATAACAATTGTGTTGTTGACTTTTTCGTAAGGTTTATTCAAAAAGTTATAAACCATATCATTAATCGTATCTTTATCTTCTCCTAAACAAATCCGGTGGTTCGAGCGTTCAAACAAAACAATTTCTTTTAAGTCAGAGGCGATCTCTTTATCCAAATAATGCATTGTTTGATAAGGAACAACCTCATCTCGACGCCCTTGGGCTATAAGAACTGGTGCGTCAATTTTATTTAAATAAGTCCTAGTATATTTAACCAATTTTATAAATTCAATATATGCCTTCAGTGGGACCTTGCGACTTTTTCTTTTATACCAAGCATATATATAGTTTTCATGCGCTTTTCCTGTTAAACCATCAATAACCAGTTTTCCGACCTCACGTGACAACTGCCTAAACGCAATAAATTTCCCTGCTGTTGCGAGCAGCACAAGTTTATCAACCTTAAACGTCCCTGCTAGATAGCTTGCAATCATACCACCCATCGAAAACCCAATAACATAAATCGTGTCATACTTTTTTTGTAACATTTTTAATGTATCTTCAGCCTTTTGTATCCATTGTTTATAGCATGGTTCCGTTAGTTCCAAATTTCGACCATGCCCCGGTAATGTGGGTACAGAAATCTGCCAATTTGTTTGCGCACGTAAATAATCTACAAGTGGTTCCAACTCATATGGGCCACCTGTATAACCATGAATAACCAGACATCCTATCATGTAAGCGACCTCTTTCAACACATTATTTATGAACATATGTGACGATTCATAGTCACTTTAAGCTCGCATAAAATCTATGACTCAAAGTGGTCTGTTCAACAGAAGCAATTACACATGAATTGAAACTGCATGTTTTATTACTTTCTCCTTCTTCTCGAAAATTATTATAGTTCTTTATAATTATTAAAAATAAAAACAACACATAGGCGTACAAGATCTGTTCGACCTTGTCAGACCCTATCTGTTGTCTTATCGGAAAGTCTTAATCATAGCACCAACTTGTTTTATAAATGGTGATACCTGTTGAACCGTATCAGCCAATTGTCCAACCGTTGATAACATTTTATTAAAATCAAACTGCCCTGTCTCCGTTTGAAATGGATTGACAAAAGTTGCGACGGGCTTATCATTTGTTGGTCCTTGACCACTTGACTGGTCATATGGATATCCGGATACATACCAATTGTTTGGCTGTGTAGGTTTTGCATATTGTTCGAATGGTGTTTCATAATATCCGTATTGCGGGACGTTAGGCTGAGGCGGTTGTTGAGTTCCAACACTCTGATAACCATTTGGCATTCGCATATTATATGGATTTCTCACCTGATAAGGAACGCCTCTATAATTCATATTTACACACCCCATTTAATATCTGCATTAATATAGCCTATGCCAAACATTAATATTTGGTGTCATCACATCAATTAAAAAAAGAGTAAGTATCAATGCCAAGTTTCTGCTCAAGTCGCCTTTTAGGGACACCTAAAAATATTTCATCATCAATAAATGTAACAGGTGTCCCATAAATGTCTTGCTGTCTGAGCTCCTGTCTTGCTGTATGACTTTTGGAAACATTTTTTAATTCATAAGAAATATCCTTTTTTTCAATAAAAGACAATAAAGACTCACATTGTGTACAATTATCACTCACATAAACGACAACATGATGTTGACTCATCGATGTTACACTCCTTAAAAAAATAAGCTAATTGTATGTACCCTTTTGCTTTCCTTTCAAACGTATTTATATGAATAAAATTACGGTTATGTAACATTTGTTACAAATCATTACATAAAACTGAGTTGATTTCATGATTTAGATGTCAGATCTGAAAAACAAGCTGAAAAAACGATGATATTTCTTGTGATAAATTGATAGCTAGCTCTTATACGGCCTTCAATGTGACTTAAAGCACTAGCCAAGACGCTGCGCGGGCACATTGAAACGTTCTATATGACCTGAAGCAACAGCCAAGACCTCGCGCGGGCACATTGAAGCCTTCTATGTGACCTGAAGCAACAGCCAGGACCCCGCGCGGGCAAATTGAAGCCTTCTATGTGACCTGAAGCAACAGCCAAGACCCCGCGCGGGCACATTGAAACGTTCTATGTGACCTGAAGCACCAGCCAAGACGCTGTGCGGGCACATTGAAATTTTTTAAGCAGGTTTATATGTAGGATCCGTTTAACCCAAAATCAAATAAACCACTAAATGAGCTTTAATAGCTTTGATAAATAACATTACATTCGGATAGGATAGACTATGGATTCCACTTGGACTGTAGATTAATATTTGACTAAACAAACAATTGCCTTCGTTTCAACCTGTAAATGAGCCACAAAACAATAAAGCTGCTTAATAAGATAACTGGGTATTTCCAGCTGAAGATGAGCGCGACCAAAAATAAGTAACTGAGCCCTTCATCAAGCTGAATCTCCAATGGTTGGCGACTTAATATGATACACGCTTTTAGGATTTTTACATGTAACATGTAAAAAAACACAACAATATAAAAAAAAGTTTGCAACGGGACCCATAATGAAGCATGAAGGGATAAATAAGTTGCTACTGGAATAAGTAAAATTAGCGTACCATAAGTACCCCAACGCACAAATGACTGTCTAAAATCATCCAATTGCCATGGTAAAACTTGGAGCAAATCATTGCCAAAATGACCACGGAAAAAGCTAATGATAACCGTTGTATAAATATGAATCGCCAGCGCAATACCAATATGAAAGATACCTTCACTAATAAACATAAAAAGACATAGTAACGCAAATAAGCTACCTACAATTTGTATCAGAGGCTTTAAGTTTCTGACAAAATACACAAACCACAAACGTTGATGAATAGCACCTTTCGTATACTCTAATGGCGATTTAAGCATGTCCATATTTTGCAAAATACTGTACAGTTTCCGTCTTTCCATTTTTATATCTGACGCTTTAGAGACGATCGGCATATGCCATAACTGAAAATCGCTCACTTCGGTAACGCGTCCCCAATTCACATTTGTAAACAACATTCGTGACAAACGGATATTTAAAAGTATAAGTAAAATAATGATGCCAATTGCAAATGGTTTAAATTGATAATAAATATTAATGATATTTAATATAATAACGAGTGTTAATACACCGATCTTAGAAACAATAGACATTTGAAATAGTATCCATTGTGGCATTGTCATCAGCATATCTATGAATAACAACATTAAGATGTAGCCCATAATAACCCATAATGAAATAGGGGTTACCAAACTTATAAGCCCACCGATCACAATATAGACACATAGTTTTTTTAGCCATTTTTCTGCAGCACATAAAAGCCAAATCCCCTTTTTGCTGTAAGGTAAAAGGGTAAGTCGGTATTCTGTTTTAGAAAAGACAATACCTGGTCGACTGAAAGATTGAATTATGTAAGCAACTGGTAATAATGTTGCGATAAACCAAATACGTTTACGCAATTGTGTCTCAATCATTATAAATTGGTCATGATAATCACCAATAACATCCCCAACGATAAACATACTAATGAACACATAACCTAAAAGAACACCTAAGTAAATAGCAGTGGTTTTATCAATCATCACACCTAAAGCTAACTTATGTATGTCCCACTTTCTCCTGAAACGTTCTTTTTTAATCAAAGACATCACTTTTCGCAAAGGTGACCGCCGTATCATGAGTCTGTTCCTCTTTTAATCGTATCAAAATCTGTAATCATACCTTGTTCTATCAATTCACCATGTTGTAGCATCAGAAAGTCATCTGCTAAGTCTTTAATACGCTCCAACTGATGGGTTGTTAACAAAATACTTGTGCCGTTATGTAATTTTTCTTTTATAAGTTCTTCAAAATAAGACATTGCATACACATCTAACCCCATAAATGGTTCATCAATGAGCAATAAAGGAACATCTGGCAACAGTGCACAAATGGTTTGAACCTTTTGGCGCATGCCCTTGGATAATGATTCGGGATACTCATTTAATTTATCCGTTAATTCAAAACCCGTCACATAACGCTCAATGCGCTCTTCCAATTGTTCCTTACTCATATCATATGTCATACCGTACAATTGGAAATGTTGAATAACCGTTAACTCTGTTAGCAGCAAAGGCTCTTCGGGTAAATAGGCAATCAATTGTTTGAAGGATAGAAACGCTTCATCTTGATCATAGGTTTCCTCAATGACAATTTTACCTGCTGTTTTGTCCATCTGCCCTATAATCGTTTTCATTAATGTTGATTTGCCTGCACCATTATGACCAACAAGTGCAATCAATGTGCCACGGTTCATCGTAAAGGAAATATTTTGGATCAGCTTTTCGTTTTTAACTTGTGTTGTTAAATCACTAACTTCTAAAACGTTCATCACTCATACCACCTTTCACCCCATACTATACTAAAACCATGCTTACAGTCGATCATCATCGTGCATTTATTATCTTAAAACAAAATAAAAATGCTGTCCCCGCATCATTTTATACGGGACCAGCATTTTTTATTTTCAACCATTTTAATCAATATCGATGACAAGAATTTCCCCTGTATGGGCATCAATTTCAATTTCTGCTTCCTCATGTCCAGATTCGATCTCAATTTCATAAATTAAGCGACCGTCATCTGACTCAAGTTCCAGCTCTACGATGGTACCTGGAAATTCATTTAAAGCGATATCGATGGCCTGTTTAGCATCAATGCCTGTTTTATTACCTGTTTCGCTTGTTTCCTCCGTTGACTCGTTATCTGCATTATTAGATGGTTCGTCTTTTTCCGGTTCTTCCGGTTCATCTTGCTGATTATTATCTCCATCGTTTTGATCGTCTGCACTTGGCTGTTCATTTTCGTCTAATTGAAGCTGTTCTTTGCTAGCTCCTCTTTCTTTGAGTTTCAAAATCTCACCATTGTCACCATCTATTACAATTTCGTATTGTCTATCATTATGGTTCACATCAACTTCGTAAACAATACGATTATTATCCTTCTTGAGTTCAATATTGGCATTCTCACCTGGATACTGAGCCTCAACCATCTCATTCACATCCTCAACTGACAAAGCTGGATCCGCTTGTGAGGCATCCGAATGATAAATACCTATACCTAAAACAAAAACACAGACGACGACACTCATCGTGATGATTATTTTTTTATTCATTCATTTCTCCTCCTTGTTGTTCGTTAATGCTATCATAAGCTTTGAAAGTGAAAAGATGATGTGGATAACATTAGAATTTGCTGAGAAAACTATGATTGTTCTTTAATGATGGGTAATGTTATCTGGAATGTCGTCCCTGAACCCAATTTACTTTCCACAACAAGGTCACCATCATGTGCAAGGCTAATCGTTTTCGCTATGGCTAGTCCAAGACCAGTTCCACCGGTTTCGCGATTCCGCGCTTTATCTATTCGGTAAAACCGATCAAAAATATGTTTTTGCTCTTCCTCAGAAATACCTGGTCCATAATCGTGTACACGGATGTTCACGTCATCATCAACAAGCGTGATCGTCACCTCAATGTCATCAGCACTATATTTTAAAGCATTATCCAACAAAATATAAATAACTTGGCGCAACTGATCTTCATTTCCATGAACGAAGACCGATTCAGAAGGATGTTTAAATTGAATCGAACGTGTATAAGCACCGCGAAATGTCGCAACTGTTTTCTCACACAGTTCAACAATATCAACTGATTTATAAGTCAGATCATTTTCATTTTTCACAAGCAATAATAATTGTTCGACCAACTGCTGCATTCTGTCAGCCTCTGTATTTATGGCTTGAACGCTTTCCGATATGAGCTCAGGATGCTTATCTCCACGTCTGTGCATGAGCTGTGCATAGCTTTTTACAATTGATATCGGCGTTTTTAATTCATGTGACGCATCTGATACAAAAACTTCTTGCTTTTCATAATTCTCTTTAAGTCTTTCTATCATCTCATTGAAGGTTTGTTCCATCTCATACAATTCATCATGGGAACGGTTTTCTACATCGATCTTTTGCCAATTCGCCTGATCTGCCGTGTTTACTTTCATCGTTTCTGTTAATGCCCTAATCGGCCGTAATAAGAATTGGCTCAAAAAGCGTCCCGCAATGATCGTTGGGATCAACATGAGTAATGATGCAATCACTAAAACAAAGAACAGTGTCCGCATCGTTTCTTTAAGTGCAATAAGTTGCTCAGCCACCTGTAATGTGACAACAGAGCCGTCCTCCCAAATAATCGGTCTTGAGATAACCGCGAAATCCATGTCATCTTCCGTTGTGACAATTGACCGTGATTCTGAGTTTTCGAAAACACCCGGCACATTACCATACTCTGTTTGTTTGGTTAAAAAGACGATTGGCTCTGATTCATCTTCTTTATAAACACGAATCATTCCATTACCTGGTAGAAATGCCTCGAGAAGATCACTGTTTGGCAAATCTGCTTGCAAAGCTTCAACCATTGTATCCGTCTTTGCAGTTAATTGTTCGATTTCACCTTCAGATGATATTTTATAAAACAAAAAATATATTGATGTATTAATGAGCAAAATTAAAATAAGCATAAACAAACTTGAGAACAATTGGATTTTTGTCCGCAGTTTCATTGTTCTATGTCCTTAATGGTATACCCAACACCCCGGACAGTCTGAATGTATGGTGTTTTAAAGTCTTTATCTACTTTTTGTCGTAAATAACGGATATAAACATCGACAACATTTGTATCACCATAATAATCATAACCCCAAACCTGTTCTAAAAGTTGATCACGAGTAAGCACAATGTTTTTATTTTTTAAGAGACAAACGAGTAAATCGAATTCACGAGGGGTGAGCTCAATTTCTGTATCTAACCGTTTTACCTCACGTCGTTGGATCTGTACCGTTAAATCACCAACCGTCAGTAATTCCTCTGTTTGTTTTGTAGAAATTTGATTGCGTAAATGAACCCTAATCCGTGCCAGTAATTCTTCCATTTCAAATGGTTTCGTAATATAATCGTTCGCACCAAGATCCAAACCACTTACTTTATCAAACACTTGATCACGAGCTGTTAATAAAATAATTGGTGTCATTTTATTCGTCCGTCTAATACGTCGCAGTACCTCAAGTCCGCTCATTTCTGGAATCATAATATCTAATAATACGAGGTCCCAATCCCCTTCCTGCATACAACGTAAAGCCGCTTTACCGTTCTCGGCAATTTCAGTTGTATAGTTTTCATATTCTAATTCCAGCTGGAGAACACGACTCAATTTGCGCTCATCTTCAACAATTAAAATAGACTGCTTACCCATATTACACCACCCCATCATAGGTTCTTTTTATTATCATAACAAAAAAGAAGACAATCTGTATGTTTTAAGTTCCCACACAAAGTGTCATGATAAAAAACGCTCTTTATTCTTCATATTCAACTTTCCCTAATATATATGCCACAAACAAACCAACGGCAAATGTTGCAATACTGACAAATAAGTATGGAATAGATATTGGCCAGCCAGGAAAAATTACAACAATTGACCCTATGACAGAGCCAATGATCACTGCAAATGTACCCGTGTGATATCTTTTTAAAAAGAAATGAATGATTTTACTAATCGTCATAATACCGATAAAAATACCACCAGCTATAATCGCCATTGTTAAAATTTCAAAATTTGTAATTGCAGCCATCACTGTTGGAAATACACCCATAATTAAGAAAACAAGTGATCCACTTATGCCAGGTAAAATCATAGCTGCGCTTGCCAAAACCCCAGAGAAAAACAGCAATACATATGTAGACATCGTTTTATCCACGATGACAGCTCCTTCATTCGGGTCTTTGAAAAAAGCAAGTAAACCGACCAAAATGAAACCGACAATCAACAATAAAATATGTTGTAATTTAAAGGTTGTTTTGGCGTTGGATTCACGAAATAGAAGTGGTAAAATCCCAATAATTAAACCGAGAAAAAAGTAAAATGTCGGACTTGGATAGTTTTTTAACAGCCAGTCCATTATACGACCAAGTGTTAATATTGCTGCAGCCACCCCAATCGCCAGTGGTACTAAAAAGCTCAGATGTTTTTTCCAATCTCTACTAAAAATGCCATTAATCGCTCCAATAAATTGATCATAAATACCGAGCAACACCGCGATCGTTCCCCCACTAACACCTGGGACGATATCACTCGCACCCATAATCATCCCCCGATAAATATTTTTCCATTCCATAACTTATAATCCCCTTTATCTAAACTCTTCATTCATTTTCTGTTCTTAAACATAACGATATCATATCAAAAAACACTTGCATTTAATATTTTTATTATTTATACTTTAGTTAGCTACTTTGCATGACAAGGTAGCTGTTTTTAAAAACGTGTATCTTGCATTACAAGGTAGGTGGTGTTCTTGAAATCACGCAGTCAATTATTGAAAGGCGTTCTAGAAGGTAGCATTTTAGCTATTATTAAACAAGGACCGGCATATGGGTATGAACTCTCGGTAAAATTGCATGAA
>Ga0209487_1004242_pt1 | contig 11079 bp, 7 predicted proteins | sample Poulit2012_FD_187524 | JGI IMG/M metagenome (GOLD analysis project Ga0209487, IMG submission 187524) | Agricultural soil microbial communities from Georgia to study Nitrogen management - Poultry litter 2012 (SPAdes) (version 2) | ecosystem: Environmental > Terrestrial > Soil > Agricultural land... | reverse complement strand
AGCATCTGAAAAAGTTTCTATTGCTGGTAAATGCTGTGAATCAGGTGATATGCTTATTTGGGACTTATTTGTTCCTCCTATAGAACATAATGATATTTTAGCAGTATTTTCCACTGGTGCATATGGATATGCGATGGCAAGTAATTATAATCGTCTTGCAAAGCCAGCTGTCGTTTTTGTCGAAAATGGACAGAGTCAATTAGTTGTGCAAAGGGAAACTTTGGATGATATTATTAAAAATGATTTACCATATAAAAAAGGTCAAAAATAAGAGGAGATGTAACAATTATGAAAACAGGGTATATTAAAATGGAAAATGGCGCAACCATTACGTTAGAAGCTTCCTGGGCGCTTAATATGATTAATGCAAAAGAAAGTCAAGTAACATTGTGTGGAACAGAAGCTGGAGCTGAGATGTTTGGAGATGCCGATGCGAACGAAGGATATGTGGTATTGAATACATCAAAACATGACCAATTGCTAGAAATGGAAACGCACCCAAGTAATTTGATGCCTTCTTTACAAGCAGAGGAAGATATCGGATATCTTGAGGCTAAGCGTTGGATAGACGCCGTAGTGAATGACAAGGAACCGATGGTAAAACCGGAACAAGCTTATGCAGTAACTCAGGTCTTGGAAGCAATCTATAAGTCAGCTGAAACCGGTCAATCTGTTCAAATTGACGAACTAGAATAAGTGTATGTAACATAATTTTTAATCCATACTTCAAGGAATAAAAGAATCCTTCCTTTATTGATAGTTGTTCATATTGATTTTTTAGTTCTAACCTAGGAGAAGACACCTCCTCTAGTTTAGTAGTTGAATCGAAAAATGATTGGCAACAAAATATCGAGGTGTCTTCTCTTTTTCAATACTACGTTAATTACGTCTGATGACCTAAACAATATATAATTCGATAGAGATGTGGCTGGATGTGAAGTAAGAAAGTTATGCTTGTAGTCTATAAGATAAAAGGGGGATAAAAGATGGAAGCCTTGAAAGCGGAAACAAAACTAAGTCGTGAGCGACATAAGCTAAGTTTAAAGGAAAAGATGAGTTATGGATATGGGGAAATGGCGTCTGCTTTTGTATGGGGAATGGTTACCAGTTATCTGCTCTACTTTTACACAGATGTTTATGGAATTTCAGCATCGGCAGCTGGTACTCTATTCTTAATAACTAGATTATGGGACGCAGCGAATGATCCGATCATGGGTGTGGTTGTTGACAGGACGAAAACAAAACATGGGAAGGCAAGACCTTACTTAATATATCTAGCAATTCCATTAGGGATTATAAGTGTATTAACATTTATCACTCCAGACTTCTCAGATACAGGGAAGCTGGTGTATGCATATGTTACTTATTTGCTGTTGGGTATGGTTTATACAGCTATTAACTTGCCATATGGTGCACTGGCTCCGACGATGACAAGAGACTCTAAAGAAAAAGTGGATCTAGGTAGTTACAGGGCTATGGGACTTGCCATTGGAACCGTAATCGTCTCTGCTGCTACATTGCCATTAGTTAATTTCTTAGGTAAAGGTAATGAACAAGTTGGTTTTCCAATTACAATAGCTTTGTATTCCATTATAGCGGCAATACTCTTCTTTCTTACATTTAAAAATTGTAAAGAGCGTTATTCCGAATATATTGAAGCGGATGATCGAAAAAAGTTGTCAATTTCATTAAAAGAAATGTTTAAAAACCAACCATGGGCGTTGGTAGCAATTACATCATTTTTAAAGTTTGTGAGACTTGGGGCACTAAATGCTGTATTAATTTATTATGTCACCTATGTTCTAGGTAAACCTGGGATGGTACCAGTCTATCTAACACTGCTTAATGGGGCGACTTTCGCTGGTGGTGCTTTAGCAATGCCACTCCTTAAAAAAGTTGGAAATAAATTAGGAACACAGGCTGCGATTGCAATTGGTTCGATTTTATTTATTTTGCTATTTTTCATACAGGGAGATTCCCCTATACTATTCGCTACAATTTTCTTTTTAGCAAATATGTTCGTCGGGGTGGATAATGCATCGGTATTTGTTTTGTTAGGTGACTCCATTGATTACCATGAGTGGAAATTCGGTCAAAGAGACGAAGGTTTACTTTATTCAGCATATAGTTTCTCGACTAAATTTGGGGTTGCAATTGGTTCTGTTTTAGTTGCTTATGCTTTAGGTTTTGTAAATTATGACCCCGCAGCAATTACGGACGGGGCCAAAAACATGATAAGTGGTTTAATGTTAATAGCTCCAATTGTATTCTCTGTTCTTCAAGTTATCACACTAGCCTTTTATAAGTTAGATAAGCACCATGCATCCATTGTAGAAGAATTAAACAACCAATAGTAATCTCTAAAAATGAACAAATGAAAGTAGAAAAGACGAATAAAGGAAAGCGCTTTAATATATAAAATAAGGTGAAATCGGGTTAGAACATAGGGGTTTTCATTATAGATGTTTTGGGAAACACACGTTTATAGAAGTTTATGGATTTTTCATTTATAATTTAGGGGCCCCCTGGAATGTTCTTTAGTAGTCTGATAACATTCTCGAGGTACGGCTCCCTTCTATTTCTCCAAGCTTTTGTATAGAAATTGTTAAAGTCAATATAAAATGGGTATGAATGATGGGGTTTGGGTGTTCCTGTTTTGAAATAATGATTGAGACAGGGAATCAAGGAAATGAATTAAATGGAATAAAATGATAGTCAGCATCCTTTGGGGGTTACATGATGATAAAAACGACTAAAATAGGAATAATTGGCTCAGGTAGAATTGCAGCGAATCATGCTGAAGCGTATATGAACATGGAAGACGTCGAAATTGTAGGCGTAGTAGATGTTATTCCAAATAAAGCACAACATTTTATCGATGATTTAGGAATTAAAGATGCGCAAGCGTTTGAAAATTATAATGACCTTCTACAATTAGATATAGATGGAGTAAGTGTTTGTACGCCAAACTTTGCCCATCATAAAACGAGTATTGATGCGTTAAAGGCTGACAAACACGTTCTTGTGGAAAAGCCGTTGGCGGTTACCCTTGATCAAGGGATTGAGATGGTCCAAGTGGCAAAAGCAACGGGTAAAATTCTCTCTGTTGGGTATCAACCGAGATACGATCCTAATATGAGAAATGTAGTAAATATTGTTAAATCTGGACAACTTGGAGACGTTTACTATGTAGAAGTTGGCGGTGGCCGTCGCCGAGGAATGCCTGGTGGGACTTTTATTAATAAGGAGCTTGCCGGTGTAGGTGCAACAGGTGATATAGGAACTTATTCATTAGACCTAGCACTAAATGCATTAGGCCACCCTAAACCATTAACCGTCTCTGCTTATACATCAAATCATTTTGGAACGAACCCGTTCTATCATCCAGAGTCAGATAAGTTTGAGGTAGAGGACTTTGGAATAGCGATGATACGGTTAGAAGGTGGCATCGTTCTTAATTTCAAAATATCATGGGCTATGCACATGGATACGCTTGGACCGGCTATTTTCCTTGGAAAAGATGGCGGGCTTAAATTAACACCTGCTGGAAGCGGTCCATGGAGTGGAGTGTGGGACGGTGGTATTGACTCCATAAGTATGTTCCATGATGGGGATAAGCAATATAAAGAAACTGCTATACCTATAGAAAAGCACGATATTAATATTTTTGCAGCAAAAATAGAAGACTTTGTTCATGCGATTAGGGAAGGTAAACCGGCCCCGATTCCAGCGGAAGAAATAATAATTAACCAATCAATTATTGATGGTATTGCTAGATCGTCAAAATTGAATAGGGAAGTCGAAATCCATTTACCTACATTTTAATTTTAATATATGGTTGCAATAGATAATAGAAAAACTATTAAAATAAAGTTAGGCGTTTTTATATTATTTGCAGAAAGGTGTTTTGGAAAATGCTGATTATGTTAAAGAGTCTGACTACAATCAGTAGAAAATGACGAAGGAAGTATCCTAAGCACGGTCATTGCCTACTAAATGAGAATACTTACTGGCGAGAATAAACTAAAAGACTAGTGGAGCAAGCCCAATCCCGCAGGATTAATAATAATTATTTGATAACAATCATGCGTATGGTAATAATAATTATAATGACAGTCCGACCAATTTCATATTGCGGATTCATTAATCTCGTGTTACACTTAATTAGTAAACTAAGTTTAATAAATAACCTTGAAAAGTAGTTTAATCTATAATATGCTTTTCATTTGTTTTTTTATATCCATCATTAATAACCTTAGTTTAATAACGAAGTAAAAGGATAAGACATTTTCCAAGTTCAAGATTATGAGTAATATAGAAGATAAAGATAATTATTAATAAAAGTGAAAACGTTACGTTGTAGTATGTACAATGAAAGATTCTAGGAATGATGGAGAATAAGACGATAGAGGTAAAAAGGATGTGCGTGCTGAGTGGAAGAGTTGATGATTGGCATAGACATAGGGGGAACCACCGTAAAAATCGGTTTAGTCAACCATAATGGCGAAATTAGATATAAATGGGAAATCCCTACAAATAAAGATAATCTCGGGGAAACGATTATAGATGACGTTTGGACATCAGTTACTGACACATTAGCAAAACAACAAAATAAAAGCGAAATTATAGGAATCGGTGTTGGGGCTCCAGGCTTTGTTAATCCAGAAGCAGGTATTGTTTATGAAGCTGTCAATGTAGGCTGGAGAAATTTTAATTTAAAAGATGAACTTGAAAGACTATCGAATTTACCTGTTTTTATAGAAAATGACGCTAATTTAGCTGCATTGGCTGAGAACTGGAAGGGCAGTGGCGATCATTCAAAAGATATGATGCTTATCACGCTTGGTACTGGTGTAGGTGGTGGAGTTATTGCAAATGGTGAAATTCTAAGTGGAACGAATGGTACAGCCGGCGAAATTGGTCATATCATTGGTGATCCAAATGGGTATCCATGCAACTGTGGAAGAGTAGGCTGTTTAGATACGATTGCCTCCGCAACAGGGATTGTGCAACAAGCATTGGACAAAATAGAGGAAAATCCTGAAAGTACATTGGCATCTCACTATAAAAAGCATGGTAAATTAGAAGCGAAAGATATATTTCAATTCGTAGAAACTGGAGATAGGCTGAGTGAAAGCGTTATTAATCGAACAACAGATATTCTTGGTCGTATTATTGCAAGCGCTGCAACTGTTATTAATCCAAGTCGGATTATTATAGGTGGAGGCGTCTCTAAAGCGGGAGGACCATTGCTATCCAAAATTAAAAAGAACTTTAGAAAATATTCTCTTCCGAGGATCAGTGATTGCTGTGAAGTAAAACTTGCACAATTGGGTAATGATGCGGGGATTATTGGTGCATCTTATTTAGTTAAAAAGAACCTGGAAAAGACACCGCTTATGCTTTAGATTTGTTAGGATATAATCCAGCAAATTTAACAGAAAGTGTTGAAACAATAATTCGAGTGCTAATGATCGCTTTGCCTGTTGTGTTAAATTTTTAGGAGTTTAATGTATTAAACTCCTAAAAGAAACATGCGTAAATTGTTAAGTATTTAAAGTTATAAAAACGGAGGTTTGTAAAATGAAAATTTTAACAGGTTGCTTATATCATGAAACAAATACATTTAACCCTTTTATGACATCAAAAGATGACTTTGTATTGGTGGAAGGCGATGACATTAAAAGCCGTTTGGCGAGTACTGAAGTATTTGAAGAAAATGACGTAGATGTTGTACCAAGTATTTATGCGACGGCTTTATCATCAGGAATTGTTAAGCAGGAAACGTACCGATATTTTGCCGATAAGATTCTCTCAGTAGTCAAAGACAACACGGATATTGATGGTATTTGGCTCCATTTACACGGTGCAATGGTCGGTGAAGGGCTAGGTTCAGGTGAGTTAGTTCTATTGAAAGAAATAAGGGACTGTATCGGTTACGACATACCAATTTCTTTAACACTTGATGTTCACGGGAATCTTTCCGAGGAATTGCATAAATATGTTAATATTGTTTACTCTTACCGGACGGTTCCACATACAGATCAGCATGAAGTAGAAAAAATAAGTGCTCGTCTTTTAGTGGATGCCATAAAGAATGACGCGAAGATAAAGCCATCTTTTAAACGATTACCAATGATCATTCCAGGTGAAAAGGCCCTTGGCAATAGTGAACCGCTTCGCTCCATATTTAATAAAATAAATGAATTAGAACAAAAAGAGGGAATTATTAGTGCCAACTTCTTCATCTGTCATGCATGGAGCGATTCAGAAAATACAGCATCCTCGATTTTTGTTGTGCCTGAATCAGAAAAATATAACGACCTTGCTGAAGAAGTAACAGAGGAATTATATAATTATGTGTACGATAGACGACATGAATTCCAATTTGAAGCAACTGTGCTAGAACCGGAAGAGGCTATAGACCGAGCGCTTAATGAAGAAGTAAAACCTGTGTTTATCTCGGACTCAGGAGATAACACGACAGCTGGTGCACCAGGTATGAGCACTTTGGTCATAAGTTTGTTTAAAAATAAAGATTTAGGGAAAAAGAAAGCAGTTATTGCTGCTGTTTACGATGCAAAAGCATATGAAGAACTAAATCAAAAAACGGTTGGGGATAAGGTCAACGTAGAAATTGGGACAAATATAGATGAATATAGTCAACCTGTTGTTTTAGAAGGAACATTGAAAGCGAAAGGAGATCTGCTTGGCTATTTAAATGCGACAAATGATAAAGTGGGCGATGTTTGTACAGTTTCTGTCGGAAATTTAGACGTTGTTATCGCGAACAGCGGGGAATCTTTTATCACCCTTAATCACTTTACGCGAGCAGGATTAGATGTAAATGAGTATGATGTTATAGTAGTAAAACAAGGTTATCTGTTTGATGAGTTAAGCAGTATTTCAAAATTAGATATTCTTGCGATGACTCCTGGAGCTGCGTATCAGCGTATTGAAAATATCGATTATCAACACATTCCAAGACCACTGTTTCCAATCGATAAGTAACCTATTTTATGGAGGAATACTCAACTCTGACATAAAAAAACTATAGTAGAAAAAGAATAGAGGTTATTAAAGTTAAAGATTACGCAGAGTTGTTACAGAAGTCTTTTGAGTTCATCAAAGATACATTGCAAAACAACGATGAACCAAGGATCAATAAAACTGAATGAAGAGAATGAATTTATCCCCCCTTACGTTATAAGGGGGGTAAATTATTAGAAAGTAATTTCATTATTCGATAGAATACTTAAATTTAAATGTATATTTATAAGGATGAAAGTAAAGCTTTGTATATTCAAACATAATATCCTCTTGAAATGTTGATTGGTTTTTCATTAATAATATAGGAACATTGCTATCTAATTGTAACAGTTTAATTATATTCTTGTCTGGCATGATGGGTTCTAATTCACTTTGTCTATTATTGATCTGGTGTCCTTTCTTTTTAACATGTGCATATAAGGATTGTTTCATAATATCTACAGATAATTCGGGGAAAAGTTTAGCGGGTAAATGGGACTCTTCTAATATATATGGTTCTCCATTCACGTGCCTAAGTCTTTTTACAAAAAAAATCTTTTCATCACTAGCTAGACCTAATACTTTTTGAACTTGTAGTGATGGATCCGTTAATTGGAAGTCTAAAATTTCATTAGAAAAATCGGTGTTCAGCTCTATCATTTCAGCAGTAAAGCTTTGTACACTAAAAATATCATACTCCATTTTTTCATTTTTAATATATGTTCCACTGCCTTGGATGCTATAAAGTAAATCTTCGTCTACAAGTACTTTTATCGCTTTTCTTATCGTAACACGACTAACTTGATATAATTCCGCAAGTTTTGCCTCAGAAGGGATCATCTCTCCATCAGATAAATTAGAGGAGATAATATCCTCTTTAATTTTGTTCGCAACTTCTTTATATAATGGCAATGATTTATTCCACATTAAAACCAACCTTTCTACACGATCCATGCTTTTAGCATACCATTTTTATCATAATAATGACATGAAAGATACAAGTTTAATACAAATATATTGTGTAAGGGTTTTAATTGTGTTATAGTTGTATTAGAAAAGACGAGAGGGGGCATGATTGTAAAAAGAAAATACCGTTAAGTTCAATTGGAGTTATAATTTGAAAAATATACAAACATGAGTATAGAAATAAAATTTGACTAGACATCGGTGGTAAAATAAGCAAGTCTTAATGAAAGACACAAGAGTCATGGGCAATATTGACGCATAGGTAAAGTTGATTTGAATCTTGCATTTATAATCTCTTATATGAAAACGCATACCAAGCATGATTGCTGTTATCATTGTTCAGATAGTTTATTAGCTTAATTGATGAAAACGGTTATTGGAAATTATCAAAGTCTACTAACAAAAAAATAAAATTTAAATCTACCCTTTGAATGAGGAGGATAAAAAACATGAGAACGATAATTCAAAAATTTGGGAGAACTTTATTAGGTCCCTTATCTATCATCGTAGCTTCTGGGTTACTTTTAGGTATTGTATCTATTTTGCAAAATCCCGATCTGGTAGGAACGACAATTGCTGAAGCTTCTACAGTACAAACCTTTATAGGCGGTGTTCAGGCGATTGTTTCGACAATGTTTAGCTTGTTGCCTATTTTATTCGCTATTTCGGTTGCAACAGGCTTGGCAAGAGAGGATAAGGAAATAGCAGGTCTTGCTGTAGTTATTGCATTTGTATTATTTAATGTCGTTATTAGTTATTTATTAGAAATAAATGGCATAACAAGTGAAACAACATCGATAGAACATTTAATGGGTCTCGGAAACACTGAAGCCGAAGCGTTTCAAATTTCTTCAGCTTACGAAACTGTTCTAGGTGTGTTTACTTACCGGATGAGTATTTTTGGAGGAATATTGGTAGGGCTATGGACTTCACTCATTCATAATCGATTCCATACACAACAATTGCCTGCAGCCCTCAGTTTCTTCAGTGGTAATCGTTTTGTACCGATTATGATCATTGTCACTATTCCGTTTGTATCCATTGCCACTTATTTTGTCTGGCCCTACTTTAATGAAGTCATTAATGGACTTGGATCCCTGATTAGTAAGACAGGGGCAATCGGAACTTTTCTATACGGATTTTCGGAACGTCTGCTCATCCCGACTGGGTTGCACCACGTATTGAATCAGATGCTTCGGTTTACACCGTTTGGAGGAACCGCAACGATTGATGGCGAACTTATTTCAGGAGCGCTAAACATTTTTAATGCACAAATGACGTTGGATAATCCTGATCTTAGTATATTGAGAGAATCAACACAATTTTTATCCCAGGGTGTCCATGCATTTCAGGTATTCGGATTACCTGCAGCAGCATTTGCAATGTACAAAACCGCTCGTCCTGGACAACAGAAAAAAGTGAAAGGAATGTTCCTTGCAGCAGCACTTACTTCTTTTCTAACCGGAATTACAGAGCCGATTGAATTTGCGTTTATCTTTATATCACCGCTTCTTTGGGTATTCCATGCATTTATGGCTGGATTGTCCTTTATGTTGATGACCTTATTCGGGGTAGCTATCGGAAATGCAACTGGAGGATTAATTGATTTAGCTGTTTTCGGTATTTTGCAAGGTACCTATACAAAATGGCCATTGGTTGTGCTGATAGGTTTAATCTACGCTGTCATTTATTACTTTGTGTTTAAATTTGTTATTGAGAAATTTAATATTAAAACACCTGGTAGAGAAAGTGATAACTCAAGTGAAACTCAATCTGATGTAAAACTTGAACCAAGCGATCTAGGAAATAACATTCTTCAAGGTCTTGGCGGAAGAGAAAATGTTTTAGAAATTGATAATTGTATATCTAGGCTAAGGTTAGTATTAAATGATACATCCTTAGTAAATGAAAATATAATAAAAGAAACAGGGTCAATGGGGATTGTAGTGATTGATAAAAGTAACATACAAATAGTCTATGGTGCAAAAGTTGAGCAGGCAGCTCGAGCATTAAAAAATGCAGTGAAAAGTGAATAATTATTGGGAACTATAGGTAATAAATCACTAATGATATTCACACTTAAAAAATATAATGGGGGATAAATGATGAATACGAATCTAGATAGAATTATTAATGATATTGAAACTTTAGCAACATATACTTCGACTCCGGGCGAAGGAGTTACAAGATCTTCTTATAGTAAAGAGGATCAATTAGCAAAGGATTACCTTAGAAAGGAAATGGAAAAAATCGGCCTTGTTGTATGGGAAGACAAGTTTTCTACTTTATTTGGACGCCGAGAAGGTAAAAACCCTGATGCGCCTGCAATAATGATAGGTTCACATTATGATTCTGTCGTTAATGGCGGACGTTTTGACGGAGTAGCAGGTGTAGTAGCTGCTTTAGAAACGCTTAGGGTATTAGATGAAAACAATATTGATAACTATTACCCTATAGAAATCATTGTAATGAACGCTGAAGAGGGAGAAACATTTGGCTCCGGCAGTGGAGTATCAAATTCCAGGGCAATGGTAGGAACGTTGACTGAGAAAGAATTGGATACAGCTAAAAATAGATTTGGGGAAACCAAAAGAGAAGCAATGCGAAAATATGGACTGATACCAGATTTAGAAGGTGCCATAAGAGATATGCAATCCATTAAGTCTTTTATAGAGCTTCATATTGAGCAGGGACCTAATCTTGAAGTTGAAAATAAGGATATTGGTTTGGTGGAATATCTGCCTGGAATAGGAAGATATATAGTTAGATTCAATGGGAAATTAGAGGATTCAACTGCCCCGATGGATAGCAGAAAAGATGCTTTAATCGCTGCTTCTAAATTTACGCTAGCAGTTAATAGAATGATGAAAGATTTAGGTGAAGGTATAACCGCTACTGTAGGAATGATGAATGTATCACCAAATTCACATCAATTTGTTCCGGAGTTTGCGGAAATGTCGATAGAAATTAGAACAATGGATAAAGAACTTGTAGATAGAATAAATTTACGAGAAGAATTTTTAAAAGAAATGGAATCTATAGAAGCTGAAACGAATGTAAAAATTGAATTAGAAGAACGAGCAC
>Ga0209487_1004241_pt1 | contig 11079 bp, 7 predicted proteins | sample Poulit2012_FD_187524 | JGI IMG/M metagenome (GOLD analysis project Ga0209487, IMG submission 187524) | Agricultural soil microbial communities from Georgia to study Nitrogen management - Poultry litter 2012 (SPAdes) (version 2) | ecosystem: Environmental > Terrestrial > Soil > Agricultural land... | reverse complement strand
TCGGGTCATGAAGGGCATGGCTGACGGCTGGATATGACTACGGAGTTCCCGCGAATGATATGTCATCTGCGCGGATTATGCCGGTGGAAAGCCGGGGCGTGTGAGCGGGGAGATCTGAGCGGGGAGCGCGGAGCTATGAGCGGTGAGCGCGGAAGTGATGAGTAGCGCCCAAACCTGACCTCCGAGGTTTCGAAAGACCTGTCGGACGCCCAACTAAAACCGCTCGAAAACCTCGGAGGTCTATTCGCAGCGAAAAGTCCAGGCCTCCGAGAGTTATAAGCCAGAACCAGCCGGCGAACCATCGCCGCGCAAGACCTGCCAGGTCTCATGCCGGAAGTGCCACCCACCCATTCGCTTCGTCAACACGCCACACGCAGACCTGGCAGGTGGCACAAGGCACAAAGCTCATAGCTCATAGCCCATAGCCCATAGCTCAATCTCATGAACGCCTCGACGTGACGCATGAACCTCTTATTGTTACACCGAGGCGTTCAGGAAGTCGGTTGTTGCTGATAAGAGACAGAAGCCGTCTGGCCCGTGGCAAGACGAGGGGTGCGTGCGTCGGTAGCATGTGTGCATGGATCGCCGCGTTATGGCGTTTCGACGCATGGAGAGTATCGGGCGGCGATAAAAAGGCTTGTGATGCGGCGATCAGCCGTCGCATGACGGCAGCGCGTCGTACCGAATTGTGAGACGTCCTCCACTGTAGATAATGGCGACTGGAAGTCCCGACGCCTTTCATGTTGCAGACTTGAGCCTGCGCTCCACGGCGCTTATCCTCAGAACGCACCGCAGCGATTGATCCGGCGGCGGAGCATGATTTGACTGGTCTCCTCCTGCATCACAGCATTCATGGCCGAAGCACCTGATCGCCCGCAGTCCAACGGCACCGACCTCGACTACGCCGACACCCTCTGGAAATCCGCCGACGCCCTCCGCGGGCAGGTCGACGCCGCCGAGTACAAGCACGTCGTCCTCGGGCTCCTCTTCCTCAAGTACATCTCGGATGCCTTCGAGGCGCGGCGCGATGAGCTGAAGGACGAGCTCGCGGCCGACGGGATCACCGGCGAGCACGCCGAGCGCCTGCTCGAGGACCGCGACGAGTACACCGCCGAGCGCGTCTTCTGGGTGCCGCCCGAGGCGCGATGGCAGAACATCCAGAACCAGGCCACAAGGCCGGACATCGCCGCGCTCATCGACGATGCCATCCTGGCCGTCGAGCGCGACAACCCGAACCTGAAGAACAAGCTGCCGCGGGATTACGCCCGCCGCGGCATCGAGCCGGTGAAGCTGAAGGGGCTGATCGACCTCATCGCCAACATCGGCTTCAAGGGCGACCGCTCGCGCGCCCGCGACATGCTCGGCCGCGTCTATGAGTACTTCCTCGGCAAGTTCGCCCAGGCCGAGGGCAAGCTCGGCGGCGAGTTCTACACGCCGCGCCCGGTCGTGCGCCTGCTCGTCGAGATGCTGGAGCCCTACGAGGGCCGCGTCTACGACCCCTGTTGCGGCTCGGGCGGCATGTTCGTGCAGTCGGAGCGCTTCGTAGAGGCCCACGGCGGCAAGCTGACCGACATCTCCATCTTCGGCCAGGAGTCGAACCCCACCACGTGGCGCCTCGCGCACATGAACCTGGCGATCCGCCAGATCGAGGCCAACCTCGGCACGCAGCCGGCGGATACGTTCCTGAGGAACCTCCACCCGGATCTCAAGGCCGACTACATCCTGGCCAATCCGCCGTTCAACGTGTCCGACTGGTCGGGCGAGCACCTGCAGTCGGATGTGCGCTGGAAGTACGGCACGCCGCCGAAGGGCAACGCCAACTACGCGTGGATCCAGCACTTCATCCACCACCTGGCGCCGGCGAACGGGCGCGGCGGTGGCGTGGCCGGATTCGTGATGGCCAACGGATCGCTCTCGAGCAACACGGGCGGCGAGGGCGAGATCCGGCAGCGGATCGTGGAGGATGACCTCGTCGACTGCATCGTCGCCCTCCCGGCGCAGCTCTTCTATACGACGGGGATTCCGGTTTGTCTGTGGTTCTTGACGCGGGACAAGAATGGGGCCAGGCGGCGTGAGGATAAACCCTCACCCCCGGCCCCTCTCCCAGAGGGAGAGGGGGGCAAGTTGGGAAGGGACCGCCGCGGCGAAACCCTCTTCATCGACGCCCGCAACCTGGGCACGATGCAGACGCGGACGCTGCGCATGCTGACGGGCGGCGACGACGGCGAGACGATGCTCTCAGGCGGCATGGGCGACCCGAAGCCGGATTCCGACATCGGGCGGATTGTCTATGCCTTCCGCAAATGGCGCGGCGAGCCGAAGCCGGACTGGTGGGACGACGATGTGCACGGCGCCTGGGAATACGAGGACGTGCCCGGCTTCTGCAAGGCGACGGACATCGAGGGCATCCGCAAGCACGGCTTCGTGCTGACGCCGGGCCGATACGTGGGCGCGCCCGAGCAAGACGAGGACGACGAGCCGTTCGAGGAGAAATACCCGCGGCTGGTGGCAGAGCTGGAGGAGTTGTTCGAGGAGGGCGAGCGGTTGACGCAACTGGTTCGGGAACACCTTCATGGAGTGCGGCCATGAGCAACCAAGTTCCGAGCCGTTGGAAGCCAGTTCAGTTCAGCGAACTTCTTTCAATAAGCGTTCGCAACGGTATCTATAAGCCTAAGCAGTTCCACGGAAGCGGTGCGAAGATCGTGAACATGGGCGAACTGTTCGCACACCCACGGCTCGGCGCAGTCGCCATGAAGCGCATTGAGGTGGATGACAGTGAAATCGAGCGATTCGGGCTTAAGAAGTACGACCTTTTATTTGCGCGACGTTCGTTGGTGGCGGAAGGTGCTGGGAAGTGCTCGATCGTGATGGAGGTTGACGAGCCAACTGTGTTCGAGTCGTCGATCATCCGTGCCCGCCCAAATCCCCAAATCGCAGACCCACTCTTTCTGTATTACTTCTGGTCTTCGCCTGCCGGCCTTCATCTGCTGAAGACGATAAGGCGGCAAGTGGCCGTCGCGGGAATAACCGGTACCGACCTACAACGGCTGGACATACCCCTTCCGCCCCTTCCGGAGCAGCACCGCATCGCCTCCCTCCTCGGCTCGCTCGACGACAAGATCGAGCACAACCGCCGGACGGCGCAGGCGCTCGAGCGGCTGGCACGCGCCATCTTCAAGGCCTGGTTCATCGACTTCGAGCCCGTCAAAGCCAAGGCCGAAGGCGCCACCTCCTTCCCCTCCATGCCGCAGGACGTCTTCGACGCCCTGCCCACCACCTTCGTCGACACGGAGATCGGGCCGGTGCCGGAGGGGTGGGGACCTGGAAAGTTGGGAGATGTCCTATTAGAATATCGCGACAGCGTCAGGCCTTCCGAACTCGAAGACGATACTCCGTACATCGGCCTTGAGCATATGCCTCGTCGCAGCATCCGCCTCGCCAAGTGGGGTGAGGTAGGATCTGTAACGAGCAACAAGGCCCGATTCAAAGCCGGTGACTTCTTGTTTGGCAAACTGCGGCCGTATTTCCATAAAGTAGGCGTCGCACCACTCGATGGAGTCTGTTCGACTGATATCGTCGTGATGAGACCGAAGTCCCCGGAATGGTTTGCCTTCGGCCTTGGGCATGTGTCGAGCGATGCCTTCGTGGCCTACACCAATGCATGCTCATCCGGCACGAAGATGCCGCGGACGAACTGGCGGGACATGTCGAATTACCGCATCGTGCTCCCGTCATCGCGGCTCGTCAGGACGTATGACAAGCTTGTCAGTCCGTTTGTCGATTCTATGCGGCACGGCATATTCGAGTCGAAGAAGCTCTCGGAATTGCGGGATTATTTGCTGCCGACGTTGATTTTAGGTAGGAATGATCACGACGAGATAATGATGTAATACGGGAAGGCCGATAAAGTCCACCGATGTCTCGACAAGGTCTCGCATTCGTCCGACTGATGATGGTGCTTAGCAGCATCGCGCCACTCCTTTTGCTCTGGATGATACGGGGTATCCCGCTTGTGCCTGACATTTGGCTCGTCCTGACATGCCTTCTTGCAATTGTACTACCTAACGGGGCTCTATGGATACGTGTTTGGACGGCGAAGAAGAATGTCGACAAACGTGAGGTGACAGTGGGATACGCAGAGGATAACCGCGATCACATTCTTGTATATCTATTCTCCATGCTTCTTCCACTCTATGGTCTGCCCGTTGAGGAGTGGAGAGACTTGGGCGCACTACTTGCTGCAGTCGCGTTCATCATATTTCTGTTCTATCATTTGAATCTACATTACGTGAACATACTATTCGCTTTATGTGGATACAATGTTTTTACGATAAATCCTCTGAATGATGGAAATCCGTACAGTGGTAGAAATAACGTCGTATTGATAACCCGGCGCACGATGCTGAATCAAGGGGAGCAAGTCACGGCCTACCGCCTTAGCGACACCGTGTATATCGAAATAAAGAGGAACGATGAACATTGATCCAGCCATAATTGACTCAATCGAATTCGGTGTGGGACGTGATGCTAAGGGAGTAGAGACATTTGGCATAGTCCCCGTCGATAGTAACGTCAGAGATGTACTCGTCGAAATGCTCAGGTCAACCTTGGAAAGAATGCGTCAGATTGCGGAGGAGGCTGAGCCGTATGAGCCATCCGAAAAGTACTCCGGAGAAGAGTTCTTGTATGTGCACCTCAGCGACGAGCTGGCCTCGTCGCTGCGAGATCTTCATGAGGCAACCAATCTACCCATCGGTAGTACCTGGCTTGAAAACGTCGATGACGTATTCTGTTACTTTTGCAGGTTCCGTGACGAGAGCGGCAGGGTTGTGACTGCCGTAAGGCGGGCCGCCCAGTTTAAAGCTCTTAGAAGAAGCAAGGTCGTTTTTTTTGATGACAGTATTAAGTTAGTACCCAACGCGGTGTTCAAGCTTGATCATAATTTTGATCTACTGATTGATATTGAGCGGGTCTGGATACTTCGGCCGAGCGGATTTGAGTACACGGGTAAGTTACAAGATGCCATCCTGAGAGCAGTTCCCAAAAATCTCGCGAGTGTACGCGAGGATCTTCCTTTCGTTGACTTAGCTTCAATTGAGGACTATTGTCGTACTCGCCCAAGAGCAGCGCGTTACCTGGCGTCGATCCGCGCAAACGGTAGAGCAACCAACATTGATAAGCAATCGTTGGTTAATTTGTGTGAGAATACGGGGGTCGAGATCAAACAAGAGAATGAAGTCATCTCCATCGAAGACAAACAGGAGATGGCATTTCTTGAAGTGCTTGATCGGCGCCGATACCCAATTAGCCTGGTAGCAGACAGCCCGGAGCGATATAGGGCGTCAAGTCGGAAGGAAATCAAGAAGTAGCATAATATTGCCGAAGGGCCACCAGTAGCAGTACCATGGCGATATAGTCGACGGAATCGCTGTCAGTACGTGTGCCTCCATCGCGGCTGTCGGCTGCGCGTTCTAGTTATCGGTCCTTGTTGCCTTATCGCTTCAACGACGACAGGTAGCAGTTCGTGAGCGCGTTGTCGATATATAAGGAGCGCCTTTCCTGGAACGTAGCGGCATCACCGCAACCCCAGTTACCGATGAGCCTCCGTCCACGAATCCGCCGTCGAGTACCACGCCCAGGGGCAGTTCGAGCACCTGGGATATTCGGCGATGCGTGGGGTTGTGCCTGCTGCTCACAAACACCGGAGATGAGCAATGGCTGACACGGTTACACAGGCCGAAGCGGACGCGCTCCATGCCATAGATAATCGAGCCGAGGACAGCCTCATCCATATCCGCCAGCGCCGCAACGACCTCGGTGGGCGGCGCTTCACCACGGACGACCAGGTCATTGCCTGGATCCGAAATCTGGGCGTCAGTCAGCCGATCGATGGTGTCATTTCCTATGGACTCGATGGACCAGGCGGACGTGCCGCTTCCAATGAAGGTGCCTCCGGCGGTTTCATCTCGTCCATAGATTCCATAGAACCACCGCCAACCTCCAGTCCGAAGCACGGACTGCCATCCGACAAGGACAAACGACAGAAGTATCCGGCCGTATCAACACAACGAACTCAGCGGCCTCACAACACCGATGATGTTGCCGGCCGTTGCGTTTTGTCCGTTGCGTCCATAGAGTCCATAGAACAAAAACTCTTACCGTCTGCGCCGGCGGCCACCAATCGGAGATCCACGGCTTAAACCGAACATGCCCGCGCGCCACCGACATGAACCTGAGCCCCTGCTTCCGGCCCACGGAGGCTACCGCAACCTGAAGAGTTTTGTCGTGGCGCAACTGGTCTATGATCTTACGGTACGCTTCTGCGACCGATACATCAACGTGCGCAGCCGCACCCACGACCAGATGGTGCAGGCCGCACGATCCGGCGTGCAGAACATCGCCGAGGGTAGCGTGGCAAGCGGCACGTCCAAAAAGATGGAGCTCAAGCTGACCAATGTGGCGCGCGCCAGCCTCGAAGAACTCCGCCTCGACTACGAAGACTTCCTGCGCCAGCGCCGCCTGCCGCTTTGGCCGAACAACGACCCGCGCCGCTACGACCTCGTTGAGCGGCGCTTCACCATGGCCGACCAGGTCATTGCCTGGATCCGAGATGTGGGCGTTAATCAGCCGGTTGGCGGTGCTGTTTCTTATGGACCCAACGCACCACACGGACGTGCCGCTTCCCATGAAGGTGCCTCCGGCGGTTCCATCTCGTCCGTAGGGTCCATAGAACCACCACCAGCCTCCAGTCCGAAGCACGGCCGCACCAGTAAGACGCCCGCGTTAGATCACTACGCCGCTCCGGCGGCAAACGCGGTGCTCGTATTGACAGGCGTTGCAATTTCGCTGCTCAAGCGTCAGATTAACGCGCAGGCGCGCAGCTTCGAGGAGGAGGGTGGTTTTACGGAACGATTGTACCGCGTGCGCCGCAACCGCAGAAGACCATGACCTCCGTCCACGAATCCACCGTCGAGTACAACGCCGAGGGGCAGTTCTAGCGCCTGGGATATTCGGCGATGCGTGGGGTTGTGATCGCCGGCCACAGATACCGGAGATGAGATATGACTGCCATACCGACAAGGACAAATGACAGAAGTATCCGCCCTTATCGACACAACGGACCCGACGGTCTCGCGGCACCCATGATGTTGTCGGCCGTTGCGTTTTGTTCGTTGCGTCCATAGAGTCCATAGAACTAAAGCCTTACCGTCTGCGCCGGCGGCCACTATTGAGGATCCACGGCTCAAACCGATCATGCCCACGCGCCACCGACATGAACCTGAGCCCCTGCTTCCGGCCCACGGCGGCTACCGCAACCTGAAGAGCTTCGTCGTGGCGTAGCTGGTCTATGATCTTACGGTACGCTTCTGCGACCGATACATCAGCGTGCGCAGCCGCACCCACGACCAGATGGTGCAGGCCGCACGATCCGGCGTGCAGAACATCGCCGAGGGCAGCGTCGCGAGCGGCACGTCCAAAAAGATGGAGCTCAAGCTGACCAACGTGGCGCGCGCCAGCCTCGAAGAACTTCGCCTCGACTACGAAGACTTCCTGCGCCAGCGCCGCCTGCACCTCTGGCCCAACAACGACCCGCGCCGCTACGACCTCGTTGAGCGGCGCTTCACCATGGCCGACCAGGTAGTTGCCTGGATCCGAGATGTGGGCGTCAATGAGCCGGTCGGCGGTGCTGTTTCTTATGGACCTAAAGGACCACACGGACATCCCGCTTCCCATGAAGGTGCCTCCGGCGGTTCCGTCTCGTCCGTAGAATCCATAGAACGACCGCCAACCTCCAGTCCAAAGCACGGCCGCACCAGTAAGACGCCCGCGTTAGACCACTACGCCGCTCCGGCGGCAAACGCGGCGCTCGTATTGACAGGCGTTGCAATTTCACTGCTCAAGCGCCAGATTGACGCGCAGGCGCGCAGCTTCGAGGAGGAGGGTGGTTTTACGGAACGATTGTACCGCGTGCGCCGCAACCGCAGAAGACCATGACCTCCGTCCACGAATCCACCGTCGAGTACAACGCCGAGGGGCTGTTCGAGCGCCTCGGGTATCAAGCGATGCGTGGCGCGGACGTCGATGATGCCGGCGAGCGTGCGGGTCCGGCGTCGGCCATTCTTGAGACGCGGCTTCGTGGGGCCATCGAGCGGCTGAATCCGCACCTGTCGCCGGATGTCGTGGCGCAGGTCATCCGCACCGTCATCACGCCGCCGCATCCGACGCTCGAGCAGAACAACCGGTGGCTGCACGGTCTGTACACGGATGGCGTCGAGGTTGAATACCGCGACACAAGATCCGGCGAACGGCGCGGCGGCCGGGCGCGGCTCATCGATTTCGACACGCCGTCTGCCAACGACTGGCTGGTTGTCCGCCAGCTCACCATCGTCGGCCCGAGCGGCAGACCCATCCGTCCCGATCTTGTCGTCTTTCTAAACGGGCTGCCGGTCGGCGTCATCGAACTGAAGGATCCGGCGGATGAAGCGGCTACGCTGGGCTCGGCCGTCCGCCAGTTCGAGCGCTACAAGCGCACGGTGCCGGACCTCTTCGCCCCAAACGTCGCCCTCGCCGTGTCAGACGGCCTCCTCACCCGCATCGGCTCGCTCACGGCAGGCGCCGATCGCTTCATGCCGTGGCGGCCTGAGCACGGCGGAACGCCGTCGCTGCAGGCGCTCGTTGAAGGCCTCTTCGCGCCCGAACGGTTTCTCGACTACCTGCAGCACTGCATCGTATTTGAGGAGGACGAGCGCGGAGACATCACCAAGAAGATCGCCGGTTATCACCAGTTCCGCGCGGTTCGGAAGGCGAGGGCGAGCGTGCTGGAGTCGCTTCAGCAGCCGCTCCGAATGGTTGCGGAACCCTCCGAAATGGCCGGCCGTGGCGGTGTCGTTTGGCACACGCAGGGCTCTGGAAAGTCGCTGACGATGCTCATGCTGGCGGGTGCTCTCATCCGCGAGCCGGCGATGGAGAACCCGACCATCGTCATGGTCACCGACCGCAACGACCTCGACGACCAGCTCTTCGAGACGTTCGCCGGCGGGCGCGACCTCCTGAGGCAGATGCCGGTGCAGGCGGAGAGCCGGGAGCATTTGAAAGAGCTGCTCGACCGGGCGAGTGGTGGGGTCATTTTTACGACGATCCACAAGTTCACCGAAGAGTACGGCCTCGTCTCGGATCGCTGGAATGTCGTCGTCATGGCCGACGAGGCCCATCGCAGCCAGTACGGGTTCGTCGAGGGCGGCGCGCGGTGGATGCGCGTGGCCCTGCCGAATGCGACGTTCGTCGGCTTCACCGGCACACCGCTCGAGCGCGACGACAAGAACACCATCCACGTCTTCGGGCCGTACAGCGACGTCTACGACATTCGGCAGGCGGTCGAGGACGGCGCGACGAAGCCGCTCTACTACGAATCGCGAATTGTCAAGCTGAGCGTCGATGAGGCGGCGGCATCCGAGATCGAGGAAACCCTCCGTGAGGCCGCCGAGGCGAGTGCGCAGGGAGAGGATGCCGAGGAGTCGGTACGCGTGCCGCTCGAAGCCCTGGTTGGCGCACAGGAGCGAGTGGAGCGACTGGCGGCGTTCATCATCGAGCACTGGGAGAAGCGCCGCGCGGCGATGGAAGGCAAGGCGATGGTCGTCACCATGAGCCGGGACATCGCGGCGCGACTCTACGAGGAGATCCGCAAGCTGCGGCCCGCGTGGCACGACGACGATGACGGACGCGGCGCAATGAAGGTCGTCATGACGGGCAGCGCCGCGGATCAAGATCCAGTTCGGCAGCACGTTCGAACGAAGGCCCAGCGCAAACGCCTGGCCGCTCGGTTCAAAGATCCGGCCGATGACTTCCGGCTCGCCATCGTCGTCGACATGTGGCTGACCGGCTTCGACGTTCCGCCCGCCCACACGATGTACCTGGATAAGCCGCTGGCCGGGCACAACCTCATGCAGGCCATCGCCCGCGTCAACCGTGTGCATGGCGACAAGCCCGGCGGACTCATCGTCGACCTCATCGGTCTTGCCGATCAGCTGGCCGATGCACTCGCCACCTACACGCAGGCCGGCGGCACCGGTGAGGCGATTCGCCAGGTGCAGGACGAGGCCGTCCCCGCCATGCAGGCCGCCTTCGAGAAGCTGCAATCGTTCTTCCACGAATGCGATTACGCGCCGGCGCTCGGACGCAGCGAGCACGACGTGCTTCCGGTCTATTTGCAGGCTATCGACCACGTCCTCGGCGAGAACGACGGCTGGAAACGGTTCAGGACGATGGTCAAGGAACTGTCGGCCGCCTTTGCCCTCGCCGTTCCGCGTCCGGAGACCGAGGCCGTCGTCGGGCATCTGGCGTTCTTTCAGCGCGTCCAGGCGATGATCCGCAAGCGCATGGCTGACGACTCCGGCAGCAACGGCCGATCGCACCGCCGCGACGTCGACCATGCCGTCCGCCAGATCATCGGTGACGCGGTCGATGCCGACGACGTCGTCGATCTCTTCGCCGCCGTCGGCCTCGGCGAGGCCCGGCTCGATGTGCTGAGCGACGAGTTTCTCGGGCGCGTGGCCGCCCTTGAGCAGAAGAACCTGGCACTGGAGACACTTCGGAAGCTGCTCAACGACCAGATCCGCATCACCGAGCGCACGAACCTCGTGCAGAGCAAGCGATTCCGCGAGGCGCTCGAAGAGGCGCTGATGCGCTACACGAACAAGGCGATCACAACAGCCGAGATGATCGCCCGGCTGATCGACCTCGCGCAGGAACTGAAGCGCGCACGCGAGGAAGGCAAGGCGCTCGGCCTCAGCCAGGAGGAGATCGCCTTCTACGACGCGCTCGCCGAGAACGGCTCGGCGAAGGAGGTGATGAAGAGCGACACGCTGCGGCTGATGGCGCGCGAGCTCACCGAGATGGTCAGGAAGATGCCGAAGCTGGACTGGACCCAGCGCGAATCGGTCCGCGCGACGCTCCGCCGCAATGTCCGCCGCCTGCTCGCTAAATATGGTTATCCGCCGGATCTGGCCGAGGGCGCGACGCAGCTGGTGCTGCGGCAGGCGGAGCTGGCGACCGAGGGAGGATGAGGTCGAGTCGGGCAAC
>Ga0209487_1004240_pt1 | contig 11080 bp, 9 predicted proteins | sample Poulit2012_FD_187524 | JGI IMG/M metagenome (GOLD analysis project Ga0209487, IMG submission 187524) | Agricultural soil microbial communities from Georgia to study Nitrogen management - Poultry litter 2012 (SPAdes) (version 2) | ecosystem: Environmental > Terrestrial > Soil > Agricultural land... | reverse complement strand
CATCCACGATTCATTCGCGCCGTTCGCCCGGCCCGAGGCGATGCCGGCGGGCATGATCGGGTGCACGATGAGGTGAACCCGGTAGCCCAGTGCGGAGATCGCTTCGGTGATCGAGTCCACGAGGAACGGCGAATCGTCCGTGCAGATTTGCACGATCGTACGGGGGGAGGTCCACCCGTGGGTGTCTGAGGAGGGGGTGAACACCCGCACTTCCGTCGCGTGATCGCGGGCGCGGGAAAGGTTTGCCAGGGAATGGGCTGCGCCGCCGAGGTAGACGGCGTCGCGGGCGGCGAGGTCTTCGGTCGCCACATGTTCAAAGAGTCGCTCGATGAGTCGTTGATCTTCACCAGATTCGGAGGCGATCGCCGAAAGGAAAGAGGTGCGTGACTCGGTGAGTGAGGTGACCATTGGCCGGAGAGTTCCCATCGTTACAACTACATGCGTTTTCGCTAGTCTAGCGACGCTCCTGCCGGAGCAAAGGGGAGAAGTCCATTTCCCCTGCGCAATGAGCTCTATGCTGGCGTCATGAGTACACACATTGGCGCTTCCCAGGGGGCGATCGCTCCCGTTGTTCTCCTTCCCGGCGACCCGCTGCGGGCGCGGTGGATCGCGGAAAACTTCCTCGAAAACCCCGAGTGTTACAACGAGGTGCGAGGAATGTATGGCTACACGGGAACGTGGAACGGCCACCGAGTGTCGGTGCAGGGAACCGGGATGGGGCAGCCCTCCGCCGCGATCTACGCCACGGAGCTCATCCGCGAGTACGGGGTGAGCACCCTGATCCGGGTAGGTTCCTGCGGGTCGCTCCAGGAGGACGTGGGGATCCGCGACGTCATCCTCGCCTCGGGTGCCTGCACCGATTCATCGATGAACCGGATCCGGTTCGAGGGCTACGATTACAGTCCGGTTGCGGACTTCTCGCTCCTGCGCCGGGCCGCGGAAGCCGCCGAGGCGATGCCGCAGGTCACGAGCCACGTCGGGTTGCTGTTCTCCTCCGATTCCTTCTACTCCCCTCGCCCGGACATCACTGCGCGGATGGCGGAGTTCGGGGTGCTCGGAGTGGAGATGGAAGCCAGCGCCCTGTACACGATCGCTGCCGGCCACGGCGCCCGGGCGCTCGCGGTGTGCACCGTCTCCGATCACATCATCACCGGCGAGGAGACCACCTCCGCCGAGCGGGAACAGTCCTTCGGCCCGATGATCGATATCGCGCTCGGAGCAGCCTTCCAGTAAACCGCGGCTAGGTCAGCAGTGTCCGGTCATCCAGCGCTGCGCCCTTGGTCTTGGTGAATTCCTCGAGCAGCTGCGCCACGGTCAGGTGCTTCTTCTCCGCCTCGGAGGCCTCGAAGATGATCCGGCCCTCGTGCATCATCACGAGCCGGTTGCCCAGCGCGATCGCCTGCTCCATGTTGTGAGTGACCATGAGCGTGGTGAGCCCCTCGCTCGTGACCATCTTGTTCGTCAGTTCGCTAACGAGCGCCGCCCGCTGCGGGTCGAGCGCGGCGGTGTGCTCATCCAGCAGGAGGATCTTGGGGTGCGTGAAGCCCGCCATGAGCAGCGAGAGCGCCTGGCGCTGGCCGCCGGAGAGCAGGCCCACCCGTGCGCGCAGGCGGTTCTCGAGCCCGAGATCCAGGGAACGCAGTTCCTCGACGAACCGGGCTCGGCGGGCCTTGGTCACTCCCCGCCCGAGCCCGCGGGACTGCCCGCGCCGAAGCGCGAGGGCGAGGTTTTCTTCGATGGTGAGATCCGGGGCCGTGCCCGCGAGGGGATCCTGGAACACCCGGCCCACGTAGCGGGCGCGCTGGAACTCCTTGAGGCCCTTCATCGCCTTACCGTCGATGCTGATCGTGCCCGAATCCACCCCGAGCCGGCCGGCGATGGAGTTGAGCAGGGTGGATTTCCCTGCCCCGTTGGAACCGATGATCGTGACGAAATCTCCGGGCTTCAGGTGCAGGCTCAAGTCCACGAGCGCTTTGCGTTCGTTGATCGTGCCGGGAAAGAACGTCTTGGAGATGGCCTCGATGCGTAGCATCACGCCCCCTTTCCAGCGGGATCGTCACTGCGCCGCCCGCCCGCGACCGCCGCGGCGGGCACGAGCCTCGTGCCGCGCATCGCGGGGAGTTTCTTCAGGAACCCCCACCGCGGGAGCAACAGCGCGGCGATGACGAGCCCGGCGGTGACGGCCTTCATGTCGTTCGGGTTGAGCCCGACCGCGAGCGCGAAGTGGATGATGATCCGGTACAGCACTGAACCGATGACGACCGCGAGCGCGGCGACGAAGATAGAACGCTGGCCCAGGAGCGCCTGGCCGAGAATCACCGAGGCGAGCCCGACGAGGATGAGTCCGATGCCCATCGAGATGTCCGCGAACCCTTGATACTGCGCCATGACGGCGCCGCACAGGCCGACGAACATGTTCGATAGCGCGAGGGTGAGGATGGACGTGCGATCCGTGTTCACCCCGAGTGCGCGGATCATCTGGCCGTTGTTTCCGGTCGCCTGGATCGAGAGCCCGAGATCGGTGTGCAGGAACCAGTGCACCGCGATGGTGAACAGCAGCGCCACCCCCGCGAAGATGAAGATCCCGATGACGCTCTTGCCGAGGAAACCCGCCTCCCGCATCGGGGAGATGAGCGTCGTTTCCCGAAGCAGCGGCAGGTTCGCCTTCCCCATGATCCGCAGGTTCACCGACCACAGCGCGATCATCGTGAGGATCCCGGCGAGCAGACCGTCGATCTTGCCCTTGGTGTGCAGCAGGCCGGTGAACACACCGGCGAGTAAGCCGACCCCGCCGCCCGCGAACGTAGCGAGCCAGGGGCTGTGACCGCCGAGGATGAGCATCGCGGCGGTCGCGGCGCCGGAGGTGAACGAGCCGTCCACGGTGAGGTCGGGAAAGTTCAGCACCCGGAAGGTGAGGTAGACCCCCAGGGCCATAATTCCGTAGATGAAACCAAGTTCAAGTGCGCCGATCATGGCGGTGTCCTTAGATTGAGGAGCCCCCGTGGCCAGCCCAGGGCCGACCACGGGAGAGCATGCTAGAGAACGCGGTCAGCCTTGTCCTCAAAGCCGTCCGGGAGCGTGATGCCCATGCGTTCGGCCGCATCGGGGCTGACGACGAGCTCGAGATCGTCGAGCGTCTCCACCGCCATCGACGCCGGGTCCTCGCCGTCGAGCGCCCGCAGCGCCATCTCGCCGGTCTGCATCCCGAGGCGTTCGTAGTCGATCCCGATCGTCGCGATCGCGCCGCCTTCCACGGTGCCGGCTTCGGCGCCGATGACGGCGATACCGTTATCCTCCGCGACCTGGACCAGCGCGGAGATCCCGGAAACGACCTGGTTGTCCGTGGGCACGTAGATCGCGTCGACATCGCCGAGCGATTCCGTTGCCTGCTGGACCTCTGAGGAGTTCGTCACCGTCGCTTCGACGATCTCGATCCCGAGGTCCTCGCCCGCTTCCTTGGCGAGTTCCACCTGCACCTCGGAGTTCACCTCACCCGAGGAGTAGACGATGCCCACCTTGGCGGCGTCGGGCACGATCTCCTTGATGAGTTCGATCTGATCCGCCACGGGGTTCATGTCAGAGGTGCCCGTGACGTTTCCGCCCGGGGCGTCCTCGGAATCGACCAGGCCGGCCTCGACCGGATCGGTGACGGCCGTGAACAGCACCGGGATGTCGAGGATGTTCTGCGCCGCGGCTTGGGCGGCGGGGGTCGCGACGGCGAGCACGAGGTCGACGTCGTCGTTGCTGAATTGCTGGGCAATCGTCGTCGTGTTGGCGACGTCGCCCTGGGCGTTCTGTTCATCGAAGGTCACCGTGTCGCCTTCGACATAGCCCGCGTCGATGAACGCCTGCTTGAACCCGGCCGTCGCCGCATCGAGGGCGGGGTGTTGGACGAACTGGCTGATCCCGACGGTGATCGCCTCGAGATCTTCGCCGTCAGAGTCGCCGCCTGCGGCTTCTCCTTCGTCAGCCGTTTCGGGGGAGTCAGGGTCGTCGGTGCTGTCCGATCCGCAGCCGCTGAGCACGAGCGCGGCAACGCCGAGGGCGCTGACGAACCCGAGGGTTCGACGGCGCAAGAAGTGGTGTGTCATATCGATCCTTCATCTTGAGTCGCTGTGCGCGCAGCCAGGCGCATCTTCAGCCGTCTTCCTCGCGTCGTAGAGAGGGAGGGGCATGCGTGCAGTTTAGTGTACAAAGATCACGGATAGGTCTCGCGGTTCAGTCGATAAGTACCTCACGGGAGTGCACGGTGGAGGAGACGAGGGTGTGGACTTCGCGGGGGTCTTCGGTGAGGACCTTCAGGTATCCTGAGGGCGTTTCCAGCACGTAGCCGTACATCGGCCCCGCGTCGGTGTCGATGTGCTCGAGCGCGACCCAGGGGGTGGAGACGCCGGCGGCCATGAGGAGTGCCCCCACGATGCCGAGCATGCCCAGCGATCTCAGCAGGCGCAGGGCCGCTCGGTGAAACAGTCCGTGCTTCCACAGCACGCGCACCGCCGCGAGCGCGAGGGTGGCGAGGGCCGTGCCGATGAGGATCCACCATTCCGCCAAGGTGATGATGAGGGAACCGGCGAGCGCGGCGATCCCCGTGAGGAACAGGGCGGTGACGATAGGCGTTTTCCGGTTCTTCGTCGGCGGCCAGATGAGGGTGACGATGATGAGTGGGGTGAGGACGATGATGAGGATCCCGGTGACGACCGGCTCGGCGAAGACCGTGCCGAGCAGGATGGAGGCGGCGTCACCGAAGTCAACGGTTGCGGCGACCTCGGCGGCGGTATGCCAATTCCACTGGGATACCGCGAGCACCCGCAGGAGGAAGAACAGCACCGTGATCGCGGCGGTGATGCCGGCGTCGCGGGAGAGCGACGAGGCGGTCTGTAGTGGATTGTTCGCAGGATTCTCGGTCATGGCGTCGCGGGCGGGTCCGGGGATGGGTCGGCGTCGAGGACTTTGCTGAGCAGCCCCTCCAGGGTGGCACGTTCCGCGGGGGTGAGGGGAGCGAACACCTCGGTTGCCGGGCTCGCGTTATTGACGTCCGAAAGGATGCCGCGGCCCTTCGCCGTGAGCACGAGAGAGGTGGCGCGCCGATCCGTGCTCGAGGGTTCCCGCTCCACCAGGCCGCGCTCACACAGGGCGTCCACCACCTCAGTGGCCGAGCGGGGGGCGATCCGGAGCCGCCGGGCGAGATCGGAGAGCCGCAGTTCCTCGCACCCGTGGTGGTGGCGGTGGCGGGCGATCGTGAGGAAGGCGGCCGCCTGGTGCGGGGTGAGCCCGTACGGGGCGAGCGCGCGGGTGCGGGCGCGCCGGATTCGGCGAGCTACTGCCATGACCAGCCGGGCGGCGTCGTCGAATGTGTCCACGGCCACCAAGATACCGCATTGACCGGTTACCACATAGTGAGGTAACCTCAACAAAGTTGTTAGGAGGTGGCGTATGTCTACCGAAACTCCCCGCAGGGGCCGCGCCAATAGCGGGCGCGGGCCGCTGCGAACCGATCCGGCGGACGCGGAGCAGCTCCGCGAATACCCGGTCTCCACGCGGCGCATCACCCGGTTGTTCCGCCCATATAAGTGGCGGGTACTCGTGGTGAGTGCGCTCATCGTCGTCACGTCCCTCGTCGGCCTTGCCCAACCGTTCCTCGTCAAGCGGGCGATTGACGAGGCGATTCCCCACCAGGATGTGGCGCTGCTCGTGTGGATCGTGATCGGGATGGTGGCGATTACCGTGGTGAGTTCGGTGTTCGGGATCCTGCAGACGTGGATCGCCACTGACGTCGGCCAAGCGATCATGCACCGGTTGCGCACCGATGTGTTCACCCACCTGCAGCGCATGCCCCTGGACTTTTTCAGCCGAACCCGCGGCGGGGAAGTGCAGTCCCGGCTCACCAACGACATCAACGGGATGCAGTCGGTGGTGACGAACTCGGCGACCTCGATCGCATCGAACGTCACGACCGTGATCGGAACCGCGATCGCGATGCTCGCCCTCTCCTGGCGCCTCAGCCTGCTCAGCCTCATCGTGCTCCCACCGGCGATCTTCCTCACCCGCCGGGTCGCCCATATGCGCCGCCGGGTCGCCTCCCGCGCCCAGCGCTCGCTCGCGGATCTGCAGACCCAGATCGAGGAATCGCTCTCGATCTCCGGTGTGCACCTGTCGAAGACCCTCGCCTCGGGTGAACGGCTCTCGGAGCGCTTCGCCGCCACCTCTGCCGACCTCCGCGAACTCGAGGTGCAGTCCCAGGTGGCGGGTCGGTGGCGGATGGCCACGCTCTCGATCATCTTCTCCGTCATCCCCGCGCTCATCTACCTCATCGCCGGGCTGCCAGCGACCTCCGGGGGCATGACGATCGGTACCCTCGTCGCGTTCGCCGGGCTGCAATCCCAACTGTTCCGCCCCCTCATGGGCGTGCTCAACGTCGGCGTGCAGATCACGACGTCGAAGGCGTTGTTCTCACGAATCTTCGAATACCTCGACCTGCCCGTCACCCTCACCGAACCCCAGCGGCCGACTCCGGTTCCCGGCGGCGGTGGGCACCTGGAGATCGATACCGTCTCCTTCACCTATCCCGGGGCGCATCGGCCCGCCCTCGCCAACATCAGTATCGACGTGCCGGCCGGCTCCACCCTCGCGATTGTGGGGGCGACCGGTTCCGGGAAATCCACGCTCGCCAATCTCATCTCGCGGCTCGCCGATCCCGATTCCGGCGCGCTGCGGATCGACGGGGTCGACCTGCGGGACCTCAAGTTCGAGGACGTCGCGGAACTCGTCGGGGTCGTGAGCCAGGATACGTACCTGCTGCATGCTTCGATCGCGGAGAACCTCCGTTACGCCCGCCCCGAGGCGAGCGGCGGTGAACTCGTCGAGGCCGCCCGGGCCGCGCAGATCCACGATCACATCGCCGCCCTCCCCGATGGCTACGACACCGTGGTCGGTGCCCGTGGGCACCGGTTCTCCGGCGGGGAGAAGCAACGGATCGCGCTCGCCCGCACGATCCTGCGCAACCCCCGGCTCCTCGTGCTCGACGAGGCGACGAGCGCCCTCGACAACACGACGGAGCGCGCGGTACAGGCGGCGCTGGACGAACTCGCCCGCGAGCGCACCACCGTGACGATCGCGCACCGGCTCTCCACGGTGCGGGAGGCGGACGAGATCGTCGTCCTCGATGAGGGGCGGATCTTAGAGCGTGGCACGCACGAGGAACTCCTCACCCGCGGCGGTGCCTACGCCCGCCTCGTGCACGCTTCGGCCGAGGATCGCCAGCTCGCGCTGGCCTGACTCAGCCAGGTGGGAGTTTCGTCGATCGAGTACGGGTGCTTCTCCCAGGTCTGCCACCACGCCTCCGCGCCCTCGGGGAGATAATCCGCGGGAACCCGCTCGAGCAGGGAACGAAGGTGCAGTTTGAGTTCGCCCAACTGTTCAAGATCACCCGCGGGGTTCTCCTCGAGGAGTTCGGGTGCTTCCGTTACCGGCGCGAACAATCGATCCTCGAGTGCCCACAGGTGCCGGCGCATGTCAATGATGTCGTGGGTGAGCTGCTGGGTCTGATCGTCCGCGCCGGTCATGATGTCCTGGGCCCGCATCCACCCGTAATCCGTGGCGATCGCGATGAGGCCGGGATCGACCGTGAGCGTGTCGTGTACATCGATCACGGGGTCGATGACGATCGCTCCTTGCGCCCGGGCGAGCCGGATCTGCAGGTTCTCGAGCTCATCGGGCATGATGCCCGCCGAGGAACGCATGATGATTTCCAGCAGGTCGCCGCCAGTGAAGCTCTCCACGGCGGACGGCCCCTCCGCCCCGGAGACGATCGCGATCACCCGCCCCGCCCCGAGGGTGTAGGCGATGTCGGTGGGAAGGTTCGCGCGGATCCCACCATCGACGTAGTGTTCGCTGGCGAGTTCCACGGGCGGGAACACCCCCGGAATCGCGCACGAGGCGGTGATCGCGTCCACGAAATCCACCGCGGGCAGTTCCAACGGCTGATCGGTAGCGTCGTGCAGCTCCCCGCGGGCGGTGACGTAGCGCAGCTTTCCCGATTCCAATCCAACGACACTGATTCGCAGGGTGGTGGAGGAAGCCGCGAGGCGCAGGGGATCGAACACCTCCGGGGCAAGCAGCTCCTGCACCACCGGACCCGGGCGGAAGGCGCTCGCCTCCGAGCCGAACCCGCGGATGATCTGCTGCAGATCCGTCGTTGCCCGCGCCCCTTCCCACAGCGTGGTCAGGCTTTCGATCGGGCTCACTGCCTTCACCTCGGTGGACGCCGCGACCTGGGTCTCCTCCTTCTTGCCGAACATGTCGGAGAAGGCGGCCTGGATCGATTGCGTGAGTGAGCGGCGGTGTGACTCCTGGCGCAGCGAAACGACTTTCATCCACGTGGGCAGGTGGGTGCGGAGTTTGCTGAACCAGGCGAGTTCTTCGAACATGTCGGAGCTGGAGTGCATGTTCGACCAGATCGCCTCCACCTTCCTCAGTGCGTCGCGTTGGCCCTCGGGATCGGAGTACTGGGCGAGCACGGAGGCGAGGATGGCCCCTGCGGAGGTGCCGGTGAAGATATCGGGAACGACCTCTTCGTAGTCGTACAGGTACGCGAGCGCGCCGATCTGGAAGGAGGCACGGGCACCGCCGCCGGCGAGTGCGATCGCGAGCGGCCCCTGCTCCTCACGGGCACCGGCCCGCGCCTTCGATACCACCTGCTTCGTTGATTCCACCAGCGGATGGAACTTCTCTCGCCACGTCATGCCCCGAGCCTAAACAATTCTCGCCGCCCGTACCTAGCGGTTCGCTACTCCAGGTGCCCGTTCACGTTCTCGTGCAGCGCCGCGAGATGACGCCGGCGCAGCACGGGCGCACACGCGATCGCACTCGTCGCCGCGATTGCTGCGGCGACGAACACGGCATAGAAGCCGCTGTGAGCACCGTAGGTATCGATGATCCGCCCCGCGACGGCCGAGCCCAGGGCAAAGCCCAGACCGATCGAGGTGCCCGTCCACGCGAGCCCTTCGGTGAGGCGGTGGCGGGGCACGAACTGTTGCACGAGGTTGTTGCCGGAGATGATCGTTGGGGCAACCGCGAAACCGGTGACGAACATCGCTGCAGCGAGGACGGGCAGGCCGGTGATGATCATGAACAGGCTCGCACCGATCGCCACCGCGACGATCCCGAACACGAACTGCTTCCAAAGCGGCAGGAGGAAGGACCGGGTGCCGTAGAACAACCCGGACAGCAGCGAACCGGTGGCGAGCGAGGCGAGGACGAGCCCGGCGTACTCCTTCTTGCCCAGCGCCTCGGAATAACCGATGGAGGAGACGTCCGAGGCGCCGAAGATCGTCCCCAGGCACAGGAAGATCGCGACGACGACGATCATCCCTCCGTCCGCGAGCACCGTGCCCGCGCTGGATTCGCCCTCCCGGCCGAGCGTGGGTGGTTCGGTCGCGCGTTGGGCGAGGAACCAGAAGCCCCCGCCGCCGGCGATGACGATCGCCGCGGCGAGGCCCGCGAGCGGATTGAATTGGGTCGCGAGGAACGTGGCGAGCACCGGTCCGGCAACGAAAACGAATTCATCCAGCACTGATTCCCACGAGTACGCCGTGTGCAGACTGCCCGGCTCGGTGATGACGTAGCTCCACCGCGAGCGGGTCATCGCCCCCATCGAACCCACGCTCGCGCCCGCGATGCCCGCGGCGAGATAGACCCACCCGTGATGCGCCTGCACTCCCGCCGCGAGCCCGAGGCCTGTCAGGCCGGTCATCGCGACGGTGAGGAACGGGCGCATCACTTTCGCCTGGCCGTACCGGTCGACGAGTTTCGCCAGTTGCGGGGCGCACAGTGACTGGCTGATCGTGTAGATCGCTGCCGTCACTCCGGCCACCGTGTACTCGCCGTACACCTCCGAGGTGAGCAGGACGATCGAGATCGTCACCATCGAGATCGGGAAGCGGGCGAGTACCCCCGCGATCGAGAATTGTAATGCCCCCGGATAGGCGAAGATCTTCCGGTACGGACCAAGCACACCGTGATTGTGCCAAACAAATGCCGGGAGTGGGTTTCGGGGCACTACAGTTGGGGGTAGTCAAACGTCAAGGAGCATTCATGCAAGGTGCGGATGTGCTCGCTGCGGCAATGCGCCTGCGAGCGGTGCGTGCAGCTGGGAAGTTCGCGTGGGCCGGGCACTCGCTGTTGCCGGCCTCCGATTCGGTGCGGATCTCCTCCGCACGCCACGTCGCCGCGCTGTACGCCGACAACGGCCATCACGAGGACGCCGCGGAAGTGCTGCGGGCCGCGGCGCAGCGGGCGCAAGGCCCGGCGAAACGGGAACTCAACGCCGCCCGGGTGCAGGCGCAACTCGACGCAGGGACCACCCCGGGGGACCTTGACGACGTACTCGGGGCGACCCTGCGCGACGCCGACGCCGCCCTCGCCCGTTCCGACATGCCCGCCGTGGCGAGCCGGCTCACCGATGCGCTCGCGATCGCGTTCCACCCCACCCGCCACCTGCTCACCGACCCCTCGCCGCTGCTCACCTCCCCGGACTCCTTCCTCGCCCCGTTGCACCGTTCCACCGCGGTGAAGGCACTCACGGAGCCCCGCCGAGACGTCGCCGCCCGCCCGCGCACCGAAGAATCCTCCCGCGTGCTCGTGCTCACCCTCGACAACTCTGAGATGGTGCAGCCGCTCATCGCCCACTATCAGAATCCCGAATACGCCGAATCCGGCCGCGAGGTGCGTTTCCGCGAACTCGCCTCGGTGCCCGGCCTCGCCGCGCAGACCGACCTGCGTTCGCTCATCGCCGCGAAGTTGCGCTACTCCCTGTCGGGGATGCGCATTCCCCTCCCGCCCGCGCTCGCGGCCGATTTCGAATGGGCGGAGGCGATCTTCGTGGAGTGGGGCCACCGCGCCCTGGTGTGGGCGAGCCTGCTCGACACGGACGTCCCGATCATCGGGCGCGTGCGCAAATACGAAGCGATGACCCCGATGCCGCTGCTCACCGCGTGGGAGGAGGTCGGGCGCACGATCTTCGTCGCCGAAACGATCCGCGATGTGGTCGCCGCGACCGCCCCCGCTGCCCGGGCGACCCGGA
>Ga0209487_1004239_pt1 | contig 11081 bp, 12 predicted proteins | sample Poulit2012_FD_187524 | JGI IMG/M metagenome (GOLD analysis project Ga0209487, IMG submission 187524) | Agricultural soil microbial communities from Georgia to study Nitrogen management - Poultry litter 2012 (SPAdes) (version 2) | ecosystem: Environmental > Terrestrial > Soil > Agricultural land... | reverse complement strand
ACGGCTTCGGTAGGTACTATTACCGGCGCAGTGGGTGTTGGTTTAGAGAACGAACAAAAGGTGCGAAGTACGACATATGGCCACCGCCAAAGAGCTCGTTATCAGCAGATGCAAAAAAGGAAGCAAGAGGATAATAAAGAATCGTCAGAATGAAAAAGCAATCCAAGATTTAGGGTATGAAGTGAAAAGATCACGCGTAAAAGCAGCTTAAACCCAATAAAAAATGAGTTTCTTCTATGAGAACTAAAATAATTTAAAATTAAATCAAAAATTATTAACAGAGAGAATTAGAGTAAGATTCTCTCTGTTTTTGTTTTAATAAGAGGTTTTATTATAAAAAGGGACAGAAAATCACAGAAAAAGCTTTCTGTTCCCACGAAAAATGAATTCAAGTTCGTGGCGTCCTTGCCGTAACCACGAAAAGAGACTTCAAGTTCATGGCACCCTTGCCGTAACCACGAAAAGCGATTTCAAGTTCACGGTACCCTTGCTGTAACCACGAAAAATAATTTCAAATTCACGGCGCTCTTGCCGTAACCACGAAAAGCGATTTCAAGTTCACGGTACCCTTGCCGTAACCACGACAAGAGATTTCAAATTCACGGTACTCTTGCCGTGACCATGAAAAGAGATTTCAAATTCACGGCAAGCAAAATAAACTATATAAAATTTCTGTTTTTAGATGTTCATTCTTAAATCACAATAAGTTCTAAAATATTTCTAAAAATTAATTTTAAGAAGCTTATTTTCTTTTACTTTAACAAAAACTCAGAAGTAATATAGAAGAATGTTAAGTTCTCAAGGAAAGCAAAGGATGAGAATTTCATTAGAATCAGCGGTTCACCCCCTATCCCTTTCAAATTTTCTTGACAATCGTTTTAGCATAGGATAAAATCAGGAACATCGAATAAACACATATTATTATCTGTTCATTTTCATAAACAGATTAAAAAATGTGTATATTCAATATCCGCTTGATCATCAATAAGCGAAACAGGAACATGTACATTGGAACCATTCTAAAAATAGAATGAACACGAAGAAGAAGGAAGTATTGAATGAGTAAGATTGTTGCAACAGGTTCTTATTTACCTGAAAAAGTAATCTCAAATACAGAATTAATTGAACAAACAGGCATAGACTCTAGTGATGAGTGGATTACTCAACGTACGGGTATTCAACAACGTCACTTTTCTTCTGAAAAAGAGACTGTGAGTGATATTGCTACAAAAGCTGCCGAAAATTTATTGAAACAGCTAGATGCAGAAATTGTCCAAGACATTCAGTTAATTATTGTTGCGACGATGTCTTCACGTTTACCGACTCCTTCTGTTGCAAATCAAGTTCAACGCGCTTTAGGCATTGAACAAGCTTGGGCATTTGATGTTAGTGGAGCTTGTTCTGGTTTTGTTATGGCGTTAGAAGTTGCTGAAAAACTCAGTCGAGATAAATCATCCGGTTACACTTTGGTTATTGGGGCTGAGAAGATGAGCGACATTTTGAACTTTGAAGATCGTGGCACATCGATTCTTTTTGGAGATGGCGCAGGTGCTGTACTAATTGAACACGACGGAAAAGGTCTACCGAACTATCAAAGTAGTTTGACAAGTTTACCTGATCCAGAAAATTCAATTCATGTACCGACTGAAGAAACGTCAGAAGCTCAAATGACGATGGCAGGTCGAGAGGTTTTCAACTTTGTTTTACGACAAGTGATTCCATCGCTATCTGACTTTATCAATGTACATGCGAAAGATTTTGATTATTTGATTAGTCATCAAGCAAATTACCGTTTTATCGAAATTATTGCAAAAAAATTAAAAGTAAGCCTCGATAAAATACCAGCAAATATTGACAAAGTAGCCAATACTTCTGCTGGAAGCATCCCTATCCTTCTTGATCAATTGGTCAAAGAAGACACGATCCATTTAAATGGCAAACAAAAAGTCGTTTTTGTTGGATATGGCGCAGGGTTAGCTTGGGGTCAAATTAGTATAGTTATTTAAAAAAAGTTATTTAAAATATGGAGGAATATAAAATGAAAGAAACAGTTATTGAAATTATTGCAGAACAATTAGAAGTAGACAAAAACGAAATTACTGGTGAAACAAACTTTATGGAAGATTTAGAAGCAGATAGCTTAGACATTTTCCAAGTATTAAGTGAAATTGAAGATGAATTAGATATTACAATTGAAACAGATGAAAATGTTCAAACGGTTGATCAATTAATTGCACACATTGAAAAAGCACAAAAATAATTTCACACGTTAATTACAGTGAAAAGGAAGTCATGAATGAAAACAGCGATTACTGAATTATTAAATATCAAATATCCAATTGTCCAAGGCGCCATGGCATGGGTAGCAGACTCTGATTTAGCGAGTGCTGTATCAAATGCTGGAGGACTTGGTGTTGTGGGAACTGGACATGATCCTGTTGAAGTTGTCCGCGAAAAAGTTGAAGATATGAAACAAAAAACGGATAAACCTTTTGCGGTGAATGCCATGTTTTTAAGTGCACACGTGGATGATGTTGTTGATTACTTGATTGAAGAACCTAGCGTAAAAATTATTACAACAGGTGCTGGTAATCCTAGCAAGTATATGGATCGATTTAAAGAAGCTGGAATCATTATTATTCCTGTTGTTGCTTCTGTAGCCGTTGCTAAACGTATGGAACGTATTGGTGCGGATGCGATTGTAGTCGAAGGAATGGAAGCTGGCGGACATATTGGTCGCTTAACAACGATGGCATTATTGCCACAAGTTGTGGATGCTGTCTCTATCCCGGTCATTGGAGCGGGTGGTTTTGGAGATGGACGATCAATGGCAGCTGGGTTCATGTTAGGAGCAGCAGGTATTCAAGTAGGAACGCGCTTTGTAGTTGCGAAAGAATCGAATGCTCATGATAATTTCAAACAACAAATTTTAAAAGCAAAAGATATCTCCACCACTGTAACCGGTGAAATCACAGGACATCCCGTCCGCGTTCTTCGAAACCAATTAACAAAAGAATACTTAGCCATTCAAAAATCAATTACAAGTGATGCAAAACCTGATTTTTCTGAACTGGAACGATTAGGGAGCGGTGCTTTATATCGCGCAGTTGTTGAAGGAAACACAAAAACTGGTTCCATGATGGCTGGTCAAATTGCAGGATTGGTCAATGAAGAAGGAACCGTCGAAGAAATCATTTTAGATTATGTCAACAAAGCTAAACGTGTCTATGAAGATCGAGGACACTACTTCGAATAAAGAGGGAGATTTATGTCTTTAGCCATTATATTTAACGGGCAAGGTGCTCATTACAAAAAAATGGGTCAAGATTTTATTGAATCATTTCCAGAGGCACAAGCCATATATGAAAAAGTTGAAACTTTGACAGATTATCCCGTACGTCAATGGATTACGGATGATTTCGAGGCTCTACAAGAGACGCGTTATGCACAAGTTGCGATTGCTGCAACGAGTCTAGCGATTTATGAAAGTATACAAGCGAAGTTGCCAGCCATTGATTATATGGCTGGCTTAAGTTTAGGTGAGTATTCTTCACTAATCGCAAGCGGTATGTTGAGCTTTGAAGAAGGATTTAATCTGATTAAAATACGTGGTCAGTTAATGACTGCTCACTGTCAAAAGTTACGCGAGTCATCCAATATTGTGATGGCAGCTGTAATGAAAATGCCACTTGATGAAATTCAAGCAGTGGTCAATGAAGTGAATGATGTAGAAGAAAGGCTCTATGTAGCTAATTTAAACTCATCAACACAAGTAACCATTGCGGGAACGACAGAAGCCATTGATCAATTTAAGGAACTGGCACGCGCACGTGGTTATAAAAAAATAATGCCTTTAAAAGTAGAAGGTCCTTTCCATAGTCCTTACATGGCACCTGTTTGTGTGCCGTTTGAAGATGCAATAGCACAAAGATCATTTTCTGAAGGTGAGATACCGGTCATTAGCAATACAGTGGTCGAGCCGCATACAGTAGCTGGTGTGAAGGATTTATTAGTGCGCCATTTAGTTGAACCTGTTCGATGGCAAGAAACGATTGATTATCTTGTGGACCATGGGGTTACAAAAATCATTCAAATTGGTCCAGGAAAAACCTTAGCAAACTTGTTGAAACGTGAACCGAATGCACCTGAAACTTTAGTCGTCGACAAAGTAGCAGATGTAGAAGAAATAGAAGAATTTCTAGGAGGATAACCATTGGCAGAAGTAGCTTTAATTACCGGAAGTTCCCGTGGAATTGGTTTAGAAATCGCAAAGTATTTAGCGATTACAGGCTATCAAGTCATTTTAAATGGGCGTAGCGAAATCAAAGAAGATGTACTGGATCAATTTAAAGATGCACTCGTTCCTGTCGCACAAATTACAGGCGATGTGAGTGATTTTGATGGAGCGAAAGCCATTGTTGATCAAGCAATTGACCAATTTGGAAAAATAGATGTTTTGATTAATAATGCTGGAATTACGCGGGATGGATTAATTATGCGTATGAAGGAAGAAGACTTTGATGCTGTTATAAACACGAATTTAAAGGGTGCCTTTAATATGTCTCGTCATGTGACACAACCGATGTTGAAACAACGCAAAGGTACAATTATTAATATGTCTAGTGTTGTTGGTTTGATGGGAAATGCTGGTCAAACAAACTACGCGGCAAGTAAAGCAGGACTTATTGGTTTAACAAAAGCTTTAGCTCGTGAATTATCAAGTCGACATATCACAGTAAACGCGATCGCTCCAGGATATATCGAAACTGAAATGACGGATATCTTAAGCGATAAAGTTAAAGACACTATGCTTGGTCAAATTCCATTAAAACGTTTTGGTCAAGCAGAAGAAATTGCACAAACCGTAGAATTTTTAATCAATAATAAATATATAACAGGACAAGTGATCGAAGTTAACGGTGGCTTGAACATGTAATGACATGTTCTGGAACGGATTTTAAGGAGGATAAGATGCAACGAGTAGTAATTACAGGTGCAGGAACGATTTCCCCAATTGGAAATGACGTAGCAACTTTTTGGGACAACATGAAAGCAGGAAATTCAGGGATTGCTCCCATTGAAAGCTTTGATGCCAGTGAAACAGGGGTTACTGTAGCCGCAGAAGTAAAAGATTTTAATCCAAAAGACACAATGGGTCGAAAAGAATACTCACGTATGGATCGTTTTTCACAATTTGGTGTAGCCGCAAGTGTTGAAGCAATGAATGACAGTGGTTACGACATTGAAGCAAATGCTAGCCGTGTTGGAGTTATTGTCGGCTCAGGAATTGGTGGATTGCTTGCAATTCAAGATGGTATTGACAAAATGCGCGATAAAGGACCAAAACGTGTCACGCCATTATTTGTACCAATGACCATTGGAAATATGGGTGCTGGAAATATCTCAATGAAGGTCGGCGCTCGAGGAACCAGTTTAGATATCGTGACCGCTTGTGCGAGTGCGACAAACTCAATTGGTGAAGCCTTTTTAAAGATCCAAAACGGTACACTAGATGCTTGTTTAGCAGGTGGAACAGAAGCAACCATTAATGAAATCGGAATTGCTGGTTTTGATGTGTTGACTGCTTTATCAACAAACGAAGATCCCAAAACTGCCTCACGTCCATTTGATAAAGACCGTGATGGTTTTGTGATGGGTGAAGGTGCTGGAATTTTATTTATGGAATCTTTAGAGTCAGCACAAGCACGTGGCGCAAACATTTTAGCGGAGATCGTAGGGTATGGATCAAATAGTGATGCTTACCATATGACAGCTCCTCGTCCAGATGGTAGTGGTGCAGGTGAAGCGATTAAAACTGCTATTCAAATGGCGGGTATTCAACCTGAAGAGGTTGATTATATTAATGCGCACGGAACAAGTACACCAACAAATGATTCGGCAGAAACAGAATCGATTAAGTATGCGCTTGGCGATCATGCGTATAAAATTCCTGTATCCAGTTCAAAAGGATTTTTCGGACATTTACTTGGTGCAGCCGGTGGAGTTGAAGCGGTAGCTGTTGTGAAGGCTCTTCAAGACGGTTTCGTTCCGGCAACATTAGGTTTAGAAAATCCTGATGAAGCTTGTGACCTAGATTATGTACCTGGCGAAGGACGCGAACAAGAAATAAAGTATGCATTATCAAGTTCATTAGGTTTTGGTGGACACAATGCAGTATTACTATTTAAACGTTGGAATGGTGAGTAAATATGAATTATGAAGAATTAATCGAATTGATTAATCATCTTGATCAATCCAGTTTAGCTTTTATGGACTATCAAACGGATAATGAACATCTTATCCTCTCTAAAGAAGTTCCGCAAATGGCTTTACAACAAGTGGACACAAAAACAACGGAAGCTGCTCAACAAACAAACGCTCCAGTTGAAACACCTGTTGTACAAGAAGCAGCTTTAGAAGAACCGAGTGCCAGTGAAGCAATAAAAGAAACGGAAGAAAAAGCTGGGGAAGTTGTAGAGTCACCAATGGTAGGTGTTATTTATTTACAGCCGCATCCGGATGAAGATCCTTACGTTAAAGTTGGCGATCGTGTCGAACAAGGTGATGTGATCTGTATTGTTGAAGCGATGAAGTTGATGAATGAAATTCAAGCACCACACTCAGGTGTGGTCACAGAGATTCTAGTTGAAAATGAAGATGTGGTTGAGTATAAACAACCGCTTATTCGAATTGATTAGTGTTTTACAAGGAGGACAAAATGTCAGAACAAAATAAACCCGTAATGACTGCTCAAGAAGTCATGGATGTCATTCCGAATCGTTACCCAATGTTTTTTGTGGATCGTGTAGAAGAGTTGGATTTAGAAGAACGAATTGTTGCAACAAAAAACGTTGCGGCGAATGAGTCTTATTTCCAAGGACACTTTCCAGGAAATCCAATCATGCCAGGTGTTTTACAAGTTGAAACCATGGCACAAGTCGGTTCAATTCCTTTATTAATGAGTCCAAACTTCGAAGGGAAAATTGCCTTTTTAGCAGCAGTTGATAAAGTGAAATTCCGTAAAAATGTTGTACCTGGTGATGTTTTAACGATTACTGTAGACATTGTGAAGTTAAAATCTGTCATGGGTATTGGCCAAGGAAAGATTACTAATCAAAATGGAGACGTTGTTTCTGAAGCGAAAATGACCTTTATTATTAGTGATTTAGAACAATTATAGGTGGGACGTTATGTTTCAAAAAGTATTAGTCGCTAACCGAGGGGAAATTGCGGTACGCATTATTCGTGCGTTAAGAGAATTAAATATTACATCTGTTGCTGTTTTTAGTGAAGCGGATCGTTATGCTTTACATACAGAATTAGCGGATGAAGCCATCTGTATTGGACCAGCAAAAGGAATAGACTCTTATGCTAATCCAGTGGCTGTGCTGAGTGCAGCGATTGTAACAGGTGCAGATGCGATTCATCCAGGTTATGGTTTTTTATCTGAACGTAGTGATTTTGCCTCATTATGCGAAAGAATGAATATCAAATTTATCGGACCTAGTAGTGAAATTATCCGCGACATGGGAAATAAACAGAATGCACGTACAACAATGCGTAAAGCTGGCGTGCCCATTGTACCGGGCGGAAAAGGCTTAGTCGAAGACATCGATCAAGCACGCCAAATTGCGGAAGAAACAGGTTATCCTTTGATGATAAAAGCCGCAGATGGTGGTGGTGGAAAAGGCATGCGTTTGGCGAGTTCACCAGAAGAATTAGAGCCGATGTTTACGCAAGCACAAAATGAAACGCAAAGTATTTATGGCAATCGCCATCTATATATTGAGCGTACCATTTATCCAGCGAAACATATTGAAGTACAAATTTTAGCAGATGAACATGGCAATGTGGTTCATTTAGGTGAAAGAGATTGTTCGCTACAAAGAAATAATCAAAAGGTGATTGAGTTTGCACCTTCACCAACCCTGTCGGATGAAACGCGTGAAAAACTGAGCCAAGCAGCTGTTGATGCTGCGAAAGCAATCGGTTATACAAATGCGGGAACGATTGAGTTTTTAGTGGATAACGATGAGAATTTTTATTTTATGGAAATGAACACCCGCTTACAGGTTGAACACCCAATCACTGAAATGATAACGGGTATAGATATTGTGAAAGCACAAATCGAAATTGCAGCAGGAAAACCTCTGCCATTTAAACAATCTGATATCGAATTTAACGGTTTTGCGATCGAGTGCCGCTTAAATGCAGAAGATCCTTATAATAATTTTCAACCGTCAAGTGGATATATTGATCGGTTATTCTTGCCGAATGGTGGAATGGGGTTGCGTGTTGAAACAACACTCTATTCAAACTATACGTTGCCGCCATTTTATGATTCAATGGTTGCGAAAATTATTACCCATCAACCAACAAACAAAGAAGCCTTTAAATTGATGGAGCGAGCATTATACGAAGTGACGGTTGAGGGACTAAACACCAATATTGAATTATTGGAAGCTTTAATTAGTCATCCAGAAGTGCAAGCTGACAGAGTTCACGCCAAATGGTTAGAAGAAGAATTCATGCCAGAGTGGGTAAGTGAAGCATCCGAGGACTCTGTTTTAAGTGAGTAGAACATGTAATAAGAGGAGAGAATAGAGGATGGCCTTATTTCGTAAGAGAAAGAAGTACGTAGAAATCAATCCGAGAAGAGCGGATGAACTGAAAGAAAGACGTGCTCAAATACCAGATGGCTTGGCCGAACGTTGTCCAAAGTGTCAAGCAATCATCTTCCAAAATTCAATTGGAAGTGATCATCTGTGCCCAAAATGTAGCTATCATCTACAATTTCCAGCTTTAAAACGAATTAAGTGGTTAGTGGATGACGGTTCTTTTAAAGAATGGGATAGTGACCTGACTGCGAAAGATCCACTACATTTTCCAGGATATCAAGAAAAATTGGATAGAAGCCAAAAAAGTACCCAATTAAAAGAAGCAGTTGTCACAGGACAAGCGGAGTTAGAAGGATTACCTTTTGCGCTCGGTGTTATGGATAGTCGTTTTGTGATGGCAAGTATGGGAACGGTCGTGGGTGAGAAATTAACTCGCTTATTTGAACAAGCTGCGAAGGAAAAACTTCCAGTTGTTTTGTATATTGCATCAGGAGGCGCCCGCATGCAAGAAGGTATTCTATCTTTAATGCAGATGGCAAAGATTTCTCAAGCTGTTTCAAAACATAGCCAAGCCGGATTATTCTATTGTACCGTTCTGACCCATCCAACAACAGGTGGTGTGACCGCAAGTTTTGCGATGCAAGGGGATATTATATTGGCCGAGCCAGAGGCGATCGTTGGCTTTGCTGGAAAACGAGTCATCGAACAAACCATTGGCTCTGATTTACCAGAAGATTTCCAAACAGCTGAAACCGTTCTAGAAAATGGCTTTATTGACAATATTGTTTCGCGTAAAAAACAGCACCAGGTTTTACGCTTGTTGTTAGCCGCTCATCAAACAGAAAGATCAGGTGATTAGATGAAGGCCTATGACATTGTAAAAAAAGCACGCGATATTCAGCGTTTATCAACCATTGAAATCATAAACTCCCTCTGTTCAGAATTTATCGAACTTCATGGGGATCGACGAATGGAAGACGATAAAGCGATCGTCGGAGGTGTTGGTTTAATTGATGACAAAGATCCAATAACCATTATTGGGATTCAAAAAGGCCGCAATACCGAAGAAAATATACGCAGAAATTTTGGCTCAAGTGGTCCAGCTGGTTATCGAAAAGCTGAACGTCTCATGGAACAAGCCGAAAAATTCCAGCGACCGATTCTGACTTTAATCAACACAGCGGGCGCTTATGCAGCACCAGAATCTGAACAATACGGAATCGGTGAAGCGATCGCCAGCATGTTAACCACAATGAGTGAGTTGACAGTTCCTACCTTAGCCATTATCCTTGGAGAAGGAGGAAGTGGTGGGGCGATTGCACTAGCATTGAGCGATCAGGTGTGGATGCTTGAAAATAGTATTTATTCCATACTCTCTCCAGAAGGCTTTGCGTCTATTTTATGGAAAGATTCTCGCTTAGCCGAAGAGGCGGCGGATATCATGAAGCTAACTGCGATAGAGCTCAAGAAATTAGGCGTCATTGACCGCATCATTCCCGAAGGAGAAAAAGGAAAAACGTTCAGTAACGAAGAATTAGCCGAGCGTTTGATTCCTGAGATCAAAGCGGCCTTCCAAAAACTAGAACAAAAAGATCCAAAAGAACGTGTTGCGGATCGCTATGAACGCTTCCGAGAATTCTAGATATCGGACATTTTGGCAGCTTTCTTTCTTCGAAAATGACAACATGTGTCGTTGGTAGGCGTCTCCCACTTTAACGATGGAGGATTAGTGTTGATATGATAGCTGGTATAGGAATTGATCTTGTGGATTTAGACCATATGGCGTCTGTTTTAAAAAAACAACCGCGTATTTTCGAAAAAATCTTGACGAAAAAAGAGATTGAAATCTATGAAAGTCGTGGAGAAAAGCGAAAATTGGAGTTTTTAGCCGGTCGGTATGCCGTAAAAGAAGCTTTTAGTAAAGCGATGGGTACAGGAATTGGTAAAACAGTCACTTTTCAGAATATTTCGGTATTAAATAATGAAAAAGGGCAGCCGATTGTTGTAGAGTGTCCTTATGAAGGGAATGTCTTTGTTTCCATCAGTCACTCGAAACATATGGTTGTCGCTCAAGTGGTTTTGGAACAAGCAGAATAATCAATGAACTTCTTTCTTTAAGGTATAATAGAACCTTATTAGAAGGGAGTTTTTTTAGTTTATGAAAATGAATCGAGTCTCATTTTCACCAAAATAGTTTTCGGCTAAATAAATCGAGCTTATTTTCACCAAAATAGTTTTCGGCTAAATAAATCGAGCTTATTTTCACCAAAATAGTTTTCGAGTAAATAAACCGAGCTTATTTTCACCAAAATAATTTTCGAGTAAATAAACCGAGCTTACTTTCACCAAAATAGTTTTCGAGTAAATAAACCGAGCTTGTTTTCACCAATCAATAAATGAATATCTCTTTTACCATTTCCAGATGTAACAAGAAGGTGTATGATAAAGGACATAAATAATTTA
>Ga0209487_1004237_pt1 | contig 11083 bp, 6 predicted proteins | sample Poulit2012_FD_187524 | JGI IMG/M metagenome (GOLD analysis project Ga0209487, IMG submission 187524) | Agricultural soil microbial communities from Georgia to study Nitrogen management - Poultry litter 2012 (SPAdes) (version 2) | ecosystem: Environmental > Terrestrial > Soil > Agricultural land... | reverse complement strand
ACACACTTGCAAATGATTTAGGGTTAGGACCGTACTGATTAGGCCCTGCATCTCCCTCTTTCGCATAGAAGTAGATCAATATGATCCATCCGATGAGAGGAATCAAACCTAAGAGAAGAAACCACCCTGATTTCCCGATATCATGCATTCTCCTCACACCGACGGCTATACTTGGAATGATAATCGCAAGACTAAACAGTGAGCTTATCAGGTCCAGGCCTAAAATTCCGAGAAGAATCGATATTAGAAAGTTCACCCCCGCAAATATCCAGAACTCTTTTCGACGGGCACGCCCTTCAAATTCAATAAATTTTTGAAATGGTATGACGTACCACTCTTTGACTTCATTAAAATCCATGCTATTCAGTATTAGGTTTAAGTTGAGGATTGTTTTAACATGTTTAACAATTTAATACGTGAAGTTCAACTATAGTGATTCATTTATCTGTAAACAATTCTTTTTTATCTGATTCTTCTAACAACTGAATTGTACGATATGAATGAACCATCCCTCCATTTATCTCCTTATGATCTTCTTTCTGCCAACATTCGTTAAATTTTGGTATTTTAACGGGATTAACCATGTAGTTTTCTGAACTTAATTCATTCAACCTCCATGAGAATTCTCCTCAAGTCTGCACCTCTCTATTTTATTTTATTTCTTCTTGTTTCCTGTTCCCCTACACAAACAGTAACATCACCTGAATCAACTCTTAACACTGAATCTGACCGGACATTTATTGCAGAGCGTCCGCTGCCCTATCCATTGGATATCCCATCCGCCTATACTCATGCGATAGAAACCCGGACACGGTCAGCGACGGGCGAACCTGGTGAGAATTACTGGCAAAATGACGCCATCTATCAGCTCGAGGCAGAAATCGAACCCGAAACACATACCCTCTATGGGAAAGGATCGATCACCTACAACAACAACTCCCCCTATAACATGGATGTCATTGTCGTGGAGCTTGCACAAAATCTGCATGCAGAGGGAACCCCGAAAAAGGAGCAGACAGAAATTACAGGTGGAATCAACCTCTCTGTAATCCGCGCTGAAGGCCAGGATCTGGAAGAGATCGATTTCATGCAGCGATGGATGTATAATGAAAGTGGATACATACTCGATGGAACCCACCTCTACCTCTATCCTGACCAGGTTCTCTCTTCCGGCGAATCCCTTGAACTCTATTTCGAATGGGATTTTCTCATTCCAAAAGAAGGCGCCTCCGGACGGATGGGAAGAAGCCGGGACAACCTCTACTATTTAGGATATTGGTATCCGCAAATCAGTGTTTACGACGATGTATATGGGTGGTTTAACGATCCTTTTGTAGGAAATGCTGAGTTTTATCACGGTTTTGCCGATTACGAGATGTCGGTTACTCTGCCAGACGGTTGGCTTGTCATGGGAACCGGAGAGTTCCTGAATCCTGAAGAGACCCTCTCTGAAGAAGTATTTGAGCGGTATCAGGAAGCTTCAACAAGTGACGAACCAGTCATCGTGGCAGCATTTGATGAACTGGATCGGGCAACTCGCAGCAGCGATTCTGGCAAGCTGACCTGGAGATTCCGAGCTGAAAGAGTCCCCGATGTTGCGTTCAGTGCAACCCTGGAGTCCCAATGGGAAAGTGCACGGACTCCCGTGGGTGACCTGACAGGTGATGGAGAGACCGATTACACCCGGATTCACACCTTCTACAGAGAGACTGCTCCACTATGGCAGGAACAGACCCGTTACTCTCAACACGCGATATCCTTCTTTTCAGACTATATCGGGCGGCCCTATCCCTGGCCTCACATGACCTCAGTTGAGGGCGCCGAAATTATAGGAGGCGGCATGGAATATCCGATGATGACCCTGATTGGAGATTATAACCAGGCGGGCGCCACAGCTCTTTATGGTGTAACTGCTCATGAACTGGCTCACATGTGGTATCCGATGATGATCTATTCAAACGAACGACGATATACCTGGCTCGATGAGGGTTTTACCAGCTATCACACAAATGAAGCCAACATCGATTTTTTTGGAGAGGAGCAGTTTGACAGAATGGATGTCTTCTCACAATATCTCCAGATTGCAGGAACCGACCTGGAGGGAGAAATGATGCGGTGGTCTGATTACCACTACCCCGGACCGGCCTATGGTATCGCATCCTATCCTAAACCAGCCTCTGTCCTGTATGCACTTCGGACTGTACTAGGAGAGGAAGTATTCAGAGAAGCTTATCTTGCCCTGGCAGATAGATGGGCCTGGAAACATCCCTACCCGTGGGATATTTTCCGGACATTTGAAGATATTTCCGGCAGGGATCTCTCCTGGTTCTGGAGAGCCTGGTATTATGAAACATGGACCCTCGACCAGGGAATTACAGCTGTAGAATATAGAGATGACGAAATTTTTGTGGAGATTCAGGATCACGGCGAAATACCGATGCCCGTTCTGCTTTCGATAACCCTGGAGAACGGGGACGTTATTCACGAAACGGTGAGTGAGGAGAAGTGGTTGCAAGGATACAGAACCCAAACCGTAACTCTTCAAGCCGATTCACCGGCCGTCCGTGTGGAAATCGACCCCGACTATCAACTACCCGATGTAAACAGAGGGAATAATGTTTGGGAACAATAAACGTTATCCTTCAAGGATTAAGTTGTACATTGGACAGGTAAGGCCTGCCAAACCTGCCGGGTATCTTCAGGCGGTTGGTTTGCATTGAGCTTGGCCCGGGATCGCATACTATAGATATCATGAAGTTAAAAGTTGTTCCTGTTACAGAAACTGAACCGCGGGGAATCACCGTTCACGGTATTCATCCTATGAAGTCCGGATACATATAATATCCAAATTGTAATCATCTGATCATTATATTATGCTCTATGAATCCATTCCATCGCTATATTAAAGGCAACACCCTAAGGTGGTTCTTTTTGGGGCTTGGCCTCCTGGCTGTGGTGGCACTCACCGCTCTCAACATCTACTCTCTCTATGCTCTTCGGGAGTCTACAATTGAAGCGGAGAAGGAGAACCGGAAAGTGCAGCTGGAAGAGTTTACCCAGAAGGTACGGTACCGGTTCTATCAGCCGTTCAGGGTAATCAGAAACCTGGATATCAATGAGATGGAGCAGTCATGGGAAGAGTTTGGTGCCTTTCCTGAGCATTTCTATGCAGTCCTTGATGAAGCGATTGAAGATTCCCTCTACCATGAGATCTATTACACACCGGATCATATGAACGGCTGTTTTCAGCCCGATTATCCCCTCTATGTTTATGAAGCACAGGCCCGGTTGTTTTCAATGACCAACAGCAGCCCCAAGGTGGTGTGCGACGGTTTCGGACTATCCAAGTCTCACATGAACACCGTGGATCTAAGCACTTACAGCTGGAACAACCGAACCGTCTTTGATGCCCACCGTACAATGACCCTGGCCCTGATCAATCCCGACAATGATACCGTCCTTGGACATCTGGCTTTCGTCATCAATCAGGATTACCTGCTGGAAGGAGTCCTCCGTCCGATGTTGGAAGAGGAGTTCGGGGATGCTTCCCAGGCCGGAATGGTCGTCTGGGTAAGGAACTGGATTCTTGGTGAAAATCTACTCTCCAACAATGATGAAATAGAATATTCCCGGGATAAGGTCGATATCCGGCAGCGTTTCCCGGATCTCCTGGACAACTGGATCCTTCAAGCATCCTTCATCGACTCACCTGCTGCAACAGCAACAAGTGCATCCCTCAATAGAAATTTGCTGGTACTCGGGATTGCCGTGTTCGTTCTGTTTGGTGCGCTGGTTTTTATGTTTATAAATGCCCAGAAAGAGCGGGACTTTGCCCAGCAACAAGCCGGATTCCTTGCCAACGTCACTCATGAACTTAAAACTCCTCTGGCTGTCATGCAGGCAGCCGGGGAAAATATCTATGACGGCAGAGTAACCGAGGGTACACGATTAAAAAGTTACGGTGAGCATATTTATAACGAAGCTGTCCGTCTTACGAAAATGATAGACAAACTGCTGGACGTCGCCAGGGCTGACTCCTCAACCAAAGAGCTTGCCAAGCAGGCTCCCTACAAACCCGACCTGCTTACCGAAGAGTACGTAGTAAACAACCGTGATTTTATTGAAAGTAAAGGATTTACTCTTCGGACTTCTTACCAGGAGAATCTGCCATTTATTATGGTTGACAGGGATCATTTTGATATCATCCTCGGGAACCTCATCGAAAACAGCATCAAATACAGCGGTGAAGAGAAAGAGATTGATATTCATGTTACTGCCGGAAAAAATCAGGTGGAAGTATCCGTTGCTGACAAAGGCCAGGGCATTCCCAAGAAAGCGCAGAAGAACATTTTCAACAAGTTTTATAGGGTAGAAAACTCAATGACAGCCCAGACCAAAGGCCATGGACTGGGTCTCTCTATCGTAAAGAATATGGTAGGATTGAATGGGGGTAAAATTACTGTGAATAGTGAACCCGGGAAGGGAGCTATTTTTACGATTGAATTTCCGGCACTCTTTCATGCAGGCGGAAACGGAACCACAACTGAAAAATCCCTAACATCCGATAAGAGAATTCATAAAATAACAAATCTGGAACACCATGAAGGATAATCCCAAAAAGATATTAATTGTAGAAGATGAACCCAGCCTGGTGTTCACTTTAAAAGATACTTTGGAAGCGGAAAACTACGAAGTTGAAGTCGTATCTGACGGGAATGATGCTTTGGATAAAGTGAAGGAATTTGAACCTGACCTGATGATACTGGACCTCATGCTGCCGAATGTGAGTGGGTACGATATCTGTAAGAAGATTCGTGATCTGAGGTATACGTTTCCTATTATCATGCTTACAGCCAGAGATCAGGAGATCGATAAGGTCACTGGATTAAATATCGGGGCGGACGACTATATTACCAAACCCTTTGGAGTCAAGGAGCTTCTGGCACGAATCAAGGCACGTCTTCGAAGAGCAAACGCCTACTCAAAAACAGGCCCTGCCGAGATCCTGAAACTCGGAGAGGTAAAAATCGACCTGAAGGAATCCAAAGTTTATAAACCGGGGGATGTGACGGAAGAGCTCTCCACCAGAGAGGTCGAAATTATTGAATACCTTCTATCGAATTCCAACAAGCCCATTTCCAGAGATGATCTGCTACAAAATGTTTGGCGATATGAATATAGTACGAATACCCGTACGGTTGATGTTCATATCTCCAAGCTGAGAGCTAAAATTGAGCTTAATCCGGATGACCCGAGATACCTGGTCACCCTCCATGGTGTTGGCTATATGCTGAGACTCAATTAGTGCGTCTCTGTAATAATGCGATGAATCTTAACGAGTGGTTCGGGTTGAAGCAGACAGATGTTCCCCCATATATTGAAGGTTCCATGGAAGGACCTCGAGCATCTCGTTCCCGAGTGGGTAGTTTCCCTAGACGTAGGGGGTTCAGTTTTCGGTTGAATTCAAACAGAACGCAACGTGAGACTTGCGGAGTGATTCACTCCATCCCTACTCTCTCTACCTGTGACCTGAACTCTTTTTGATAGAGTTCAGCCTCTCAATCATTCTAGGCTCTCTGCCCTCACTTCCGCCTTCATACCATCTCCTGCTCTTCAGGCCATCGGGAAGATATTGCTGTTCCACCCAGTGGGAGTTGTAGTCATGAGGGTATTTATAATCATCGGAAGCATTTTCAATACCCAGATAGGAAGACGAAACCTTGTTTGCCGTCTTATCTTTGAGATGCGGGGGTACCGGTTGAACCCCATTCTTCTTTATCTCATGGTTGACTTCGAAGATCGCTTTGGTACTGTTGCTTTTGGCACTCAGAGAAAGAAACAGACAGGCGTGAGAGAGAAAATAAAATCCTTCGGGCATCCCGCTTTTAATGAACGATTCATGGGCTGCCTGAACCACCGTCAATGCGTACGGATCGGCCATGCCAATATCCTCTGATGCAAATATCGCCATTCTTCTAAAGATAAAGTTGGGATCCTCCCCTCCTTCCAGCATCGCATTCATCCAGTAGAGGGCCGCATCCGGATCGGATCCTCTCATCGATTTAATAAAGGCAGATACATAGTGATAATGTTCGTCCCCGGTCCGGTTATAGAGGACCCTGCGCTTCTGTATCGACTCCATGGCTATCTCCTTTGTAATGGTGACCGATCCATCACGATTCTTCGGAGTGGAAAGTGCAGCCATTTCCAGTGCATTCATGGCATTTCGGATATCGCCCCCCGCATATTCGGAAAAGTGATTCAATGCATCCTCTTTGACAACCAGATCGAGATACCCAAGACCCCGTTTCTCGTCGGCAATTGCCCGTTCCAGCATCTGTTTCACATTCTCTACCGTCAAAGGATAGAGTTCAAACAGCTGTGACCTTGACAATAGAGGATTGACCAGTGAGTAGAAAGGGTTCTCGGTGGTCGCCCCGATGAGCGTCAAAACTCCGGACTCCAGGTGAGGTAGCAGCGCATCTTGCTGCGCTTTATTCCACCGGTGTATTTCATCCACGAAGAGTACTGTCTTCCTTCCGTTCACTTTCTTCCGGTGATCCGCACGGGAGACGATCTTTTTCAGTTCTTTAATACCATCCAGGACAGCATTGATCACGTCGAAATAGGCATCAATTTCTCTTGAGATCACATGGGCCAGTGTGGTTTTACCCGAGCTGGGCGGGCCGTAAAAAATCATCGACCCGATAACCCCACTCGTAATCATTCTATGTAAAATCTTTCCTTCCCCGATCAGATGCTCCTGTCCCACACATTCGTCCAGCGTAGCTGGCCGCATCCGTGTCGCAAGCGGCTGATTCTCATAGCCGTTATCGGGGGAATTTGCGTCTGAGATATGAGCTTCAAATAAATCCATACCCGAAAGGTAGAAGTAGTTTCTCTGGCTTGCAAGCAGGGAATAGATCGGAGTTTCATAACGGGGTAGTACACCTGCTTCCTTTAACTCGAAGAGAGCTGCTTTTTGAAACTTCCCACTCCTGCAAGATCTCGGCAAGAGCATGCACCGGCAGAAAGAGTCCATACGCGGCATCGTACCAAGTCAACAGGGCCTGCAAAGCTGTTCTACTACTCCCCGAGAGTAAGCGTATGCTCTGGTATATCGGAATCGATCGGATAACTGATCTTCTCCCCTGTAAACCACACCACTTCCACGGCAGAAACCTTTTTCCCCTCTTCCGAACCAAGGACCTGTATAAAACTATTTTGTGACGCATACCCGCCAGCAGCCTGAACGTGCCTTCGTGGTCCCCTGCTTCCATCTTCGTAGATCAGCCGAAGCGAGGATCCCACTCCATTTTGGTTGGATGGGGGTCCATGGAGCCGGATCCGGTGCCCTTTTCGGCTTACCCTGCTCTGATACACTTTGGTTGTCCCTCCATTCTGGGACACTACAATATCGGTCGTACCATCTCCGTCAAAATCACCAATGGCAGCACCTCGTTGTTCACCAAAAACTTTAATTCCACTCTTCGCTGCCGGGACCGCTTTAAAGGTACCATCTCCATCTCCCCGCAGAATCAATCCGATCCCACCATCCAGCCGGGGGGTATTTGTGGAGAATCCGAAAAAGTTTTGACTTATAAACAGATCTTCTCTTCCGTCGTTATCAAAATCTGCTGTACCTGCATAAAATCCCATGGAAATCTGCGCTTCAGCAGGCAACGGTTTCGCTTCAAAGCCCCCCTCCCTGTTTAAAAATAGAGTATGTTCCAGAGTGTTAATCTCTTTATAAGGTACTCTGTTGAAGGGCCTGTCAAAGATCTCTGTGATCGATGAACTGGCAAACTGTTGGTGACTCTGGACATGGGTGATGGCTCCCCGGAGACTCTCGAAATCATGCAGCTTTCTTCGGGGTACATATCCACCGACTTCCCGGCTGTAGTAGGTCTCCAGGACATCCAGGCGGCCGTTCCAGTTAAAATCGTCAAAGTAGAGCCGCAAAGGCCGGCCGTGACGCAGCTGGTAGGCGCTGTTCGATCCAATGTTGAGTGCAACAATATCTGCTCTTCCGTTACCGGTGAAATCCCCGATCGCCAGGCCAGTCCACCACCCGTGATAGCCAGCCAGGCCGACCTCATCTGTGATATTGAAGAAGGTACCCTTCCGATTTTCAAAAAGTTTCAGTGATCCCCACTCCGTGGCAAGAAGCAGATCCTGCCAACCATTTCCTGTGATATCGGCAAAAAGCGCGTCTGTGACCAGCCCGATCTCACGGAATAGTTCAGAGTTTTTCTCATCTGGCAAAAATTCTCCCTCTCTGCCGACAAACAAACGGGAAGTGGCATCGGCAGGATATTGACCGGGCAGATGACGCCCTCCGATAAACAGATCCATATAGCCATCTCCGGTATAATCTGCAGCAGCCACCGGCCCGGTTGTGGAAAGGATCCCTGGGATCTCCTGTCTATCCGTAACCGCGCCATTTTGCAACGTGTAAACAAATGCGGATGCCGCAGCAGGAGTCCCCTGTTCATAATTTGCACTTCCCAACACGAGCCTGACTGAGTCATTCTCCTGCCATCCTGCTACCGCTGTCTGGTCACCATCTGCTCTGCGATCAATATTCCCTTCATCGAATAGGGAGAACCGGCCATCTGGTTGATAGTTAAATAGAGCCGCCTTCCCATCTTTTCCGGTTGTGACAATGAGCTCCTCTCGCCCATCCTGGTTGATATCGAGCCAGCCAATTCCCGGCCCCGACCGGCTCAGGCGCGCCGGCAGCAGGGGTGCAAATCTGAAATCATCATACTCATTCTCATGATGGCGATGCCCGAGACGGTTTGATACATCCTCAAACAGCTTCGATTCATGCCTCATCTTTCGGGTCCCGTCACTACCTTCCGGCCGGGTTGCAGATGCATCCTGATCAATCTTATAGATTCTGTTTGCGGGAACTCCTTCTATTATCGAGACACTCTGATCGGGCCAGGTCACTTTGATCTGATGAAGGCTGTCGGCAGATGCAGCAAATATGGCAATTGGCTGGGAACCTGACAGATAAGTCCCTCCTGCGAACAGCTCCTTGCTTTGAATTACAGGTCCTCCCGAAAGTTCTATGATTGCGCCGATCGCCCCGGTATTGGGCGACTTCCCATTCAGAGTAACCGCAATTCTGGGTTTTTCTGTGACATTCCGGTAGATAGCAGCCTCCGCATCCATGCGGTTCATGATCACATCCAGGGTTCCATTATTGTTCAGATCAGCCAGAGCCATTCCCATGGAGATATCCTCCTCGGTAAATCCCCAATCTGCACTCATGTCTGTGAACGTAAGATCCCCGTTATTTTTGAAAATTTTATTGGGAATCTTCAGAGGCGGATATCCTGTGATGTCTTCATCGCTGCGATTCATGCTTCGGTCAGCATCATAGAGACTCACCTGTGTATCCATATCCTGATAATCGTTATCATAGCCGGTCGCTATGACCAGGTCTTCATATCCGTCGAGATCGATATCAAGAAATGAGGTAGCCCACGACCATTCACTCGCTTCCAGGCCGCTGTAAAAGGCAATCTGGGCAAAAGTGGGATCCCCGGTCTCACTTGCATCCCCTCTGTTCAGATAGACAGAGTTCCGATTGTTCATTGTTCGGCCGTCCACTTCAGGCATATAGTCTGAAAATTGACGCAACCTTCTGCTGTGCAGGCTGCTAAGCATCTCTGTGACGACAAGATCAGGATAACCGTCCCTGTTGATATCTGACACATCCACTCCCATGGAAGAGAAGCTGATATTCCTGATCGCCTCACGGTCGATCTTCCGGAAGGTGCCATCCCCCTGATTGATCCAAAATCGATCGGGTGTCCAGAAATCGTTTGCAACATACAGATCCGGGCGGCCATCTCCGTTTATATCTCTGAAGGTGGCTGTCAGCCCCCAATCTCCGGACAACCCTGCAGGCTGTCCCTCTTCGTCGAAGAAGGTGACAGCAGGATCTGCTTTTTCAAAACGGCCGTTACCAAGGTTCATATAGAGTTCGTCCGGCTCTGCGATCTCATTCCGGTATGGTCCCTCCGCTGTCTCGATAATTTTGAAAATACCCTCAAATTCAGGCCTTACCTCCAACTTACCATCCATCAGATGCACCGTTTTCTCTTCTGTCAATTCAGCTGCTGAGTGGGTGTCTCTCACCGTCTCTTTTTTATAGTTGACAATGTAGAGATCCAGAAGTCCGTTACCATTCAGATCTGCAAGTGCCATCGTGTAGGATCCTCTGCTCTCACCCAATCCGCTCTCTCTCTTCTCAATAAACCCCCCTTTACCGTCATTCAAAAAGAGGGTATTGCCATCGCTCAGAGACGTGACCAGCAGGTCGAGATATCCATCGCCGTCGATATCTGCAAAAACTGCTCCGGTAGAGTTCATCCCCTCAAGGGCTACACCCGCCTCTTTTGTCACATCTTCGAAGCGGTAACCACCCAGATTCCTGTAAAGGGTATTCGGACCGTCTATCCGTGCAAAATAAATATCCTGCCATCCGTCATTGTCAAAATCACCAACAGCTACACCAGATCCGTTCAGATAATGCCGGTTCTCATCTTTTAAACTCTGGCGGACCTCATTCCTGAAGGTTACACGGGTACGTGAAGAGGAGAGTTTTTGAAATCCTACCTGCTCAGACCTGCTGTTTGTCAATTCTGCCCACTGATATCCACTCTCCTCATTCCAGGCCAGTTCCGCGTCTCTATGAGCAGAACATCCTGCCATCCCTGCCACTCCTGCAAGCAGATACAAAAATAGCAGAATTCTGCCCGAATCTATAACCTGCATGGGCTTATGTTAATCTCCGGCTATCCGAAGCGGCAGTGTGCCGGCAGATGAATGTTTCTGTTTCAATTTGATATGTCACCCGAAAGGTTCTCACATTTCTATACCTATCTCTTTTAAGCCGCTAATCAGGGGGGGCTTCCTGAGGAGCCCCCCGCTAATCAGAGGCCCCCCGATGGAGACACTGCCCCGTAAGCCAAAACCTTTTGTCCCGTATTAATTACCACCATAACCGGGATTTTGTCGAAGACTGTCGTTTCTTCTCATTTCATTGATATCGATGGGTGTAAAGTAG
>Ga0209487_1004236_pt1 | contig 11084 bp, 10 predicted proteins | sample Poulit2012_FD_187524 | JGI IMG/M metagenome (GOLD analysis project Ga0209487, IMG submission 187524) | Agricultural soil microbial communities from Georgia to study Nitrogen management - Poultry litter 2012 (SPAdes) (version 2) | ecosystem: Environmental > Terrestrial > Soil > Agricultural land... | reverse complement strand
AAATGCTTAACACCATAAATTAAAGTGGTTCCAGTATGGAGCACATCGTCAATCAAAACCAAAGATTGATTTTTATATTCCGAAACAGGGATACTTGTTGTTATTTCTTCTCTAGGTTCTTTCTTATTAATACTTACCTCACATAAGATAACCCGAAGTGGTGAAATAGTTTCAAGTTGCTCGGCAAGCATCTGAGTTAGAATATAGCCGTTTCCTACTATTCCAGCTAAAATCACTTGTTTCTCATCTACGTTAGCCTCATATATCTCGTAGGCTATTCGACAAATGCGCTGTGCTATCTGTTTATCGTTTAGGATAATTGTTTTCTCCATATTTAAAAATCTTCCTTTTGATCTCGGTTGCTGTTTAGATACTCTTCAATTGCTCTTCGATCCCTTTTAGTAGGGCGCCCTAGTCCTTTATTGCGGTAATATTGTTGTGTTTTTCGGTTCTGTTTAGCCTGTTCAATAGCTTCCCTTGGAGTAGTGTCTATTCGGTACTGGTCTACTAATTTAGCTCCTACGCGGGATTTCGGTAAGTCAATTACACGAAGCGTGTAGGTTATTTGATTTCTACGTACACTTATCTCATCGCCCACAAAAACGTCTCTAGCTGGTTTAGCCGATTTGTTATTTAATTTCACGGTTCCTCCCTTACATGCATTCGCTGCTTGATTTCTAGTCTTATAGTAACGAGTTGCCCACAAATATCTATCAATCCTCATTTTTCCTCTTAAATTAAAATCTGCGTTAATAAGCTAAACAAAAATACAAGAAAAATTGTATCTTGCCGCCAATAAAATTTAGATAATGAAGAAAGTAATCTTAACACTATTTGCCATAGCAGTACTTGGTGTGTCTTGTAAAAAAGATGATGACCATGAAGTAGAACCACCTAGAAATAGAGCGGAGGAGGCTATAGCTGCACAAAATGAAATTGAAGAGTTTTTAAGTAATTATGCTTATAACTACGAAGAGTTTGAAAATCCAAGTGAGGATTTTGACTACCGAGTGGTAATCGATAGTATAGAGGCAGGAAGTGATAAAACTCCACTTATTGAACAGGTTGACTACAAGATGTTGGAAGACCCTTATGAACCAGAAGTAAAGTATAAATTATATTATCTAAAAGTAGCACAAGGCGAAGGACCTGCCGTTGCTGATGCTGAAGTAGTACATATTACTTATGAAACTTGGCGATTGAGAACTGGTGAATTACTAGAGCGTACTAATAGTAGTCAACCAAAGCCATTTGTATTAGATAATATATATAATAACACCGGGTTAAAAGAAGTGCTAAAAGAATTTAATGCTGCAGATGGTTATATAGAAAATGAAGATGGTACAATTGTCTATGAGGGATATGGTATTGGTGCTGCATTTGTTCCTTCGGGCTTAGCATTTTATAATAATCCACCACTTGGTGCACCAATTGGATACTATAATCAACTTATCTATACTTTTCAGGTAAAAGGAGTTACCGAGAAGGAGGAAGAAGAGGAGTAAACTCTTAATTTAATTCATAAATAAAAAGCACGATACTAGTTATGGTATCGTGCTTTCTTATTTATGAATTAGTATAAGCTTATTCTATTTTCTAGCGATGACCTTTTTCGCTTTGGTTACAATAGCCTCTGCATTCAACCCATATTTTTCCATTAACTGTGCTGGTGTTCCCGACTCGCCAAAAGTATCATTGGTTGCTACAAATTCTTGTGGCGTTGGTTTACTAAGTGCTAAGGTACGAGCAACACTCTCACCCAATCCACCTAAGAAATTATGTTCTTCGGCTGTTACTACACATCCCGTTTTGCTTACACTATTTATTATGGCTTCCTTATCAAGAGGTTTTATTGTGTGAATGTTTATCACCTCTGCAGAAACTCCATTTTCTTTGAGTTTTTTAGCTGCTTCTAAAGCTTCCCATACTAAGTGTCCTGTGGCGATAATAGTTACATCACTTCCTTCTTGAAGTTTAATCGCTTTTCCGATTTCGAAAGGAGTATCTTCAGAAGTGAAATTCGGCACTGAAGGCCTTCCAAATCGCAAGTAAACCGGTCCTTCGTGCTCCGCTATAGCTATTGTTGCTGCTTTTGTTTGGTTGTAATCACATGGGTTGATTACGGTCATGCCTGGCAACATCTTCATTAAGCCAATATCTTCTAATATCTGATGGGTAGCACCATCCTCTCCTAAAGTTAAGCCGGCATGCGAAGCACAAATCTTCACGTTTTTTCCACTATATGCTATGCTTTGGCGAATTTGATCGTATACTCTTCCTGTAGAGAAATTGGCAAATGTTCCAGTAAATGGAATTTTTCCGCCAATAGTAAGTCCTGCTGCCATTCCCATCATATTGGCTTCGGCAATACCCACTTGAAAAAAACGCTCTGGATGATTGGCTTTAAATTCGTCCATCTTTAGCGACCCGGTTAAATCGGCACATAGGGCAACAACATTGGGATTCTTTTTCCCAAGTTCGGTTAGTCCTGCACCAAAACCAGAACGTGTATCAATATTTCCTGTATTTATATATTCTTTCATGCTCATGTTCTTTAAACTAAATGAAATCTTGCTTTAATTAATAGTCTCCAAGACTTGTTTCTGGATTTTGTGAAAGAGCAATTTCTAATTGCTCATCATTTGGAGCTTTTCCGTGCCATGCGTGTGTATGCATCATAAAATCTACTCCATGTCCCATAACCGTATGCAGCAATACACAAACAGGCTTTCCTTTACCTGTCCTAGACTTAGCTTCTGCCATTCCTTTTCGAACGGCGTCTAAATCATTTCCTTCTTCAATATCCAAAACATCCCAACCAAAAGCTTCTATCTTTTCTCTTAGATTTCCTAATGGGAGTACATCATCGGTACTTCCGTCAATTTGTTGTTTATTATAATCTACCGTTACAATTAAATTGTCTACTTTATTTCCAGCAGCATACATAAGTGCCTCCCAATTTTGTCCTTCCTGCAATTCCCCATCTCCACAAAGGGTATATACCAAATGAGTGTCTTTGTTTAGTTTTTTGGCTTGCGCCGAACCTATAGCTACTGAAATACCTTGACCTAAGGATCCCGAAGCAACTCTCACTCCTGGTAATCCATCGTGTGTAGTAGGATGACCTTGCAGTCTAGAATTTAACAGGCGAAAGGTTTTTAACTCCTCTACTGGAAAATAGCCAGAGCGTGCTAGTGTACTATATAGTACTGGAGATATATGTCCGTTGGATAAGAAAAATAAATCTTCCCCTTTATCCTCAACGGTAAAAGGTTGTTTGGTTTGTAAAACCTCTTGGAAAAGTGTCACGAAAAATTCTGTGCACCCTAAAGAACCACCTGGATGTCCAGAGTTTACCGCATGTACCTGGCGAAGGATGTCTCTTCTTACCTGGGTTACAAGTTCTTCCATTTTTGTTGTGTTTACCATATTTTATGTATAAGTATGTAGTTTTGTTGCCCAAAAATACAGCTTTTATGTAAGTGTTACAAAGTAGACGATGCCAATTTTGAAGAATCATAGGCTTATCAAGCATCTGTAAAATCCACTATCCAATATGGCAGGTCAAACCGATAAACCTTGTATCTTTGCAGTTGCTTTAAAAAGAGAGTATGGAATTTGAATTGAAAGCTACAGATGCAACGAGTCGAGCAAGGGCAGGTACAATAACCTTAGACCATGGACCTGTAGAAACACCGATCTTTATGCCGGTGGGAACATTGGGAACTGTAAAAGGAGTACATCAACGAGAGTTGAAAGAAGAAGTTAATCCAGATATTATTCTAGGCAACACCTATCACTTATACATGCGTCCACAAATGGATATTATAGAAAAGGCTGGTGGGTTGCATAAGTTTATGAATTGGGATAGGAATATTTTGACGGATAGCGGAGGATTTCAAGTATATTCTCTGTCCGATAATAGAAAGATTACAGAAGAAGGTGTGAAATTCCAATCGCATATAGACGGCAGCCGTCATTTGTTTACGCCAGAAAATGTTATGGATGTACAGCGAACCATTGGAGCTGATATAATAATGGCTTTTGATGAGTGTACTCCATATCCTTGCGACTTGGACTATGCTAGAAACTCTATGCACAGAACCCATAGATGGTTGGATAGATGTATTGCTAGGTTTGAAGAAACAGAGAATAAGTACGAGCATAACCAAACTTTATTCCCAATAGTACAAGGAAGTACCTATAAGGATTTGCGTAAGGAGTCGGCAGAGTATATAGCGAGTAAAAACGCTCAAGGAAATGCTATTGGTGGTTTGTCGGTAGGAGAGCCTACAGAGGTAATGTATGAAATGACCGAAGTAGTTACAGGTATACTTCCAGAAGACAAACCAAGGTATTTAATGGGCGTAGGAACCCCAATAAATATTTTGGAGAATATTGCGTTAGGAATAGATATGTTCGATTGCGTGATGCCTACGCGAAATGGAAGGAACGGAATGCTTTTTACTGCAAATGGGACTATAAATATTAAAAATAGAAAATGGGCGGACGACTTCTCAGTTATTGATGAAGCTGGGTACACATGGGTAGATACCGAATATTCCAAGGCTTATTTGCGACATTTGTTTTCTGTAAATGAAATGTTAGCAAGACAAATCGCATCGATTCACAACCTTGGTTTTTATCTTTGGTTGACTAGGGAAGCAAGAAGGAGGATTTTAGCAGGAGATTTCACCCAATGGAAAAACAAGATGGTAAAACAAATGGATAACAGGCTCTAAAATGTTGAGTATACTCGATAGATATATATTAAAACGTTATTTAGGAACTTTCGTGTTGCTGTTGTTGCTGTTTATCCCTATTGGAATAACAGTAAACTTAGCTGAAAAGATAGGAAGAATTCTAGAAAACGAGGTGCCGTTCGTAGAAGTAGCAAGGTACTATTTGAACTTTACGATTTACTTTGCAAACCTTCTATTTCCATTGTTTTTGTTTTTATCCATTATATGGTTTACTTCAAAACTAGCAAATAACACCGAGATTATAGCGTTTTTAAGTAGTGGTGTATCTTTCTCTCGGTTTTTGCGTCCCTATATAATTGGAGCTACTATAGTATGTGCCTTTGCACTAATATTAGGAATGTACTTAGCACCAAAAGCCAGTAAAGGTTTTAATGAGTTTAAATATGAATACTTAAAAAAAGGAAACAAAGATCGAAGTCAAACAAATGTTTATAGTCAGCTAAATGAGAACGACTTTATATATGTGAGTTACTTTAATACCAGAAATAATACGGGGAATGATTTTACTTTAGAACATTTCGATGGCATTGACATGAAGTATAAAATAAACGCGTCACGTATTGTTTACAATCCAGATAGCACTTACACATTGTATAACTATGAAAAAAGAATAGTTGGAGAGTTCGATGATATAATCGAAAAACAATATCGATTAGATACAGTATTGAACTTTACAATAGATGAACTAACGCCAGTAGAGTATATAGCAGAAACACTAAGCTTTACAGAACTTAATGAGTTTATAAAAAGGGAGCAGTTGCGTGGTTCGTCACACATTAATAGATATAAAGTGGTTCAGTATAGACGCTGGAGTCTTCCAGTTTCGGCCTATATACTTACTATTATAGCTGTATCTGTTTCTTCGGTAAAAAGACGCGGTGGAATGGGAATAAACCTAGTGATAGGAATCAGCATTGGTATGATCTTTATCTTCTTCGATAGAATATTCGGAACAATGGTAGAGAAAAGTAGTTTCTCACCTTTTATAGCGACTTGGTTCCCCAACTTTCTTTTTAGTCTACTTGCAATTTATCTCTTAAGAAATGCTAAACGATAGAGTTCGTAATCATCTCCATTTACATCTTATTGTTTTTATATGGGGATTTACGGCAATTTTAGGTGCGCTAATCACTATTGGAGCAGAAGCACTTGTGTGGTATAGAATGTCGATAGCTGTCATTCTCATGTTTATATACACGCGTTTTATCAAAAAAGAAAACTTAGCTCTTACGCCCAAAGAGTTAGCTAGATTTCTATTAGGTGGTATACTGATTTCCTCGCATTGGCTTGCCTTTTTTTTAGCGATAAAAGTCTCAAATGTATCAGTTACATTAGCCACATTGTCTACCGGTGCATTTTTTGCCTCAATCTTGGAACCTATTTTCTATCGTCGACGAATTGTTTATTACGAGATTCTTTTTGGGCTATTAGTCATTATAGGATTATATACCATGTTTAGAGTAGAAACAGAATATGGCCTGGGTATTGCTTTAGCTTTATTGGCTGCTTTGTTAAGTGCCTCATTTTCTATTTTAAACGGAAAGCTTATACAGGAACATAAGGCGTCGGTTATATCGCTTTATGAAATAGGCTTCGGCGTAGTGTGTCTAAGCATTTACATGGCATTCACTGGTGGGTTTAACCCTTCTTTTTTTGAAGTATCTTTGTCAGATTGGACATATTTATTGATATTGGGCTCGGTTTGTACGGCGTATGCGTTTATCGCATCGGTACATGTAATGCGATGGATAAGCCCTTATACGGTGATGCTGACAATAAATTTAGAACCTGTATACGGGATTTTAATGGCATTAGTTATTTTTGGCGATGAGGAAAGCATGAGCTCAAGTTTCTACTTAGGAGCCGCTATAATCCTAATTACCGTGATATTAAATGGTGTGCTAAAAAATAGATTAGAAAGAAAGAGGGGGAGAATAGAACAGTCATAAAAACAAAAACTATATATTTGTATTCTGAGAAAAGAATACATTAGATACAAAATATTATGGAGTATTTAGATTTTGAGTTGCCCATTAAGGAGCTACAAGAACAGTATAATAAAGCATGTAGGATAGGTGAGGAGAGTGATGTCGATGTATCTAATACGTGCCGACAGATAGAAAAGAAACTCAATGATATAAAGAAAGAGATTTACGATAACCTAACACCATGGCAACGAGTACAGTTGTCACGTCATCCAAATCGCCCATATACATTAGATTATATCAAGGCAATGTGTGGTGATACCTTCTTGGAACTACATGGTGATAGAACATTTAAGGACGATAAAGCAATGGTAGGAGGCCTGGGAAAAATAGGTGATCAATCTTTTATGTTTATCGGACAACAAAAGGGACACAATACCAAGACTAGACAATACAGAAACTTTGGAATGGCTAATCCAGAAGGTTATCGTAAAGCACTACGCCTTATGAAATCTGCTGAAAAGTTTGGTATTCCAGTAGTAGCTCTAATCGATACGCCTGGCGCTTACCCAGGATTGGAAGCTGAAGAGCGAGGACAAGGTGAGGCTATTGCGAGAAACCTCTTAGAGATGACTCGACTAAAAGTTCCGATTATCGTGGTGATAATTGGTGAAGGTGCTTCTGGAGGTGCATTAGGAATAGGAGTAGGTGATAGGGTATTGATGCTGGAAAATACTTGGTACTCGGTTATATCGCCAGAAAGCTGTTCGTCTATACTTTGGCGTAGTTGGGAACATAAAGAAAGAGCAGCCGAAGCATTAAAGCTTACTGCTACAGATATGAAGATAAATAAACTTATCGATAAAATTATTAAGGAGCCATTAGGCGGTGCCCATAGCGATAGGTATACTACTTTTAAAACAGTAGAAAAGGAAATCTTGAAAGTTTATGGCGAATTAAAGAAATTGTCACCAGAAAAACTAGTAGAGAAAAGGATGAATAAATATCTTGATATAGGGGTGTATAAGGAATAATCTAAAAGCATCCTCTTAGAGTTTTAAGAAAATCCGAAGCAAATGTCCTTCGGATTTTTTTTCAATCCACATTAAAAACCTCTATATTTATAAGACGTATTTATGGGTATAATACTTGTGTAATGCGTAATCTTAAATCAATTAAAACAGTACTATAATCTTATGGAAAAAGCGCAAACCAAGCCAGAGCGTGCCTCTGCAACTTCTCCAGTAATTTCCCTAGAAAGAGGGAAAATTCCACCACAAGCAGTAAATCTTGAAGAGGTGGTACTGGGCGCTATGATGATCGATAAAAAGGGAGTAGATGAGGCTATAGATATATTACATCCAGATGCTTTTTATAGCCAAAAACATCAGGCTATATATGAGGCAATACTGCAATTGTTTGAATCTGGTGAACCTATTGACCTACTAACAGTAGCTAATAGACTTAGGCAAAATAAAAAACTAGAAGTAGCGGGCGGAGAGTTTTATTTAGTGCAGCTAACACAAAAAGTGTCCTCTTCTGCCCACATCGAGTTTCATGCTCGTATTGTATTGCAAAAATATATTCAGCGTAGTCTTATAAAAATTTCAAGTGAGATTATCCATGATTCTTACGATGAGACAATAGATGTTTTTGATTTGCTCGATACGGCAGAAAGCAAACTTTATGATGTTTCCCAAGGTAATTTACAAAGTAGTGTTCAAACAGCACAAAACCTTGTAATACAGGCAAAAAGGAATATTGAGGAAATTGCAAATAAAGAAGGTTTATCGGGAATACCTTCTGGATTTACGAAACTGGATAAACTTACTTCTGGATGGCAACCTAGTGATTTAATAATTATCGCAGCTAGACCAGGAATGGGAAAAACAGCACTTACGCTTTCCATGGCTAGGAATATGGCCATAGACCATAATGTACCGGTGGCTTTCTTTTCGTTAGAGATGTCATCGGTCCAGTTAATCACACGTCTTATTTCTTCCGAAACCGGCTTGAGTTCCGAAACACTGCGTACAGGTAACTTAGAGAAACATGAGTGGGAGCAACTTAACGTTAAAGTAAAAGACTTAGAAGCAGCACCCTTATATATTGACGATACCCCGTCGTTATCCATATTCGATTTACGAGCAAAAGCTCGACGCTTGGCCTCGCAGTACGGCATTAAAGTGATTATGGTAGACTACTTGCAATTAATGACTGCAGGTGGTAATCACAAAGGTGGTAACCGAGAACAAGAAATATCTACCATATCTAGAAACTTAAAAGCCCTAGCAAAAGAATTAAATGTACCAGTAATTGCATTGTCACAGCTTTCACGAGCAGTAGAAACACGTACTGGAAGTAAACGACCTATTTTATCGGACTTACGTGAATCGGGTGCAATAGAACAGGATGCAGATATTGTGTCGTTTATTTATCGTCCAGAATATTATAAAATCGACGAGTGGGATGATGATGAAAGAAGCCCTACCGAAGGACAAGCAGAGTTTATTGTAGCAAAACATCGTAATGGTGGGTTGGATGAAATTCGTTTAAAATTTATTGGGAAATACGGAAGATTCGAAAACTTAGAAGACCATGTATTCCCAACCGAAATTCACTCAAGCATGAACCAAGATATCGATGGATTATCTGCTGGTTTTCCACCTGCAGACGACGTGTTTGGGAATTCTAACTCAGGAAATGACGACATTCCATTTTAATCATAAACAAAACAGTTAAGTTTATACTAGTTAAAAATTATGATTCGTAGCTTTTTATTTACTCTCTTCTTTTTCATAAGCTTCACATCTTGGGCTTCATATTTATTGATTCCAATGGATGCAGAGTCGCAAAGCGAGCATTTAAAAGCTTATGGAATTGCCTATTGGGTTTTGGATCATGGCGAAGAAGTTCAGTGGTTGCTTAATTATAGAGGAGGATCGTTTTTAGTTTCTGATAAAAGCAGAACACAAAGAGAATTGACTATACGAGGAGTGGATTATGAGGTAGTATCTACTGCCCAAGCTATGCAAATTTTAGATGAGGTGCGTAGTCCTTCAAAAAACATGGATGCTATTCTACTAGAAACAGCACCAAAAATAGCAGTGTATTCACCTTCAGGTAACATGCCCTGGGACGATGCCGTTACTCTAGTGTTGACGTATGCTGAAATACCATATACAGTAATATACGATAAAGAAGTACTTGATGATGAATTATTGTTGTACGATTGGTTGCATTTACATCATGAAGATTTTACTGGGCAGTATGGTAAGTTTTATAGAGCATTTCGAACAGCTCCTTGGTATATACAGGGTAAAAAAGATGCCGAAGCATTAGCGCAATCTTTAGGTTTTGACAAAGTATCGGAAGCAAAACTAGCCGTAGTTCTTAAAATTCGAGATTTCGTAGTTGGTGGAGGGTTTATGTTTGCTATGTGTAGTGCAACCGACACATTTGATATTGCTCTGGCAGCACAAGATGTTGATATATGTGAGCCTATGTTCGATGGTGATGCAAGCGATCCTGGTTATCAAAGTAAGATCGACTATTCCCATACCTTTGCTTTTACCGATTTCATTTTGGAACGAGATCCAATGGTATATTCGTTTTCGTCTATTGATACTACGAACGATAGAAAGGTTAAAAAAGACAATGACTATTTCCGATTGATGGATTTCTCTGCTAAATGGGATCCAATTCCTACTATGTTAGTTCAAAATCACACGGCTTTAGTGAAAGGATTTTATGGACAAACCACAGGATTTCATAGGGATCAAATCAAATCGAATGTTTTGATTATGGGAGAAAATAAGGCTGCTGGTGAAGCTAAATATATACATGGGGTACGTGGAAAGGGATTCTTTACTTTTTATGCAGGTCACGATCCTGAGGATTACCAACACAAAGTAGGAGACCCAAAAACGGAATTAGAATTGCATCCTACATCTCCAGGCTATAGGTTAATTTTAAATAATATTCTTTTTCCTGCAGCAGAAAAGAAGGATCAAAAAACCTAATCAAGGTTTTTCATAAAATGTTTTTGGGGGCATAATCATCAATTCCACACGCCGATTTCTTTGTTTTCCTTCTTCCGTATCATTGTCACTTATGGGTTTAGTCTTCCCAAATGAACGGACTTCCATGCCGATGTATAGAGGGTTGCTCGTGTTATTTGCCATGTCATTTAAATAATCCATAACGGATTGTGCTCTATTATATCCAAGCACATCATTATATGCTGCTGAAGCATCACTATCTGTATGTCCATCTATTTGTACAAAAGCGTATGGCATTAGTTTAAGAATATCCGCCACTTTAGCCAAAGTTTCTTTGGCTTCAGGTTTTATATTAAACTTATCTGAGTCAAATAAAACACTTGCAGATAGATTAA
>Ga0209487_1004235_pt1 | contig 11084 bp, 8 predicted proteins | sample Poulit2012_FD_187524 | JGI IMG/M metagenome (GOLD analysis project Ga0209487, IMG submission 187524) | Agricultural soil microbial communities from Georgia to study Nitrogen management - Poultry litter 2012 (SPAdes) (version 2) | ecosystem: Environmental > Terrestrial > Soil > Agricultural land... | reverse complement strand
AATGTGTCGCAAAGCGTCGCGGTGTACTCATTGCACCTGAAATTAAGAATGCCCCACTTAAACTGAGTAAGGATATTGTATAAACAATAAACGCCACTTTATCAAAAACATTTGTTTTCAATTGACTGTCATTTTGCGCTAAAAAGTACATAAACCCGAATATCATTGCAATGACACCAAGTCCCATATACATGTGGAAGTGACCTGGAACCCATTGTGTATTATGCATGACATGGTTAACAACAATTGCCGAGTCTACAATCGCCGGAACAACTCCTATTGTCCATCCAAACATTGATAAAAAGATTAATGAGGAACCCATATCCCATTTAATTCCTGATTTATAAACAATCATCAATGCCCCATAAGCCGTTATGACAAGCACTGGTAAACCATTCGCATATGATAATACTTGCCCCATGATCAGCATCCAGTTTGGCATCACCGTATCTTGTAGTAAATGGTGTGGATAAACAATCATCGTAAATATCGTTGACATTGTCCAAGCAATTAAAAATGGTTTATTCGCTTTCCAAGGCCGCTTTGTTTTTCTTGATAAAATTTCATAGACAGCAGTAACCGCCATATAAATCGTCGCATTTGCGAAAATATGTCCAAATGCATAGGTTAAGTTCTTCGCTAACAATGGGTCAAATGTAAAAGATGGGTTAATCACATTGATCATATTCATGATTAATACAATTGCCCCTGATGTTAATGCAGCAGTGTTAACAATTGTAACCATTGTACTTGCAACTACTGTTGTAGGCGGCGCATCCTCTTCCGCCTTTTTACCAGAAATGACATCCCAACCTAAACCTTTCGCAAGACTTCCATATTTTTTTATAATTGCTCGACCTGTGTCAATATAAAGTAATAAGAAACCAATTCCTAAAGTAAGCATTCCGATAAGATATAGTAATGCTCCAGTAACCCCCCAAGCATTTCCTGAAATAGCTGGCAAAGGATATAAGAACGTCCACGCACTTGCATATTCAAAAGAAAAAACACCAATGATGACCATAACAACTCCAACAAGAAATAAGGTCAAACTCAATTTTAAAATTTTCATCGATAAATTTACATAATGACTTAAAAAATACCACATCATTGCTGTTGTTGCCAAAGCTGCTGTTCCAATCATTCCAGTACCATGGATAGTTAAAGATTGATAAAACATTGCTGGTGACAAATTAATAATGCCACCCTGTGATAATAACATCAATACACCAAATAACATCATTACAATAACGACCACTGCAGCAATAATTAAATGTGTAACTATTTGATTGTTTCTTGATTTTAATTCAGTCAACTTTAATGTATCTGCCATTTTTTACACTCCTATTCTCTTTTACTTTACCTCTAGTGTTGCTGTCATGACATGGTGCCCTAATCCACAATATTCTAGACACAAAATTTCATAAGATCCAGCCTCGTCAAATGTTATATAAACACTATTTGTATACTCAGGCATTGCTTGTGTTTGGGCTAGTAATAGCATTTCTGGATCGTAAATCCCAAACCCATGTGTAACATCTGCAGTCGTAACACGAAACTCTACTGAATCACCGACTTCAAATTCTGTTTGACTAATATTCCACCCAAATTGCAATGCTTCTACATCCACTACAATCGGTTCAACACCTGCACTATAAACTGGTTCATTATAAGGTAATTCTCTGAGTGTATAAATTGAAACAAGAACCATGAAGGTGACTAATGCAATTCCATATAATTTCCGTACCTTATACCACTTTTTTACGATTGGTTGATATTCTTCCTTTTTAGTTGAATTCAGTGCTACCCAACCAAAAACAACCCCAATTAATACCATAAAAATTAAACTTGTAATCCATGCTACTGTTTGAATCATTTTCCTTACCCCCCTGTAAATTAATTATGATTATAAAGACTCATTTATAATCCAATTACTATCATAGATCGTCTACAAATAAAAACAGTGATATGAATCACTAAAAACCCCTATATATCCTTGGTATATAAGCAATGTAAACACTATCATCACTGTAATAATGTTATTTTGGAAAAATACAGAAAAAAAACCTGTAAGCATATATACTTACAGGTTTGTAATCATTTATATATAATTATTAATCATCACATAAAAGTGATTAATTAATAAAATTCAGTGTATTTATAGGTATGATCTATTTGTGGCATTTTAGTGTCATATTAGAAATTATTAAATTAACCTTTGATTATCTGCCTTTCAAGATTTGACTTTCTTGGTCTGTCTCTTTGAAGGAGATTATATTTCATAAGTTAACGTATGATGTTCTCGCGTGACCTCTTGGAAATAAAAACGACATCAGAGGGAACGCAAGACGATCTTACGTGCTTTTAAAAATCCATTTATAATAGAGCAGAGTTAAGTTTTTAACTATCATACCCATTTGGATCGAAAGTTCTAATTTCTTTATTTTCCAGGATTTTCATAAATTCTTCACCAGTAATCGTTTCATTTTCTAATAAATATTTCGATAGTTCATGAAGTTTTTCGATATTTTCAGTCAGAATATTCTTAGCCTTTTGATGTGCACCAACAATCAGTTTACGAACTTCCTCATCTACTTGCGCAGCAGTCTCGGCCGAAGCTGTTAATGATGAATCTCCGCCCAAGTATGGATTTGCTACAGTTTCTAGTCCCATCATGTCGAAATTATCACTCATTCCATAACGGGTAATCATTGATCTTGCAAGTTTGGTTGCTTGTTCAATATCATTTGACGCACCTGTTGTAATCGAATTAAAAATAACTTCCTCAGCTGCTCGTCCACCAGTTAATGTAACAAGCCGACTATACAAATCATCTTTTGAGTATAAAACTTTTTCATCTTCTTCAATTTGCATCGTATAACCAAGAGCACCCGATGTTCTTGGGATGATTGTAATTTTATGAACAGGTGCTGTATGTTTCTGTCTCGCAGCGACAAGGGCATGTCCTATTTCATGATAGGAAATAATTAATTTTTCCTTTGTGGAAATAACCGCCCCTTTTCTTTGATAACCAGCAATAACTGTTTCAACCGATTCTTCAAAATCAGAGTGATTTACCTTCGTTCGATTATGCCTGACTGCCCTTAATGCAGCTTCATTTGCAATATTAGCAAGATCCGCACCTGAGGCACCAGCCGTTGCTCTAGCAATTGCATTGAAATCAACGTCATCCTCGACTTTTAAATCTTGAGCATGTACTCTTAAAACATCCTCTCTCCCCCTTAAATCAGGTAGTTCTGCAGGAATACGACGATCAAAACGGCCTGGACGTAATAATGCATTATCCAAAACTTCTGGACGATTTGTTGCACCTAAAATAATTACTCCCTTACTACTGTCAAAACCATCCATTTCAGTTAATAACTGATTTAAAGTTTGTTCACGTTCATCATTACCTTGCATTCCCGAGCTATCACGTTTCTTACCAATTGCATCTATTTCATCAATAAACACAATACATGGGGCTTTTTCTTGAGCTTGTTTGAATAAGTCACGAACACGAGATGCGCCCATTCCAACAAACATTTCTACAAATTCCGATCCTGATATGGAAAAGAAAGGAACCTTTGCTTCACCGGCAACAGCTCTAGCAAGTAGAGTTTTACCTGTCCCAGGTGGACCAACTAATAATGCTCCTTTTGGAAGTTTAGCCCCAATTTTAGTATAGCGATCTGGTTTATGAAGAAAATCAACTATTTCAGTTAATGCTTCCTTCGCCTCATCTTGTCCAGCTACATCTGCAAACGTTACACCTGATTCTGCCTCTACATATATTTTTGATTTGCTTTTGCCAAAAGTCATGGCATTTCCGCCACCCATTCGCTTTTGCAGATTACGAATCAGTAACTGTCCAATTCCAATAAATATAATGATTGGTAAAATCCAGAATAAGAAGAAATTCATCAATGGAGAAGCTTCTTTCGGAATATCTTGTGTAAATTCAACACCCGCGCTATATAACCGATCAACTAATGCACTATCTTCAACACGTCCGGTTTCATAAATTTTCTTTTCATCAACTTTAGTTGTAAACATAATAAACCTATCGTTTATTTCTACTTGTTGAACCTTTCCATCTTCAACCATTGTCAAAAATGTACTATAATCAACTTCTTTTACCTGTTGCTGTTGAAAGAAGGGAACAATTAATGAATTGATCACCACTAGTGCAAGTAAAGCAATAACATAATAAAAAATCATGGGTCGTTTTGGTGTTTTATTTTTTTTCAATGATAAAGCCTCCTAGATTGGTATTAAACATGTTACATGGACAACTCAACAATGTCAGATTGTTTTCCTTCTATTTTTGTTAAAGGATTATACGGAACGATATAAAAATGATTTGATTGTAATAATTTAACATCATTGATTTTAAATTTCGTTTCCCCTACAACTTCCCCAATTTTTTTATCTATACCAGATTCTCTTTGATAAATTCTATAAATAACACGTTCATCAGATGAGCCAGTCCAAGAAATTTCTCCCTTAATTAATGGAAGCCCACCAAATACATATTTCACATGGACATTTTTAATTGAAGGTAATTCAATTGGCTGTGGGACTGCTTTGACATCATTAGGTTTTGTAAAATTTTTTACTAAAGATACTTCACTATCCATTTTTGATAAAATGGCTTTCGTTAATTTCGTTGGGGCAGAACTGCCTGTTGTTAAATAATGGTCTTTATCTGAGTGATCATAGCCCATCCAGAGAGACGTTACATATTCAGGTGTAAAACCTACAAACCATGCATCTTTAACCATCCCTTTTGCATTGGGATGTTCTGTTGACCCAGTTTTACCCGCAAGTGCTTTATCATACTTACCTTCTTGGGCAGTACCTGCTTCTACTGTGTAAGATAATATTTCAGTCATATTCCATGCTACTTGTGGGTGAAATATTTCAGTCTTGGCTGGATTTGCTTCAGCGATAAGTTCACCTGACCGATTATAAATACGGCTAATTGTATATGGTTCAATGACCTCACCTTTATGGACAAATGCCCGATAACCTTCTACCATATTTATTGGTGTTAATCCCTCAGACAGACCTCCAAGAGCAATTGCTAATCCATCATCAGGAATATCCATATTCATTTTTTTAAGATAGTCTTTTGAAACATCAATACTAATTTGATCTAGGAGCCAAACAGCTGAAGTGTTTTTAGATGTTGCTAATGCTTCATATAAAGATATTTCTCCTTCGTATTGACCATCATAATTTCTCGCTACATAATCACCATATGCTATTTCTTCATCTTTCAAAATAGAATAGGGATCAAAGTTGCCTGTCATCATCGCAGGACCATATACTGCCAATGGCTTTATTGTTGAGCCAGGTTGACGTTTTACAGTCACTCGATTTAAATCACCTAATTGATAATTTCTCCCACCTAGTACAACTTTCAATTGACCGGTTGCTTCTTCTAACATGACAAAAGCACCTTCAACTCCATCAGTACTTCCCGGAAAATAACTATCCTTTTTGAATTCCTCATATGCAATTTTTTGTGCCGTTTCATCCATGTTAACGACAATGCGATAACCACCACGTTTAAGTTCATCAATGGAAATACTATATTTTTTAGCGGCTTCTTTCATAACAAGATCAAGATAACTATTTACCCATGGATTGGGCTCCTTATCTTTAATATCCAATCCTAGTGTTTTACCTTGCTCTGTAAGCATTGCATCTGTCGAAATCATTTTCGCATCATTCATTACTTTTAAAACAAGATTTCTTCTAGTCAAAGCCTTGTCTGGATGATTTATAGGCGAATAACCATTTGGTGCTTTTGCAAGCGCAGCAATTAATGCACCTTCGGCAATCGTTAACTCCTGTACTGGTTTAGAAAAGAAATATTGCGCGGCAGTTTCTATTCCATAAATACCATGCCCAAAATAGATCGCATTTAAGTATAATTCTAGAATTTCTTCTTTTGAATATTCTCGTTCTAAATAAATAGCTGCCATTACTTCTTTTGTTTTTCGCATCCATGTTTTATCATGATATAGAAAAAGATTTTTTACTAATTGTTGAGTGATCGTGCTTGCACCTTCAGCCTTTCCAAGTGCAATAATATCTTTATAAATAGCACGACCAACAGATTTAATGTCTACACCAGCATGGCTATAGAATCGTACGTCTTCAATTGCCACAAATGCATCTTGTACATGATTTGGAACTTGATCAAGGGTAACTAAATAACGATTTTCATCGTATAATCTACCTATATCTTTTCCATCAGTCGTTTCAATAATTGTTGTTGAATCTAAGATGAGCTTTTCCTCATCTATAACTAACTTACCTCCAAATAAAATAATGGAATAACCAATTAATCCGAGTAAGAAAATAATACTTACAATGATCATCGGCCATTTCATTTTAGTTGGTATAAATGATAAGTACCTTTTATATGTTTTTTTATTCATTGTCCACCTCTGTAATTCATTACCGTTTGTTTCCCTTATTAATTATTATACGATAGTTTGATCGTATACCAAAACGGGAATACTTGTATATAATTAACTCAACTTTCGCAGAGTAAAAATTGCCATTTAACTTTGATTGCATTAGATAAAGTGCAGAAACATTACCCAAATTGACAATAAAATAATCGCTGTTAATATAAACTACGAACCAACTGAATTCAAACTATTTTACATGGAGGTCCGCAGTCAAAATACATCTACGCTTTCCGTGGGCGCTGGTAAGCCCACTACGTGCTAGCGCACTCCGTGGTCTAACCTAGGCTTTCCTCCCACATGGGTGAAGAATAAAAACCATTCTTCATTAGTCTACGATGTATTTGGACTGCTCCCGGTGTAATTGATATTTGATACTATGACTGTGATCCAAACATAAAAGTCAATCCAGTCTGGGTGAGCGCAGTACGGCGACTCCAGCGGGAAAAGCAACAATCCGAAAATCCCGCAGGAAGTGGTTTTCTTCCGAGGAAGTTGATGGTATGAAGAATGAAGTACAATTCTTCACGGTTGCCCGCGGAAAGCGTCCGTACGGAGCGATCCCAGACGGTAAACTAGTCTGAATTCGGTTAGTTCGCTGTTTGTTTCTACTATGGCAATCGTCTTTTAGCAAACAGTTTTATTGACTACAAAGATGTCAAGGTAGTTACTAAAAGTTGTTAAGTTTGCATTGTTAAACTGTTTGAACTTATTCTATTGTTGCGAAAGTTGAGTAATTAATTATAAAGACAATTAGGGGGCATATAAATATGAAAGCTTTTATGACAAATGGGACATTAGATTTTTTAGATAAATTAACGAAGAAACATAAGGAATTCAATTTCCATCTAATGAAAAGTGCCTCTAGTACGTTGGCATATTATGAATCTAATGGGAAAAGTGTTTTTGGGGCTGGACGAGAATATGTAATACGATTTGAAAATGGAAAAATATTAGAAGATGGATATGTAGTCATGAATAATATCCCTTTAATGGAAGAAGGTAAACCCATATTTATCGATCGTTTTAGACAACGCCAAAATGATATTTATACGATGCCCGGTTTTCAAGCATTTCGACTTCTTGAACCAATGAAAGGAAATACGTATATCATTTTTACCCAATGGGCTTCTAAGAAATACTTTGAAAAGTGGCAGGAATCTGATGATTTTGCAAAGTCACATTATAACCAAGCTGTTAAACCACCAGCCTATTTTGCAAAAAGACCATTTATTTCAACTTATCAAATGGTAAACGAAGAAGATTTTGAGGGAATTAAATAAGGGTCTGACTCCCCCGTTTAACTACTATAATTAGTGAAAATTCAAGAACGAACACTAAATATAGCAGTTGGGGGAGTCTGACCCTTTGTTTTATCCTAGCTTCCTTTAGGCATTACTTTACAACATATTCATTTAAAAATACCCTAAATTCCTGTTCTGTTCGCGCGCCTTTTATACGTGCAACCTCTTCACCATTTTCATAATGAACCAATGTTGGTGTGCTTTCAATGCCATATATATTCCCTTGATCATTAAATTCTAATAAATTTAGTTTTTTAATATCAATATTCAAATCTTCAGCGATAGGAACTAAAACCGGTGTTGCTTGTTTACAATATATACATTCAGGGCTATAAAAATAAACCGTTAGTTCGTTTTTATTTGCTAATTCCTTTTTTAAGTCATCTGGAACAATTTGATTTTGGTAATTTGGATCACCTAGTTGATTGATTGTTGATTGTTTTAAATCCGTTTTTCCATAAGGATTTTCATTTTCTCCTATCGTTTTTTTATTTTTAGCATCTACAACAAAATATAATGCCCCAAATAAAACAACAATCGCTCCGACGATAATTAACATTTTATTTCTCATGAACTATTTCCTCCTAGATTGTTTAAGTAAAACGATGTGCAAAGTAAAAATGATGATGAACGCTGTACCAGCTAAAAAAGGGATCGTAATAAACCCAAAATAATTTACATACTCGGTATGACAAGGTACAATCCCACAAGAAGCTCCAACTTCATGTAATGAAGGCAGTTTTTGCAGCAGATAATGATACGCTGAGATAAACATACCTATTCCACTTAAAAACAATCCTGGAAGAGCAATAGATAAGTCCTTTTTAAAAGCCGCTACGCCATAAATCATCACGAGTGGGTACATAAAAATACGTTGAATCCAACATAATTCACACGGAACAAATCCCATCACCTCAGAATAAAATAGGCTCCCTAATGTTGCAACCAACGCTTGTATCCATATAATTAATAAGATAGTTTCACGTGATTTAGAGTTTTCCATAAGCATACATCCTATCTGCCAAAAGTCTTTGATTTATTATACAAGCTTATCATTTAAAAAACAAAAAAGAGGATTTGCATACAATCCTTTGGGATTTAGAGAAGATCACATCATTATATTTTTCTTTATTATTAAACACCTGCTAAAGGATCTTAATATAAATAATTTTAACCAGCCATTTAATGTACCCTCGTCATTTTTGACCTATTCCTTGTACGTTTCAAATAATTGAGTCCGGTTTATTGCTGCACAATTAAATAAAGCAACTTATGTAGCGCTTTTAAATTCAGTCATATATGCTATATTGAACATATAAACGATGATGAAACGTGCTAAAAACTGGAAGCACTTTAGAATAATTATTCTAAAAATAAATATAAAAGTGATGGTGATTTTCTTGATAAATAATCTAAAATGGATAACTTTTATATTCCCATTTTTTATACTAATAGGATGTAGTGATGCTGGATTAGCGAACAAACAAGGAGGGAAACATCTGGAACATGTATATGAAGCAGCAGAAAATCATGTTACATTTCCTTATGTTCTTCCTTATTTTGAAGACTATACAGTAGTGGCAATGCATTATACACCCCAGGACAAAAAATTAGAAACAGAGGAAACGCTCATTGTCTCCTATAATGCTAATGTTTTTATAACAGCGGAAATGGAGGAATTAATGCAGCAGAATACAACAGATAATAATAGAGATGTTGGAGACTTGATTTATGGTCCATATTATCAAGAAGATGATACCGTACTAACCATAAGTCTAATCATGAAGAGAAATCCCTTTGAAGTTGTCAGTCCTAACAAAGATAGAACACAACTAAATAAGATGAAAATAGAAGAAAAGGAAATAATTTATGATTATATGGAAGATAACAAGAGTGGATTCATTTTTGAGGTCGAAAAAGAGGGGACATATTACCGTGTATTTGTAGAAATTACCTCCAAAATGACAAAAGATGAAGTAGAGAAACGAATCAAGGAAATGTTACGTGCTATTCTTTTGTAATCATTATCTATTTTCAAAAATAAATGCTTTCCATTTAATGTATCATTAGTAGATCGATTATTGATTATTTTATAATAACTTTTTCCATAGCTTATATTTCACCCGATTGTTTGTTTACAACAAGTAATACAACAATCGGGTTTCCCATCGTATCTGATTCATAAACCTCTATAAACAAAGGAGCGATTAAACGACATAACAACTATCGGTATATTCCTTTTCATACTCTAATAGTCCTTCACCAGTGGAAATATTATTTTGATTCAAAAGTGAAATATACTTTTGTACACGAATTACCAAAATTATCAATATAGTAATTCATATCTCCTATTATAGTTACATCTGGATCATTATTATATTGAAATTTTGTAGAATGTTTAGCATCAGGCACATCCTGACTATCAATGGGTTCACTTAACACACTGAACCCTTCACTATACAATTGATCTTCATAACTTAAAATTGTACTCTCCAATTCAGAATTAAAACAAAATACACCTTCCCAAGCTTCATAACCATCTTCAGGATCTTTGATCATTTGCACTAAATGCCAATCTGCTGGCGGAATTGGCAAAGGGTAACCATTCGGTGCGTCAATTGATTCATAGTTCCCTTGATTAATCAATTCTTCCACTGTAAGCCCCTGCCCCTCATCTGGTCCATGACCTTGGTCATCTTCCTGAACAACTGAATTATCGTCAGAAAGATCCTTTGTATTGACATTATTGTCTTCTATAACATCATCATTGCTATCTATACTCTTATCTTCGCTTCCATCACCTGAGACCTCCTCTGATTCTCCCGCCTCTATTTGTTGATCAAGAATTTGATTTACCTTACCTAAAATTTCATCCATTTGTTCGCCACAACCCGCCAAGATAACAATCATGGATATCGCAATCAAAGATAAAAACCACTTGTTCATTACACTCCACCTACCCCTAATTTTTTTCACATGTCCGTTTTATTGTATATATCAAAGGTTAAATATTGGTTAAAACGAGAATTTTTAAAAAATCTTTAAAAACTACTGTATATTTACATCATGAGGTTGAAACAGTTCATGATCAGATATATATTGATTCACTATCTTTGTCTTTTATATTTATTTTATTGTAACCGCTAATCAATCATTCTTTACCTAACCTTAACCTTCATTGGATAATATGATCAAAAGAATCTACAAAAACTAAAAGGAATGATTAATTTGTCGAAAAAACACAAAATTTCATCAATACTGTTTTCTATATTTTCATTACTCATTATTTTAAATG
>Ga0209487_1004234_pt1 | contig 11084 bp, 12 predicted proteins | sample Poulit2012_FD_187524 | JGI IMG/M metagenome (GOLD analysis project Ga0209487, IMG submission 187524) | Agricultural soil microbial communities from Georgia to study Nitrogen management - Poultry litter 2012 (SPAdes) (version 2) | ecosystem: Environmental > Terrestrial > Soil > Agricultural land... | reverse complement strand
CTAATAAGTTATCTATAAAAATACCAAATATGAAAAAGCTGAACGCAAAGGCGAATAGTCCATACAGCAAAATTTTACGGCGGCCGAATCTGTCACTCAGCCTGCCAAAATACGGTGCGGAAAGAAAGCTCGCCAGCGAGTAGATGGCGAGCAGCCATCCCATATGAGTGGTAGATGCATTAAGTTCAGTAACGATTTCCGGTATGACAGGAATAATCATGCTGAAACCGAAGTAGATCAGGAACTGAACAATCATGATTACGGTTATCATTCTCTTCATTTCATGCACTTCCTGAAATCATTATTTTTGTTGTCTGATTTTATCTTTTGTTTCCTTGATCTGATTTTCTATGTCTACAAGCTGCTTTTCTAGAGGCACTGTGTTATTTCCGGTATTTTCAACTTTCTCCAGGTCACCCTGGACACGGACATAATCATATTTCAATTCTTTCAGTTTATATTCCAAATCCATGTTTACACCACCTTGAATACTAGTTGTATCATATCATAAAGTTACATTATTAGGGTAAACTCTAAATGACTTTTCGACTACATCTTAGGTATGATTATAATGAATGGAGGAAATATTATGCACACCTTTGAGATATATGAAGAATATTATAAATGGAGTCCGTTAAAAGGGGAAGAAGCAACAGAAATTTATTTGCTGGAATACGGCAAGGAAGAAGAGCCCAACCAGTATGAACCGACAGAGCCGCTGATTGCAAAGTCATATACTGAAGATATTAAAAAGACAAGAAGAGAACATAAGCGTCAGTTATGGCTGGAAATCAACGGAGTCAACGGTGTACCGAAACCAGTGACATATTATCAGGAAGACTATGCTTTTCTATTTTATATTGCGCTGCCCGGTGTCAGCGCAGACTCATTTATGGAAGAAGCAGGCCCGGAAAAGCGTGCAAGTGTTTTAAAGCAGGCCGGACGGTATTTGAGTTTATTACATAAGACCAAGGTGGAAGACTGTCCGTTCTTATTTTATGATGAAGACAATAAAATGCACAATGACATCGTTCTCGGTCACGGAGATTTTGTGCTGCCGAATGTCATCGTGAATGAAAGTTATATTACAGGCAGCATCGATGTGATCGATATCGGTCTGCGCGACCGTTACGTCGATATCGCCAGCATGGTCAAAAGTATAGAAGAGACGATCGGTCCTGAATATGTCGAACACTTTTATGAAGGCTACCGAATTTCAGGTGAGGTGGACTCGGAGAAACTCGAATATTTTAAAGCGCATGGAGACGGAACGCAGCGTATATAATAGTCAATGGCGTGAAGATATATTTTTAACATGTCTTCACGCCGTTTTTATTTACTATGGAAATAAAATCCCGTTGGCCCCGTCTGCGTTTTTGCGCGATGTCGGGAGAGAGGTGTTTCCCCGTCTGCGTTTTTGCGCGATGTCGGGAGAGAGCTGTTTCCCCGTCTTCGTTTTTGCGCGATGTCGGGAGAGGACGGTTTCCCCGTCTGCGTTTTTGTGCGATGTCGGGAGAGAGGCGTTTTCCCGTCCACGTTTTTTCGCGATGTCGGGAGAGAGCTGTTATCTCCGATTACCGCTCATCAAAAATGATATTCTTCATCATATAAAATTCTTTAGTGAATATGGAATTCTTTAAATCTGATATGGATGCTTCTAGATGATTGAATTCCGTTCTGGCTTCATCGACACGGCCGGACTTAAACAGGCTCATTGGGTAAACTGCTCCATCGGACGATTGTACAGTGCTGCATCATAATTTTCTAAAACTTCCTCATAATTCCCGGCATGATAGTCGATTTCCAGATTCATCATTTTTAATATATTTGAATAATTTTTCTGGTATATCGGATTTTTTGTTTCAGCGGATATGAATTTCGCTTTTAAATTTACCAGATCATTTAAATGAGTTTTCTGATTTTCTACGAGTATGAACCAAAGCTGTATCGGCTTCTCATCAGTAAAATATTCAAGTTAATCGATGGAATAAGGGTTAAATTTCAAATAACTTCTCAGGTCGTCGTTCTATTTCTCGATCAACCTGGCGATAGCCATTATAGTATCTTTGATACTGCTTCCGTTTTCCGGACTAATCAGTGATTTGGGCAATAAGAGGAAGATAGTCATTTCCGGTGAAATATTGTTTACTTCAGTACTGCTGGGGTTATTCATCTATTCGTATTTCTTCGGCATAAACCTTTCAGCAATTTATATTACGACATTTTTAACGTCATTGATCAGCCCGTTCGTATCGAATGCGTTTCAGGCGGCAATGACCGAGCTGTTCCATAAGAACAGAATCCAAAAAGTCATGGGGTATGTATCTGCAATATTATCTACTGCTGTCATAGCCGGTCCGATATTAGGTGGCATACTTTTTGGACTGTTATCTTTTAATCAGATTATATTCATCTATTTAATACTGTTTGGTATTTCGTCAGTGCTGGATTTTTTACTGAAATTTGACTTGTATTTGGAACCTGAAAATTACAAAGAAGATATAGTCGAAAGTCAAAAACCTTTGAGTAAATTTAAAAGGGATATCAGTGAAGGCATTATGTTCATTGTAAATAATAAAGTGCTGAAAAGAGTGTTCATACTCGCGGCATTTATCAATCTTGTCGGGGCGACAATGTCCATACTTCCCGAGAAGATGATGATTACAGAGCTTGATTTCAGCCCGAAGATTGTCGGGTATGTCAACGCATTTTTAGGGTTGGGAATGCTTGCGGGCGGTATTTTGATAGGCGGTGGTAAAAAGATGAAGAATCCGGTTGCTGTAGAAAAGAAAGGGCTTTTATTATTGGCTCTGCTCACAGTGGTCTATCCACTGCCAATCTACCTTGGGTTGGGAACTGTATTTAATTTTATATATGTCGCCATGCTCGGCTTTGGTCTGGCGATAGGGATGCAGCTTGCTAATATTCCAATGGGGATATATCTGCAGCTGATTGTGCCGCAAAAGATTAAAGGGCGTGTATTTTCCAGCCTTGGACTCGTTGCATCGAGTCTGATGCCGCTCGGCACCATCATTTATGGCGTTTTGTATGATATAGGAGGTTACTGGATCATCAACATAGTCAGCGGTCTCTCTATAGTGATTTTTGCTGTGACTTTGTTGAACAGAAAAGTTCTGTCCATGTCTGAAGAGGACTATGGAAAGGCAGTTGCAGGAGGAGCAGCAAAAGAAGAAACGGCGGAGGAAAGATTTGAAGAAACAGCTGATGCAAGGGTGCAGGAAGCATAATCGACAATGATATGGATGCAATATTATTTATAAAATAATTTTTCAATTACAGAAACGAAAGATATAATACAAATACATAATATTGCATTTTTACACCTTATCGAAATTTCAAGACACATTTTACACAATTGCTGTTACAATAGTGTTACAACTATAGTAATATAAAAACATGATTTGGTTTTTCAATACAACATACTTTGTATTGAAAGGACTTTTTATGCCTCTACACCCATTTTTATCCAATCTAGTATTAACTTGGTTGGCGCTTACTTATTATGTAGGCATAAGTATTTCAAAAATATATAGGAGGAGATTTATTTGAAAAAACTTACATTATTTCTCACGTTTACCCTGGCGCTCGTCCTGGCCGCCTGCGGTAATGGTGAAGATTCAGACAACGGTGAAGCTGAAGGTAATGGTGATGACGGCAGAGTAGCTGAGCTTCAGGAAGCAGGCACGGTAAATGTCGGCTTCGCAAATGAACCGCCTTATGCATTTGAAAACTCAGATACAGGGGAACTTGAAGGTGCGAATATTGAAATAGCCACAGCAGTGTTCGAAGAAATGGGTGTTGAGGAAGTAAATGGACATCTGACTGACTGGGGCGAATTGATCCCGGGTGTTCAGGCCGGACAGTATGATGTTATTACTGCTGGTATGGCGATTCTTCCGGACAGATGTGAAAATGCGATTTTCTCAGAACCAGAAATGCAATATGGTGAAGGACTGGTTGTCGCAGCCGGAAACCCTGAAGACATTCAGAGTTATGCAGATATTGCAGATAACCCGGATGTAACGCTTGCATTGATGGAAGGTACGACACAGTTTGATTTCGTCGCTCAGGAAGGCGTAGCTGATGACCAGATTATGTCGGTTGCTGACATTCCAGGTCAGTTATCAGCTGTACAATCAGGAAATGCTGATGTTGCTGCTGCAACTGAAGCAACAATCAGAGCGGCTTATGAATCTTTAGGCAGTGATGATGTAGAGCTGGTTGAAGACTTTGAGCAGCCGGACATAGAAGGTATTCCTAGTTATGGTGCTGCTGCATTCAATCAAGATGATGAAGAACTGCGTGATGCTTACAATGAAGCGCTGGAAACATTAAAAGAAGATGGAACAATTGATGAGATTCTGGATAATGCTGATGGTTTCACGGCAGACTCAAACAGAGTTGAAGTAGGCGAAAAGACTGCTGAAGAACTTTGTGAGGGTGGAGAAGAAGAGGAAGCGTAATAGTTATCTGGTCCAGTGATTCCGGTGGAAGATCTGGACCTTTTTATCTGATTTTTAAAGGAGTGAGTCGATGTTTGATACGGGGTTAAACATCCTAAGCTACTTATCGCAGGGGTTAGGTACTACAATCAGTATTTTTCTCACCGCAACAGCGATTTCTTTTGCTATTGCTTTTGTTGCCGGTCTATCCAGATTATCGGGTAATATTCTTATCCGGGGATTCACTGCTTTTTACGTAGAGATTTTTAGAGGGACATCATTGATTGTCCAGCTTTTCTGGTTATATTATGCGGTGCCGATGCTGTTTAATATCAACCTTGGAAGCAACTGGTGGGTAGGTGTGATTGCGGTTGCACTGAACTACGGAGCATATATGTCCGAAGTTGTGAGAACGTCGGTTGTTTCTGTGGACAAAGGACAGACCGAAGCGGGTATTGCTTTGAACTTGAGCCGTTTTCAGAGAATGCGTGAAATCATTCTGCCGCAGGCATTAAGACTGATGCTTCCTGAATTCGGGAACTACTCGATTCAGATACTTAAGGGGACGGCACTCGTCTCTCTGATCGGTCTGACAGACATATTGTATTACGGTGACATTTACCGTTCGACAAATCTCTCAGAAGGGCCGCTGGCTTACCTGATGGTGCTGATGATGTACTTCATCATTGCACTGCCTCTCATCTGGCTGTCCAAGAAAGGTGAAAAAATTGCGAGGAAAGGGGTGGCGAGCTGATGAGCTATTGGAGTTGGGAAACATTTGCCGATGCATTCCCGATAGTTATTACGGGAATCAATATAACTCTGGGTTTGACAGTCACGAGTTTCGCTCTTGCCCTGGTGGCCGGCTTTATATGGCTGATATTGGAATCTACGCCTATCAAAGCTTTTAATTTCATCGTTTACTGGATCAGGGAATTCATTAGATCGACGCCGCCGCTTGTGCAAATATTCTTTCTGTATTATGCTTGGCCGATGGTGCCTTATGTCGGTACTTCGTTTACACCATTCATAGCAGCGATGCTCGCACTCGGTATACATTTTTCAACATATGTCAGTGAAGTATACCGCTCCGGTATCGACAGTGTGGATAAAGGGCAGTGGGAAGCAGCGACTGCACTTAACTTCTCATTGAAGGACAAGTGGTTCAATATCGTACTTCCACAGGCGCTGCCGCCGACGATTCCGATGCTTGGTAACTATCTGATCATTCTGTTCAAGGAAGTACCGCTTGCAGCGACAATCGGTGTGGTCGGCATACTGAGTATTGCACGCAGTTACGGTGCTCAGACATGGTCGTATATTGAACCATTGACTATTGTGGCGATTCTATTCTTAGTACTAAGTTATCCGTCAGCACTGCTTGTCAGAATGCTGGAGAATAAGATGAACCGCCGCTTTGACAAAAAGAGTATGAAAGTGAAGGTGACCGAATAATGGAACCGATAGTACAGTATAAAGATGTTCATAAATCTTTTGGTGATACACATGTTTTAAAAGGGATAAATTTAGATATCCGTCCAAGTGAAAAAATTGCGGTCATCGGACCGAGCGGCTCCGGTAAAACAACGATTATCCGATTGCTGATGACTCTCGAAGAGCCGACGAAAGGCGATATTTATGTAGCGGGTAAAAATTTATGGAAAATGGAGAAGGGCGGTAAATCAGTGCCGGCCAAAGAAAAACATCTTGCCGAAGTGAGAAAGGATATCGGCATGGTTTTCCAGCACTTCAATCTGTTTCCCCATAAAACCATTCTGGACAATTGTGCAATGCCGCTCATAAAAGTTAAGAAAAAGAAAAAAGAAGAAGCGCGTGAGGAAGCAAAACAGATGCTGGATCGTGTGGGATTAGGAGATAAATATGATGCTTATCCTTCGAACTTGTCCGGCGGACAAAAGCAACGTGTGGCTATGGCGAGAGCTTTGGTTATGAAGCCGAAGATCATGTTGTTTGATGAAGTCACCTCTGCACTTGACCCTGAGCTTGTAGGTGAAGTGCTCGAGGTTATCAGAGACCTTGCGGAGAATGATGAGATGGCAATGGTCCTCGTCACACACGAAATGGATTTTGCATTAGAGATTGCAGATAGGGTTTTATTCTTGGATGAGGGAGTGATTGCTGAATCAGGTTCGGCTGATGAAGTAATCAACACTTCCGACAATCCAAGGCTGCAGGACTTCTTAAGAAGATTCAGAGATTAAAAAAGCCTGAACAGGATTTCCTGTTCAGGCTTTTTCACTTTGTAACTTAATTGTCCACTTCAATGACTTCACCGGATTCTGCGTTGATGGTCACATCGGTGTCGTCACCATTATCGGCATTGGTCACTTCAACCTCGTATTCAAGCTGACCGTCATCTTTATCCAATGTCCAGCCGGCCAGCTCTCCGCCGGCTTCATCCAATGCGGTTTGAACTGCTTCATCATGCGGAATAGCATCTCCGTAACTGAACTGGTCTTCAGTATTGTTATCTTCATCTGTTTCTGTCTCTTCATTTAATACTGATAAATCTTCTGCAGAAAGTTCTGCTTCATATTCCTCGGTATCATTTTCAAGATTGACTTTATAAACCCATTCGTTGTTATCTTCATCCAATTCCAGTTCTACAAGTTCACCGTCAAAGTTTTCCTGTGCTGCTGAAACGGCATCTTCAGGTGTGGATCCAAGCTGATCAAGTACTGCAACACCTGTGCTGTCAGTGGATTCGCTGCTTTCATCAGCAGAACCGCTGTCATCTTCAGCTGAATCTGTTTCACCATCATCAGAGCCGCCTGTTCCATCTGACGAGTTATCTTCAACCGATCCTTCTGAATCTGCAGCATCACCTGAAGTTTCTTCTTCCGAAGTATCGTCAGGTGTTTCTTCAGTGCTTTCTGTACCTTCTTCCGTCGAAGTTGTATCTTCAGTTTCTTCTACCGTTGTATCATCTGACTGCTCTTCGGGTGCCTCTGCAGTATCATCACCGCCACACGCTCCCAGCAGCAGACCTGTGGATAAAACCAGTGTGGCTAATTTGTATTTGTGATCCTTCATAACATACAGCTCCCTCTTATAATACATTTATTAAGTTAATCATTAGTTATTTACCTCATAAAATATAATTTCAAACATTATGAAAAGGCTTTATCATCATATCCGGTCCATCACTTTGATTTCTCTATTGTTATTTCAAGTGGACAGCTATAAAATATATCTATATGTAGATAGGAGGAAGCTGATTGCGAAATTCAATATTAAAACGTTGGATATTTTTCATCGCAGGTATGATTATTTTATCCTTCGGCGTAACGCTCACCATAAAAGGCCGTCTGCTCGGTCTGGCACCCTGGGATGTTTTGCATTACGGCTTATGGCAGACATTCGGGCTTACAATCGGTTCATGGGCGATCATAGTCGGTGCGATTATTGTTATATTCACTGCTGTCGCATTAAAACGGCTGCCTAAACTGGGCGTATATATAAACATGTTTACAATCGGTATTTTTATAGATGTTTTTAACTTTTTACTTCCGGATGTGGATGGCTGGATAATGCACATACTGATATTTACAGTAGGGCTGTTCGTCATGGCTTTCGGCATAGCATTTTATATTACACCTAATCTGGGCGCCGGCCCGCGCGATACACTGATGTTGTTTTTCGTTGAAAAGTTCAATTTGAAATTATCGAGTGCACGGAATCTGATGGAGATTTTCGCATTGCTCGCAGGATTTCTTCTCGGCGGACCGGTGTTCATTGGTACAATCATCATCGTCTTTCTTCTCGGCAGACTCATAGAGCAGTTCCTGCCGCTCACCCGCCGTATGCTCGTCAAATTCATCGGTCATGAAGATCCGGATATAATCAAGGTTATATAATAATTGATTTGAAAACTTCCTATTATATATAGGGAAAATAAAGAACGGAGAAGTGAAATGAAAAAATATTTTGATTTCGAAGGACACGATACCAATTACCGGCGGGAGATCATCGGTGGTTTAACGACGTTCCTTTCAATGGCATATATACTCGCAGTCAATCCTTCCATGCTATCTCTTCAAGGGATAGATGGCGTACCTGATGAAATGAAGATGGATATGAATGCAGTCTTCGTGGCGACGGCACTTGCTGCTTTTGTCGGGACACTGATCATGGGTATTTTTGCAAGATATCCGATAGCTCTTGCCCCGGGCATGGGTCTGAATGCTTTCTTCGCCTTCAGTGTCGTTCTGACGATGGGCATACCTTGGCAGACTGCATTGACGGGGGTTTTATTCTCCGGGATAATCTTTGTCGTCTTAACAGTTTCAGGCTTGCGTGAGTACATAATAAATTCCATACCTATGGAAATGAAGATGGCCGTCAGCGCCGGAATCGGATTTTTCATCACCTTTGTAGGCCTGCAGGGTGCCGGAATCATCGCACCGGATGAAGCGACGCTTGTGAGTCTCGGACCGGTACATGATTCAGGTGTGCTGCTGGCGGCGTTCGGATTGCTGGTGACAGTGATATTAATGGCCAAGAAAACTCCGGGAGCAATATTCATAGGGATGATTGTAACGGCTCTTGCCGGGGTAGTATTGAACCTCGTGCCGATGCCGGGAGGTATAGTCAGTGCGGTTCCCAGCATAGAACCGACATTCGGTGCTGCATTTGAGGCATTTTCAGAACCTTCCCAGTTGTTTAATACACAATTCCTGATTGTAGTGCTGACTTTCCTGTTTGTTGACTTTTTTGACACAGCAGGTACTCTGGTTGGTGTTGCCTCCCAGGCGAACTTCATCAAAGATAATAAACTGCCTCGCGCAAACCGTGCATTGCTTTCTGACGCTGTAGCGACAATCTCTGGTTCAATCCTTGGAACGTCGACAACGACGTCCTATGTCGAATCCACAGCCGGGGTCGCCGCCGGGGCGCGAACCGGATTTGCGAGTATCGTAACGGCACTGCTGTTTCTGTCAGCAATATTCTTCTCGCCGCTGCTTGTCACGTTTACGTCGGAAGTGACCGCACCGGCACTCATCATAGTCGGGGCGCTGATGGCTTCAAACTTGACCAAGATACCGTTCAACCAGTTTGAAATAGCGGTACCGGCCTTTTTGACGGTGTTCATGATGCCGCTGTCATACAGTATAGCGACGGGGATAGCTGTAGGATTCATATTTTATCCGGTGACTATGATCATGGCAGGACGCCGTAAAGAAATTCATCCGATGATGTACTGGCTGTTCGTCATTTTCATACTTTATTTCATGTTTGTATCGGAATGATCATTGTAATAAGTAACTGAACATCGTATAATGATAGGGTCCGAAAAAACCAAAAGCAAAAAGAGTGGAAAAATCTTAGTTTATCTATTGATTTTCTCACTCTTTTCGTGTATTATATCTAACGTTGGACTAAAAAGGCGGAGGACTCTGCCTTGACTTAGAAAAGCAGGGCGAACGCTGATGTTGCCCCTTTTCGATATCTGAGAAGCGAGAGGTTACTGACACACCCGGCCGCATTGCCATGGCAATGTGTCAGAAAATTTTCGTGGAGAAGTCTATCAAAACTATTGATGACGACCAAAGGAGGTAAAAATAATGGCAAAACAAAAAATTCGTATTCGTTTAAAAGCGTATGATCACAGAGTATTGGATCAGTCAGCGGAGAAGATTGTAGAAACAGCAAAGCGCTCAGGTGCGGATGTTTCCGGACCGATTCCACTGCCGACAGAAAAGACTGTCTACACAATTCTTCGTGCGGTGCACAAGTACAAGGATTCACGTGAGCAGTTTGAACAGCGTACGCACAAACGTCTTATCGACATTTTAAACCCTACACCGAAAACAGTTGATGCACTAATGGGCTTGAACTTACCATCAGGTGTAGACATCGAAATCAAATTATAATTTATAACAGGAGGTGGACTTTCGATGACCAAAGGAATCTTAGGTAAAAAAGTTGGGATGACTCAAGTTTTCGGTGAAAACGGAGAGTTGATTCCAGTAACAGTAGTAGAAACAGCAGGTAACGTAGTAGTACAGAAGAAAGTTGAAGAAACTGACGGCTATAACGCTGTACAAATCGGTTTCGACGACAAACGCGAATACTTTGAAGGTGCTAAATCCAATAAGTATGCAAACAAAGCGGAAGCAGGACATGCTAAAGCTTCCGGAGCTCTCCCTAAGCGCTTCGTTCGTGAATTCAAAAACTTGAATGTTGAAGAATTCGAAATCGGTCAAGAAGTCACTGCAGATACATTTGAAGCAGGGGACTTTGTTGATATAACGGGAACTTCAAAAGGTAAAGGATTTCAGGGTGCAATCAAGCGTCACAACCAGTCACGCGGCCCTATGAGCCACGGTTCCCATTTCCACAGGTCACCTGGTGCTATGGCAGCAGCTGCCTATCCGGGAAGAGTTTTCAAAGGTAAAAAATTACCAGGCCGTATGGGTGGTAAGACAATTACTCTTCAAAACCTGGAAATCGTCCGTGTGGACCAGGAGCGCAATGTGTTACTGATCAAAGGTAACGTGCCCGGCCCTCGTAAAGGCTATGTAAAAATTGCTACAGCAAATAAAAAAAGTGTTAAATAAATAAAAAATCAGGAAGGGAGGATTTAACACATGGCAATCG
>Ga0209487_1004233_pt1 | contig 11087 bp, 8 predicted proteins | sample Poulit2012_FD_187524 | JGI IMG/M metagenome (GOLD analysis project Ga0209487, IMG submission 187524) | Agricultural soil microbial communities from Georgia to study Nitrogen management - Poultry litter 2012 (SPAdes) (version 2) | ecosystem: Environmental > Terrestrial > Soil > Agricultural land... | reverse complement strand
CGCGTGGTCACGGGCTTGCGGGAAAACCAGATGGTTGATGCTGTCCGTGCGACAGACCAACTCATTGAGTTAGATAAGAAGCAATCTATTAGCCAGCCCGGATTTTGGCCATGGCGCGACTTAGCAGTTCACGTGCTACTAAAAACCAAGCGCCTGGAAGAAGCAGATGAGCTTCTTGGCATTGCAGAAGAAGATGCTAACCGCGTAAATAATCTGGGCCTCCAAGCACGCTTGGTCGCTGAGCGTGCCCATCAAGCGTTGGTGTTGGGTGAGGCTGACCGTGGGGTAAAACTGTATGAAGAAGCCATCGACATGATGGCTAATACCCACATGCGCCCCTATCAGGGCAGAACACTTTTTGCCTTTGGCCAGGCGCTACGCAGGCTGGGTCGACGCCGGCATGCGGATACCTACTTAGCTCGCGCCGCAGAGGTTTATCAATCCATGGGCGCGCATGCGTATGTAGAAAAGATCAACCGCGAGCGCCGCGCCGGAGGGTTGGGTCCGCGGCAAAATTCGGTGTCTTCGCTAACGACGCAGGAATTAGAAGTCGCCCATCACGCCGCCAGCGGGTTGACCAACAAGGAAATCGCCGCGCAGCTCTTCCTTTCACCCAAGACCGTGGAGTTTCACCTCACGCGTATCTACCGCAAGCTGCGCATCCGCACCCGCACCGAACTCCCCGCAGCGCTCGCCCAAGCTCTACGCGAGTAAACCAGAAAAAGCCTGCAGGCGCGTTTATCCTGCAGACTTTCTCTCACTCATGATGAGGCTCTAGCGCGTAAAGTGCGCGCGCAGGGCATCGGTGACTTCCTGCGGTGCCTCGATGGTGGGCACGTGCGCGCCGGGCTTGATTTCCACGTAAGTGGATTCGCCGCTGACTGCTTCGCCGATACCTTTGAGCACTTCAGGTGGGGTAGAAGGGTCATCGGCGCCAGCCAGAACCAGCACGGGAACAGAAATCTTCGGGAGTTCATCCGCAAAGTCCCAGTCGGCCAAAGCTTCAGAGCAGGACGCGTAGCCTTCGGCCGGGGTGGTGGCGATCATCTCGCGGTAGAACGCGGTCGATGCTGGGTTGTCAGCAATCCAGCCTTCGGAGAACCAGCGGCCCACGACGGCATCGGCAAGCGCGGCGGTGGAATCTGCACGCACGGTCCGCGCGCGCTCATGCCAGGATTCAGGAGTGCCAAATTTCGGTGCCGTGCACAAAAAGGCTGCCGAGGTGACCTTCGGATCATTAGCCGCGAGGTACTGCGCAACCGCGCCGCCGAGGGAAAGGCCGATAACACCGTAGGTGTCAACGCCGAGCTTTTCGATGGTTTCTTGCACGTCACTTGCCAGATCCGCAATGGAGGCAGGACTCTCAATAATAGGGGACTGGCCGTGGCCGCGGTGGTCAACGGCGATGACGCGGAAGACATCGGAAAGCGCATCGAGCTGCGGTAACCACATATCAACCGTGGAGCCAATCGACCCGATGAACACCAAGGTGTCCTGTGGAGTCTGGGCTTTGCGTGGTCCGTATTCAACAAAGTGCAACTGTGCCATGTGTTTTTAGCCTTCCTTTTCTACAACTGCTGCCATGCCCTGACCGCCACCGATGCACATGGTGGCAAGACCCAGCTTGCCGCCCTCGCGCTTGAGGCGGTGCGCCAAAGTCACCAGCATGCGAGCACCGGTCGCACCAACTGGGTGGCCCAAGGAGATGCCAGAGCCCCAAGTGTTCAGGCGGGAATCATCCCACGCTAAGTCCCATTCCTGCAGCACAGCGAGTGCCTGTGCCGCGAAAGCTTCGTTGAGCTCAATTGCATCCAGGTCATCCAAGCTGACGCCAGTGCGCTCCAGAGCCTTCTTGGTGGCAGGAACTGGGCCAACGCCCATGGTCTCTGGCGCAACACCTGCGACAGCCCAGCCCTTGAGGCTTAACATCGGGGTAAGTCCCAGCTCAGCGGCTTTGGCGCGGGTAGTAACAATCATGGCTGCGGCGCCATCGTTTTGCGAGGATGCGTTACCCGCGGTCACGGTTGCTTCTTCATCCTGCTTGCCGCGGATAGAGCGCAGCGAAGCAAGCTTTTCTGGGGTGGAACCCTCGCGTGGGCCCTCATCGGCGGTCACGACGGTTGGCTCCTGGCCACGCTTTTTCGCAGGAACGGTGACTGGCACGATTTCTTCCTCGAACCAGTTCTCTGCCTGGGCCTTCAGCGCGCGCTCGTGCGATGCTGCTGCCATCTGGTCCTGTGCTTCGCGCGTGAGCTTGTACTCGCGGCGAACGTTCTCAGCGGTTTCAATCATGCCGCCAGGAATTGGGTGGTTCTTACCGCCAGCGGTCTCACGTGCCTCAGCCAGGCGGTCACGCAGCTGCATGTCGCCGCCCTTGACACCCCAGCGGATGGAACCGTCGACGGTGTACTCGGTGCGCGACATAGACTCCGCGCCACCAGCGATAATCAGGTCAGCTGCGCCGACTGCAACGTGTGCGGCCGCGGTCATGACTGCCTGCAGGCCCGAACCACAACGGCGATCCAGCTGCATGCCCGGTACTTCCTTGCCCAAGGCCGAGTTCAGCGCAACGATGCGACCAAGTGCTGGTGCTGCACCATTCGGGCCCGCCTGGCCCAAGATAATGTCATCGACGTCCTTGGCGGTGATCCCAGTGCGCTCCACGATGGCATCGACCACGGTGGTAGCCAGATCTTCTACCGGAACATCCTTGAATACTCCGCCGTAGCGTCCCACTGGAGTACGCAGTGGGGAGCAAAAGACAATGTCATTATCGTTGTGGTTGGTCATCAAAGACTCCTTCTGAGATTGAGAGGTATTAAGAAAAACTAGGAACTTAGTTGCTGGCCATGACCAGGTCGCGGGAAATCTCGCTTGCGGTAGATAGCAACACCGGCAAATAATTGCTGGTTAATTCATGTACGGATGTCACCGCAGATTGCGTCGAGATATTAATTGCTGCGACGACTTTGCCATCAGCATCAAAGATCGGGGCTGCAAGAGAGCGCAGACCAAGTTCTAATTCTTGGTCAACCAAGGACCAGCCTTGGTTGCGTACAGCAATGATTTCTTCGAATAGTTGCTCCTTATCTGTCAATGCCCGCGGGGTCAGACCGTGCTCCAAAGGAACCGAATCCAAGAAGCTACGAATCTCGGCGTCCGGCATGCCGGCCAAAATCACGCGGCCCATCGAAGTCGAGTGCGCGGGAAAGCGCGTGCCGATGGTGATGTTGACCGTCATAATCTTGCGCACCGCCACGCGCGAGACATAGTGGACATCCGTGCCATCAAGCACCGACATCGAACAGGATTCGCCCACCTGCGCGGATAGTCCTTCCAGCCGCGGCTGGGCCAGCGCCGGCAGGGTAAGTGCTGACAGGTAGCTATATCCCAACTCAAGTACGCGTGGGGTGAGCGAAAATTGGCCGTCATTATTTACGGCGTAGCCTTCTTCCACCAAGGTGTGAAGAAAGCGTCTAGCTGCCGCGCGGGATAGGCCGGTGGCAGCAGCCACTTGAGACAGGGTTTGTGAAGATGCGGTGGCGCCAAAAGACCGGATCACCATCAGCCCACGCGCAAAAGACTGAACAAAGTCACTCGAGGGACTAGTCATAACTCTCCTTCCAAGGTTGCTGCACACACCATAGTTGTGCGTATTGCGAACTGTTGTACTAATGATGAACTTGAGTGTAGCATGTGGCACATGGTTGATAAAAGGACTAATTCCGCCACAGAGGCGGTGCAAGACATTGTTTCGGGATCCTCGATCGCCGTCGGTGGCTTTGGGCTGGTAGGCATTCCTACCGTGCTCATCGAAGCCCTGCGCGCTTCGGGTCCAAATGACCTCACCATCGTGTCCAATAACTTGGGTGCTGATGGCTTCGGCTTGAGCTTGCTGCTCGAAGACGGTCTCATTTCCCACTCCATTGGCTCCTACATTGGATTCAACAAGGAGTACGCACGCCGTTACCTGGCGGGCGAGCTCACCGTGGAATTCACTCCACAAGGCACTTTGGCTGAGCGTATGCGCGCGGGTGGCGCAGGTATCCCAGCGTTTTACACCGTTGCCGGTGTGGGCACCCAAGTTGCTGACGGCGGCTTGCCGATGCGCTATAACTCCGACGGTACCGTGGCTCAGTACTCCGAGCCTAAGGAAACCCGTGAATTCAACGGTGAGACCTTCGTGCTGGAAACCGGTATCCGCACCGACTTCGCACTGGTGCACGCACACAAGGGCGACCGCTATGGCAACCTGTCTTTCCGCAAGACCGCCGAAAACTTCAACCCAGATGCAGCGATGAGCGGCAAGGTCACCATCGCGCAGGTAGAACACTTCGTGGACGTATTGGATCCAGAAGAAGTAGACCTGCCAGGCATCTTTGTCGACCGCGTTGTCGTGGTCGGTGAGCAAGAAACAGGAATTGAGTACAGGACGGTGCAGAGCTAATGACTTGGACACATGATCAAATGGCGGCGCGTGTAGCTGCCGAACTAGAAGACGGCCAGTACGTCAACCTTGGTATTGGTATCCCAACCAAGGTGCCTGGGTTCGTTCCTGCTGATAAGGAAGTTATCCTGCACTCCGAAAACGGCATCCTCGGCGTAGGCGCATACCCAACCGAAGAGCAGCTGGATCCGGAACTCATCAACGCCGGCAAGGAAACCATTACTGCCGCGCCTGGTGCGAGCTACTTCAGCTCCTCGACTTCTTTTGCGATGATCCGTTCCCGCTCCGTTGACGTTGCAGTTCTCGGCGCGATGGAAATCTCACAGTACGGCGACCTTGCTAACTGGATGATTCCCGGCAAGATGGTCCGCGGCATGGGTGGCGCAATGGACCTGGTCCACGGTGCTGAAACCATCATCGTGATGACTGACCACGTGACCAAGAAGGGCACCCCGAAGATTCTGGCAGAGTGCGCCTTGCCTCTAACTGGCGCTAAGTGTGTGGACAAGATTGTTTCCACCCACGGGGTATTCGATGTTGACCCGGAAGAAGGCCTCACGCTTATTGAGTTGGCTCCTGAAGTCACTCTCGAAGAGCTCAGGGAAATTACCGGCGCGCCATTCAAGGTTGCTGAAGGCGTAGCTTAAGTTCTTGCTTAAGAAAGTCCAGTTGCAGGATTAGTCCTCAACTTCATTATCCCGGCTAAGTTCGTCTTGCCGGGATTTCGGCGATCCTGAAACTAGGGGCGTTGGCAGTGTTGGGGTAAAAGTGCGCCTAGAGGACATGCTGCCCTTGGCGAAGAACGGGAATTCCCCTAAAGACGTATGGTCTGACTCACGGTTTGATTGGCTTATGTGAAAAATCATAAAAGATTTCCATATCCATTGTGGCCACACTTTAAAGGAGCAGCGATGACCACATCTTCTACTTTGCCTTCAAAAGCTTCCAAGACATGGGAGTCACCGGCTCATAAGCGTACAGTTTACGGCGTTTTAGCCATAGTAGCGACAGCCATTTTATTTGATGGCTACGACCTTGTTATCTACGGCGCCGTCTTGCCCAACCTCTTGGCGGACCCAACCCAAATCGGCCAGCTCAGCCCAGCAGTGGCTGGCACCCTGGGATCCTGGGCGATGATCGGCGTGACCATCGGTGCGCTATCTGCCGGTGCTATCGGTGACCGCCTTGGTCGCCGCCGAGTATTCCTTACCGCCATCGCGTGGTTCTCACTTGGCATGGCGCTAACCGCGCTTACGACATCTGTTCTCGCCTTCGGTGTGCTGCGCTTTTTCACCGGCCTAGGCGTGGGCATCATCGTGGCAACCGGTGGCGCAATTGTCGCTGAGTTCGCCCCAGCTGGGCGCCGTAACTTCTTCAACGCCATTGCTTACTCCGGCGTCCCCGCCGGTGGCGTGATGGCATCTTTGGCAGCACTTGCATTAGAAGATGCAATTGGCTGGCGCGGACTCTTCATGATTGGCGCAACCCCCATTGTGTTCTTGCTGCCTCTTGCATGGTTCTTGCTCCCAGAATCCCCAAAGTGGCTGGTTGCTACCGGCCGTTCCATGCGTGCGCAAGAACTTTGTCGCAAGTTTGGCTTGCCAGAATCTCAATTCCTCACCAAGCCTGTTAGCCGTGAGGCAGCAGCGAAAGCTCACGTCACCCCATCGAGCCCCACTGGCAAATCCGGCTTTGCCGCAATCTTCTCCCGTGTATATCTTCCCGGAACCCTGCTTATCGGCACGATGAGTTTCATGGGTCTGCTATCTACCTACGGCCTTAACACCTGGTTGCCTGTGATCATGGAAAATAACGGTGCATCCGCAGCACACTCCATGTACACGCTGTTGTTCCTCAACGGTGGTGCGGTTGTCGGTGGTCTGTTTGCCTCCATGATTGCCGACCGCGTCGGCGCGAAGGCAGTTATCACCGTGACCTTTACTTTGGCCGCAATCTCCTTGATGATCCTGCCGTTTACCAATAACGTCTACCTGACCTACATCCCAATCGTCATTGCTGGTGTTGGCGTGCTAGGCACCCAGGTTCTGACCTACGGACTGACCTCGAACTACTTTGATACCTCCGCGCGTGCCGCAGGCGTTGCCTGGTGTGCTGGCTTCGGTCGCCTCGGCGGCATCGTTGGTCCGATGGCAACGGGTCTTATGATTGGTGCCGGCTTTGGCCCCACCTGGGCATTCGGTATGTTCGCCGGAGTCGCCGTCATCGGTGTCATCTGTACCGTGCTGATTCCGAAGTCGCCTGCAGTTGAGCAGGTAATTTCCACCGAACCAACCTCGTCCCCACATGCATCTGCGAAGGTTACCGAGGGTGTTTCTTAAAACACAACCTTCTAACAACGCGATACACACATAAAAATGAGGCTCAGGGAAAATTCCCGAGCCTCATTTTTGTCTATCCATGGCTAATTCTGATCGCGGTTAGCCCAAAACCCTGCACCGAAGGATAAAAAGACGGTGCCATCGAAGACATTACCGGCCTTAACCTGTGTATCACCGGGGAAGAGGACTGGTAGATCGCCGGCAGGATAATTGATGGTGGCGATGAGGAAAGTCTGCTTGGTCAGCTGATTCGTGCGCTTTTTGATCTCAGCAATCTCGCCCACGAGCTTGGCATAAGGACTCAAATCACGCGGGCTAAAATCCTGGTGGAACTTTTCCGCGGAGGGACTAAACAGCATATTCGGGGTGGTCTGCTGGTTGCCGTCGGCGTCTTGGGAGGTAAAGGCGTTGTCGGATGCAGCCCAGGTGGCGACGTCATCGAAAAGCTCATACTCTTTTGCCCAGGCACTCAACGCGCCCTGCGGAGTGCGAATACTTTGACCCCCAGCTGGATTGCCTGGAGGTAGCGCAAAGAATTCATCGCTCGCGGCTATGACATTGTTGAAAACCTCACCGTTATCGGCGCGGCGTATAGCGACATGCGCGATGAAATCCCCCACGCGGTACGCGGTGGCATCAATCGGGGTATCGGTTAAGAACCCGGGATTAGTCCGCCACCCATCTTCATCTTTAAAAGCAGACATCCGCGGGCCCGTCGGATCCTGATAGACCACAACACCTTCAAAACCGGGAATAGTGATGCCTTTCCCGCTGGTCTCATCCATGAGGTCATACATCAAGTCATCGAAGGAATCATAAGTGAAACCCACCGCCGCGTATTCGTTGTCCATCATGATTAACAGTCTAAAGCCTGTTCGTCATCACGGGGGATTTGATGAGTTTCGCCTATGCCATCGCAGTGTATTGATGTACCGCCACATTCTTGGGCTGCCGGATGGGCACAGCTTGTGTCATCAGCGCGTGAGAAACAGGCTAGTTCACATCATCGAGGATGAACTTCGCGGCGCGTTCAGCAATCATGATGGTTGGGGCATTGGTGTTGCCAGATGGAACCAGCGGCATGATGGAAGCATCGGCAACGCGTAAGCCCTGCAGACCGTAAACGCGCAGGGTATGTGGGGAGACCACGGCAAGGGCATCGGTGCCCATCTTGCAGGTGCCAACCTGGTGGTGATAGGTCACGACGCTGCTGCGCACGTAATCTTCTAAGTCATCGTCGGAAACATCCGCGCCGGGGTAGATTTCCACGGGACCCCATTCGGCAAGGGCTTCTTGGCGGCCGACTTCGCGGGATTCTTTGACGGATGCTATCAGCGCATCCATATCGGATTGCACGCTGAGCACTCCCAGGTCGAGTGCAATCGGGTCATCATCTTCCGGACCAGTCAGGGTTAGCTCGCCGCGGGAGGCCGGACGCACCAGTCCGCCCATCAGCGTAAAGGCATTGGCGGGACCTTCCATGTCCTCGTTGTACATCGGGACAGAAAAATACAGCGGTTGGGTATCCGGCACGGCCTTATCCGGAGCGGACTTGGTGAATACGTGTACTTCGGCGGGCAGGACAGCAGAGGCTGGGATTTCCTTTTCGGTGGCTTCAAAGATGACGGGGGAGAGAATATGGTCGTGCAGATTCTTGCCCACACCAGGTAAATCATGTGTCACGGTCACGCCCAGAGCTTGCAGTTCTTCAGCAGGACCAATGCCGGAGCGCAGGAGAATTTCGGGAGAGTTCAAAGCGCCAGCGCAGAGGATGGTTTCTTTCGCATAAAGCTTATCGATGCCACTCTCACCCCTTATTTCCACGCCCGTGACAGTGTCACCGTCCACAATTACGCGTTGGACCTTGGCGTCGGTGATGATGGTGAGGTTGTCATGATCTGCAACTGGCTTGAGGTATGCGTGCCAGGTGTTGAAGCGATTGCCATCTTTGACATTCGCCTGAATCCGGCCGATGCCTTCGGGGTTGCCGGAGTTGTAGTCTTCATTCAAGGGAATGCCGGCTTGTTGCCCGGCTTCCAACATGGCGTCTTGCAGCGGATTGGTTTCATAGTCGCTGCGGACATCCAGAAGGCCATCGTGCCCGCGGGTTTCTGGGTCACCTTGAGGATAGTTTTCAATAGCCTTGAAAGCTGGCAGCACCTCATCCCAAGACCAGCCGTCACAGCCAAGATATGCCCAGGTGTCATAGTCTTCTTTTGCCCCGCGCACCCAGATGGTGGCGTTTAGGGCATGCGAGCCGCCCATGACCTTACCGCGTGGAATGTGTAGTTCACGATTGTTCGCGTGCGCCTGCGGCAAAGTGCGGTAGTCCCAGTCTTGCTCGCTGTGCCACAACTTGCCCAAGTCATAGACCTTGGTGATGTCCGGGTTGGTGTCATAAGGGCCAGCTTCGATAATCGCGACGGTCTTGCCGGCATCGATAAGCCTGCGCGCAATGACATTTCCCGATGAACCCGCACCCGCAATGATGAAATCAAAATTCTGCCCAGCCATGAACAACCTCCAATAGTGTGTTGTGTAACAATATTGGAGTTAAATGTAAGTCAGTTCACTTGGATTGTCCGGTATTTACGCGCATTCCAGTTGTCATTGCGTGCAGAGGTCCTTTCAATTCGTCGAGCGGAACCGAAAGCGTGGTTTGAGAATCAGGGCGGAAAGAATAAGAGCGCATGTCTTCCGAATAGATGCGGACGGGCGTGCCCATGAGTCCGGATTCGAGGACAACATTTCCGAAAAACAGTGATGACAGTTTTCTCTCTTCCATGTCACCACTGTACGGAAATGGCTAGCAGCGGCACTTCTGCATTACTTCTGCGCGTAGATGGTGTCTACCTTTTCCACCAAGGTCAGCACGTCGTAGGAAGCGACGAGGACATCATCCTGGTTGTAGAGGGCGGCGTCCCAGCAGACTTCGCCGTAGTCATCGGTCACACGTGGGGTAATTCGCTTGGCGGTGAGCTCAATGCGCACGGAGTCGTCGTAAGTCACCGGCTCGATAAAGCGCAGGTTTTCCAGGCCGTAGTTGGCAAGGACTGGACCTGGAGCAGGTTCGACGAATAGACCAGCGGCCCAAGAGACCAGCAGGTAACCGTGTGCCACACGTCGTGGGAAGAAGGGGTTGGCCATGGCGGCTTCTTCATCGGTGTGCGCGTAGAAGGTATCGCCGGTTTCTTTCGCAAAAGCCAGGATTTCCTCAAGGGTGACCTTGCGCAGTTCAGAGGCGAACTGGTCGCCAATCTTGAGCGTTGCCAGATCCTTGCGGAAAGGGTGCACGCCGGTGCCGTCGGTGACATCCTTGCGGGTCACGCGGTTCACCGCTGCGCCGCGGTGCCACTGGCCAATCACAGCAGTCAGGTGATCCGGGCTGCCCTGAACTGCGGTGCGCTGCATGTAGTGCAAGATGCCGCGGATACCGCCGAGCTCCTCACCACCGCCTGCACGACCTGGGCCGCCGTGGACCAGGTGTGGCAGCGGGGAGCCGTGGCCGGTGGAAGTCTTCGCATCCACGCGGTCTAGAAAGTGCACGCGGCCGTGGTAGGCAGCAATACCGCGGCCATACAGTGCGGCGAGTTCATCATCGTGAGTAATAACAGAAGCCACCAGTGAACCAGCGCCCTTGGCAGCGAGCTCAACTGCCTCAGTCGGCTCGTTATAGCCAATCACAGAGATGACCGGGCCGAAAGCTTCGGTTGAGTGCACGGCTTCGGCCTGGGCATCATCGAAACGCAGGATGGTCGGCGCGAAGAATGCGCCGTCGAGCTTGTCGGCGCCGCCGTAGACGACCTCGCCGCCGGCATCGATAAGCTTTTGCACTGCCGATGCCACATCGTCACGCTGCTCGATAGAGACCAACGGCCCCATCGTGGCATTTTCGTCGCGCGGATCGCCGGGCACAACCTTGGACTCCAGACGCTGCGATAACGCTGCGATGAATGGCTCTACCAGGTTATGTGGCACAATCGCGCGGCGAATCGCCGTACACTTTTGCCCAGCCTTGGAGGTCATCTCATTGAACACAGCCTTGGTGTAGGCCTCAAACTCCGGGGCATCTTCGGTGACATCGGTGCCCAAAATTGCAGCATTGAGGGAGTCTGCCTCCGCGGAGAACTGAATCCCACCCTCCAGCACATTCTTGTGCGCACGCAGGGTATTAGCCGTCTGCGCCGAACCGGTAAAGGCCACGTGGTCGCGGAAATCCAAGTGGTCAAGCAAGTCGCGTGCGGAACCAGAAATCAGCTGCAGCGAACCTTCCGGCAAAATCCCCGACTCCAGCATCAAGC
>Ga0209487_1004232_pt1 | contig 11088 bp, 12 predicted proteins | sample Poulit2012_FD_187524 | JGI IMG/M metagenome (GOLD analysis project Ga0209487, IMG submission 187524) | Agricultural soil microbial communities from Georgia to study Nitrogen management - Poultry litter 2012 (SPAdes) (version 2) | ecosystem: Environmental > Terrestrial > Soil > Agricultural land... | reverse complement strand
AATGTCCCATAAATGAATATTGGACATGATTTCCTTAACAGTTATTTTCTCATTTAATTGCTCGCTAAAAGTGACTTCATGTTGAAATGTTCTCACCGATTCATCTGTAAAAAATAACTCAAATTGACAAGTCACATGTTGCTGCTTACGACTCAAATTTTTTGTATATAAATCAATCTCTAAACTAGGTTGGTCAGTAAGAACATCTCTCGTCTTAATACAGACATTCTCCAAGCTAACTTCATGATAGTAATGTAATTCAACCTCACGATAAATCCCACCATATGTTAAATAATCAATGACATGACCAAAGGGAGGGATATCATCTCTTTCTCTCGAATCGACATAGACGACCAGTTGATTGTAGTCATTTTTTTTAGCAAAATTAGTTATATCTAATGTGAAAGGTGTATAGCCTCCTTTATGTTCCCCAACATATTCCCCATTTAAATAAACTTTCGTATATGTCATAACACCATTAAATTTGATAGCAACCCGTTCATCTTCAGCAAATGAATCAATCCAAATTTCCTTCCGGTAACAACTTTCAAATTGGTACATCTTTTCATCAAAATTATTGTATGGCACTTCAATATTTGTGTGCGGAATATGAACAGTTTCAAATGAGGCATCATCAAATGTTGACTCAATATACGATGAATGGAAGTCCGCACGATATTTCCATTCAAAGTTAAGATCCATTTTTCGTAACATCATTTTTCCCCTCTATGATCATTTATTTTCTACACTATTGTTCATTACAAGCACGACTTAATTTCGACTAATTTGGTAAAGAAAGCTACCTTTACCGGGTATCATCAAATTAAAATTTTCTATAAGAGTCTCATCAATTAAGTTCTATCTCTTCAACCCTAAACTTTCCCAGTTCGATTTTCCAAAGAAAACAGAAATAATTGAAACTGATGTTTAATCATCTCTCTTGATGCTCTATCTTGCTCGACATCAAGGTGTTTCTCTCTAATTAACACTCTTTGTGACAAACTTAATAATACATTATTGATTGTTAAACCTGTTAGGACTGGATCAATATCCGGACGAATGGATCCATCTTTTTGACCTTCGAATATTAAATCTTCCATCATGTAATCATTACTTGAAATCATATTTTTAAATCGTTCTGTTAATTCCAAGTACGGATATTCACCTTTAAAATAGTAATCAAATTCGCCAGAAAATTTAATAACATTTGGATTTTTCTCAACATAGTCTGCCATTTCGTTGAGAAAAAGTTCAATTTTTTCTAACCCATTACCGACTAATTGTTCAAAGATTTCATTTTGAAAATCATAAAGTTCTTTAAATAACATAATTTCAATTTCAAAAGCTAATTCCTCTTTTGTTTTATAATACCGATATAAGGTTCTTCGTGTAATTTTGGCTCGTTTGGCAATCCCATCCATTGTCGTTTTCATAATGCCTTCTGACATAAAAGCATCCCTAGCTACATCTAGAATATTCCGCTTTCTTTTTTCCTTTTGCTCCTGCCGCTCTTTTTCCCTATAAATGTTTGTACTAGTCACTATTTTCAAAAACCTCTTTCTTTTATATTCACATTTAATTTACTACATTCTCTTTCTTTTCACTAGCAACTGGTTTTGTTTTAATCGGATAAAGGAAAAAACATATAAAAACGATGACTAAAATAATCATCGGAATACCACTAGTCATAAACCGAATGCCAAAAACAGCTGAGTCAGGTTGTACCTCCAAATTGGATACATAGCCACTTACTTCTAATACAACACTTAAAATAATCGCCTGTAACCCTGCACTTCCAATAGCAATGAAACCATTAATTCCGAAATACATACCTTCACGCCTTATTCCAGTCTTTTTTGCGTCTTCATCAATGACATCGGATAACATAATATCCAAAACGACGAGTATTCCTGCTATTCCTACACCGATTCCGACAGAAGTCATGATGGCTCCGGTAAAAGTTTGTATAAAATAAAATGGAATAAGTGCAAAGAATAAGAAAACGACAGAAATTAATGCCGAAGTGCGTGGTCCCCATCTATTAATTAATTTCCCCCACACATAAACAAAAGGAAGGGCAACAACAAAAATAGTTCCGAGCATTAGTGACGTTTGGCCCTCAGGAATTAATAGTACATACTTTGTAAAAAAGGGAGCAGCACCGGGCAATAAAACAAATACTAATTGGATAAATAAATTACCTAAAGCAAAAGTAATGAAGGCTTTATTTACTAAAGTATATCGTAGCGCCGTAATGATTGGTAAACTTTTTGTTTTCTCTGGCTTTTTCGGTTCCTTTGCCCCATAAATCGAGAGCGCCCAAAAAAACAAACCAACGACACCAAATAAAATTCCCATTAACGTCCAACCTATCATAGCAAAAATGACCGGAGGAAGGGCAATCCCTAATATCATTCCTAAAATTCCCCACAGTTGTCGCCATGTAGAGACGAACGATCTGTCCCTTAAAGTTTTAAACATTTCAGGAAATAAGGATGTCCAGTTTAGTGCGACGAGAACGAAAAATAAATCAAATAGTAAAATAACCCCCAAAAAGTACCAAAACAAATGTTGCTCAGATGTCAGTGGTATCCATATTAACGTAAACGTGGCTGATAATGGGACAATCCCAAACATAATGTAAGGAATTCTCCGACCAAAACGAGTTTGAGTTTTATCTGAGATATGTCCTAAAAACGGATGAACTAAAGCATTTACAATACTATGAATAACCATACCAACACCAATTAGGGCTGGGCGAACTCCCAAATGGTCAACATAAAAAAAGACGATATACGTAGCGACCATTTGTTGCATCAAATAAAGCGAAAAATTCCCAGAACTATACGCGATTTTATGTTTTGTTTTAATAACTAATTGAGACATATGACCCCTCCACTTCACATAATCTTGTATGATTATTTTCTTTGCTTAACATCATATAGCCGTGAGTACTGATGACACTTTAATCTAATGGATATCATTATCTAAATGATAAGTGCCACTAAATCCCAGCCGAATTAAAATTACCAAAATATTTTAAAAAAATTATTGGTAACGAGCGACTAAGTTGGGAGTATGTGATTTAAACACGTTTTTGGTTTTCTACCAACTATTAATTGGGCTCCATCAGAATAGCCTTCTTCACGATCTTTCAATTCTGCAATGAGAAAATCTTTTAGTTCATTTATTTGCTTTTTATTCCTCGCATCTCCTATGACATTTTTCATTTCAAATGGATCTACTTGCAAATCGAAAAATTGTTCTTCCCCAGTCTGTGAAAACCATATATATTTTACCTTACCATTTGTTATAAAATGATGTGATTCTTCTCCTAATTCATGTTCCCCATGGATGAAATCACGCCATGATGCCGAGGCTTCTTTTAACAATGGCAAAACACTTTTACCATCCACAGAATCTGGAATTGGCACATCAACAGCATCGAGAATCGATGGCATTAAATCCCTTAATTCTACCGCTTGATCCCTTACAGAACCCCGTTGAAAGGAAAGTAGATTACCCGGATCAGAAACAATAAAAGGAACTTTTGCACTACCTTCATATGGGAGGGCTTTAGCAAAACAATGATGATCCCCTAACATTTCCCCATGGTCGGAGGCGAAGAAAATAATCGTGTTATTTAGCACCCCATATTCATTCATAGCAAGTAAAAATCTTCCAATTTGAAAGTCAATATGAGAAATAAGAGCATAATAGGCTGCCCGTGCTCTTTTAAGCCGTTTTTCTGGAACGATACCCTTTTCCGTTAATGGATCCAATCCCATTAAATAGGGATCTGCTTTTTCCACCCAATCACCAACAACAGGATTAGGAAAATCTTCATTCACATAATGATCATAAAAACTTTGTGGTGGGTCAAATGGTGGATGTGGTCGAACGAAGGACATTTTTAAGAAAAATGGTTTCGTTGGATCTCTGCGTCGTAAAAAATCAATCGATTCGGAGACGACCCAGTTTGTCGGATGATATTTTTCATCATGATTCCACGGTCGTGAAGTAACAGATGAATTACAATCCAATCCTAAGTCAATTAAATCAGTATTTGCATTCGTTTTGTCTCGTAGCCACTGAATATAATCATCGGTTTTATCAAATGATTGGCCTATTGGTGTGTCATTTTGATAACGATTGTAGTGCATATACCCATCATGTAACACAACATTTTGAAATCCACATAATTTTCTAGTAGGGTAAACGTGCATTTTACCAACACATTGAGTTTGATAGCCCGCATTTGTTAACTCAGACGGTAAAGTATGTTCATAATCCCATGTCACTCCATCTTCATAACCTACTCTTCCGTGTGATTTTTGACTCATTCCTGTCATCATCGCTGCCCTTGCTGGAACACATGTAGGAGTTGCTGAATATGTATTTGAAAAAATTGCTCCTGCTCTTGCCAATTGATCTAAATAAGGTGTTTCTACGGCAGGATGACCAAGAATACTAAGACAGTCGTGCCGCATTTGATCGACATTAATAAGTAAAACATTAGGTTTCACTATATATCCCTCCAAAAAAATTAATAAAATCAACTTTTTCCCTAGTGATGACAACGCTTCCATTAAATTGTACTTTTATTACAATATTCAGAAGTTCACTTATGTATACACCTTGTGTTTGCATGTCACATGTGTGACAATATAAAGTATATACTACCATTTATCGCACGTCAATCCCTTTCGATATTCATGTTCATTATATAGAATAGAAAATTAGGAACTATTGTTAAAAGAACAGATCATATCATTATTAAATAACTATCATTATTTGATTAAAATTTTAATAGTTTACATTATTCAATGTTTGCCAATTAGGGTAATAATATGATATATAAAACGTAAACTTCCTTTTCACAATATTAAACCGGGTAATGACACTTACAAAGGGGAATTTATATAATGAAAAAACAATCATGTTGTCCAAAAGGAGATTCACGAGAATCCAAAATTATTGTAGAAAAACAATCAATCAAACAATCTAATGAAGTTCGTTTTCCTGAACAGTTAGTTAAAATTCCAGCGGGGAAATTTTTAATGGGAACAAATGACAAAGAGTCCTTTGTAGGGGATGGTGAAGGGCCTGTTCGTACTATTAAAATGAAACACTTTTATATCGATCAAACGACCGTTACGAATAAACAGTTTGCAACTTTTGTTAAAGAAACGAATTATATTACCGAAGCAGAACAATACGGATGGTCTTATGTCTTTCACTTACTAGCACCACAAAAAATTAGAAAAGCAGCAGACCGGCCGATACAAACTCCATGGTGGCTTGCTATTCCACATACTTATTGGCGTAACCCTGAAGGACCAGGCTCAACGATTACTAAACGAATGCATCACCCAGTTGTCCATATTTCATGGAACGATGCACAAGCATATGCAACTTGGGCAGGAAAACGACTTCCGACAGAAGCAGAATGGGAATATGCCGCAAGAGGGGGGCTTACGCAAAAAAAATATCCGTGGGGCGATGAATTAACCCCCGATGGAAAACATATGTGTAACATTTGGCAAGGAACATTTCCAACGGAAAATACGTTAAAAGACGGCTACATTGGCACAGCTCCTGCCCAATCTTTTCCCGCTAATGGGTACGGGCTATACAATGTTGCAGGAAACGTTTGGGAATGGTGTCATGACTGGTTCAGCCCACAACATGACAATAATCAAACGACAAACCCACTAGGTCCAACTAAAGGCGAGAGTAAGGTAATGAGAGGTGGCTCTTATTTATGCCATTATTCCTACTGCAATCGCTATCGGGTTGCAGCAAGAACATCGAATACACGAGACAGTTCATCAGGGAACATCGGTTTCCGATGTGTGGCAGATTTTAACCCATTAGATAAGGAATGAATAATATCAGTATTAAGTTTTAAAAATTTATTCTAATGCAGTTTTTTTAATCATAGTGGTGGATTAAAAATGAACCATTTTGACTTTATCACTAATTAGATTCAAATAAGGTTTAAATTCACATTGAATTTTATTGTCAATCATCCTTAAGAAGGAAATTTAATCCTTAATATTTTTGAGAGAAAAAAAGACTTGAACCAGAAAATGGACTCGTAAGGTAAAAAAAACGATCGACTTTCAATCCGATCGTTTTACCTTATTATATGTGATATGGATTGAGTTTCTCTAACTAAGATAATTTCCTTTACATGTTAAAAAACTTTTAATTTGTCAATTACTCAGCGATTAAATCATGATATTCCTTATTATGATTCATTTTCTTTTCCACATAAGGACATTTAGGAACAATTTTTTTCCCTTCTTTTCTCGCAAAATCCGTCATTACTTTCACTAAATTACCCGCAATCCCTTGGCCTCTTAATTGTTCTGAAACATAAGTATGATCAACAATAATCGTGTTATCATCCTTCGGTTGGTAAGTAATCTCAGCAATTGGTTGATTTTCATTATCGCCAATGAAAAACTTATGGTGCCCTTGTTTAATTTCGTTCATTTTTTATTGCCTCCTTCTATTTTACTAACTATTATAACCATACCTTTTCTTATATACATTTAAACAATAAAATTTTTATAGTAGTATAAATGATCATAAAGAAGGATTTGATTTATCATTTATCGAATATATATTATTGGGGTGTTTATATGAGAAAAAGTTTATTGCCTATTTTAATTTTGTTTTTTAGTTTGCTATATATTTTTATCATACCTTCTGAACCAGAATTAATTAAACTATTTTTCAAAGTCATTCCAATGATTTTAATCATTATTTATGCTTTTAGAAATATGCCATCAACTAAAAATAAAACACACACGTTAATTATCATTGGGTTAATTTTCTCTACGATTGGCGATGCAACATTACGGTGGTTTGTTGTCGGACTAACAGCTTTTCTTATTAGTCATCTTTTTTATATCGGTGCATTTAAAAGGGTTGCATCATTCAATCTATCAAAATCGCTATCACTTATTGCATTAATTCCTATTGGTATTTGGATGGGAATTAAGCTTGTCCAAAGCCTCACTTCACAAGGAGACTCATTCTTAATTTTCCCTGTTCTACTTTATATTGTTATCATTTTAACGATGTGTTTCATCGCCATTTTAACCGGTAATGCTTTTGCAATTATTGGAAGTATATTGTTTGTTATATCCGATTCAATTCTAGCTTGGAATATGTTTGTTTCATCTATTAGTTTTTCAGGAGTATACGTTATGACAACATACTACAGTGCACAATTTTTCATTGCTACATCGATGGCAACAATTAGTCAAAAACAAAAACCGTAAGCTACTTTTTAAGCCTACGATATTTTTGTTCATGAAATTTTCGAGCCATTTTCGACGTCTTTATCAGGAGATAGCAAAATAACATCGTTTTCACCTGGAACGGCACCAAGCACTAACACTTCTGATTTAAAACCGGCTATTCTCATCGGTGGGAAATTGACGACACCTACTACTTGTCGATTGACCAATTCCTCTGGTTCATAATGTTTTGTAATTTGTGCAGATGATTGTTTAACACCTATTTCTTCGCCAAAGTCTATTTCTAACTTTATTGCAGGTTTTCTAGCTTCTGGAAAAGGTTCTGCTTTTATAACCGTTCCTACCCTCATATCTACTTTCATGAAATCATCAAATTGGATCATTTTTATTCCTCCGTTATTCATCATGTTTTTGTTTACTTTTTTTAAATTGCTCATCAAATATTTCCTTCGCTTCTTCTGTTGATTTTCGATCAATAAAGTAAGCAATGGCCGCTTCACAAAGTGCATAAGTACCGGCACTTGCAATTCCAGCAGAAATAACACTTCCCGCTCCAGGGAAAATTTTTGCTAATTGCCTTGAGATACCTCTTAATGCAAAGCCAACACCTAAATTAACTCCCATCGCCCCTAAAAATTTCGTCATCGTTTTCCGGTTTAGTTTCTCCCCGCCAATCATGGCAATCGTTCCAATCATCGATAGTTGCAATCCCGTAATAATGGGCATATCAGCAATTGGTACAGGAGTCGCTGCGACAATTCCAGTCACCCCTGTGATACTTCTACCTACATTCCGGGCTAATGTTTTTTGGACTGATTTTACTTTTGATAACTTGGCCAAAATGACTTGAGCCTCTTCCGGCAATTCTTTCATTAAATAATCCAAAAGGACATCGATGTTCCAACGACGGTCATAATCGATTGTACCGTCATCATCATATTCTACATAACTACAAGTCGGAATCACTTTTACAGGGATCGTGATGACTTCTGTAATTTTTTCTTGAAGTAGGTCAACTGTCGCCTTAATATTTTGTTGCTTTTTATCATCAGCAAATGGTGGTGTACTAACAGAAACTGGTGCTAATTCATCCACTTGAGTAACAATCCCAACGATAGGTACATCATAATGATGATTAGCTATTACCGCTTTTTTAAGTTCCAACAATTGTTCTAAATCCTCATCTAATCTTGCACCAACCTCTTTCGCTTTACATAAAAACAAGATGACGTCGGGACATTTCTCCTTAATCGATTGCTTTACTTCTTGAAGGGGTGACTTTGTTTCAGTTGCCTCGTCTGGTTTGTGAGCTTCTCCTAAACCTCTCGTATCTAGTATATCAATACCACCGAGGTCATTTTCAAACAAATACCACTTTCCTGCTCCTGTTTGAGACTTATAATCACCGACTTCTGCTTTTAATTCGCCAAAAAAAGAATTAACGACACTCGATTTTCCTGTTCCTCTTCTACCAACAATCGCTAACCTGGCAGGTCTAGCCCCTAGTACAAATGATTGCAAGCTTTTTATTTCCTCTCTAATTAATGTTTTATTTTTAGAAGAAACTTTTGATTTATCAACATTTTTTAAAATAAATTGAAACAAGTCTTTCATTTGTTGATATAAACTTTCTTTATCCTCTTTCATCACTTCACCACTTTTCTACCATCTAATTTTGAGGGAGAATTTTTATTTCATACACCTTGTGTATTTGTGCTGGATAACTTTCAGCAATCATTCCATTATAAGTGATATTCACCTTCATATCTTGTAAAAAATCTTCAATCGTTGTTTCATTATCATTTTCATCCAACAACTTCGCATCTGAAACAGAAACATGTAATTGATCCGCAGATGAATTTTCAGGGCTATTTTCTTCAGGTTGAACAGCCAAATATGTGCCATTATTCTCTAAGATTGTTGCTTGAAATGATGTTTCCTCTTCTAAGTTATCCCCATTTACTTCCCCATTCGAACAACTGACAATGAAAATACTGAATAAAAAGACAATACTTATTGTAAAAAATTTATTCATCTTTACTCCTATCCTAACCAATTTAACTCTATTGTAACTGATTTTACTTATTATTAAAATTGTTCAAGCAATGATAATGTTTTTTAATAGCATTTTTATAAAAGGTGAATACACTATTTAAAACAACGATAAAGGAATGATAAAATGCTATTAGATTTTTTACCCGTCATGATTAGAACGAAAGTAATCCATCAAAATGGCATGACAATTTATTATCCACAAATTTTTGGCATGAGAGAAGTAAACATCGAACAATCGATGAACGAGACGATTTTTAATCTCGTAGAATGGCTCATTGATGAGCAGCATAGACAACAAGATTCTACTCAATTTGCCGAAATGATTGGCACATATGAAATAAAAACTAATGAAAGGAACATTTTAAGTTTATCCTTATCTAACTATGCAATGATGAATCATGCTGCACACGGATTAACGTTTATGAAATCATTAACAATGGATATTGAAACTGGGCATTCATATACACTATCTGAGCTATTTAAAGAGAATAGCAATTATGTTGATGTCCTTTCCGCAATCATTGCCCAACAAATTGAAGAACGGGATCTCCCTACTTTAATTGATTTTACTAAAATTAGACCTGATCAAGATTTTTATGTGGCCGACAAATCACTCGTCATCTATTTTCAACAATATGAGTTATCCGCTTACGCCTTTGGTTTCCCGATGTTTCCCATTTCTTTGTTTGAATTACAAGATATAATCGCCGAAGATGGACCTTTAGCTACTTTAGCAACAAATTCATAATAGGAATCTTTTTGTTCTGTTCAATGACCTAACCCGGTGAATTTTATTAGGGCACTATTGTCGTTTTGCTTGAATTTTGTATGAACAGTTTTCTCATTATCGGTCACTTATTGAAAAGTTTAGCGATGAACTAACCGATATGCTACCATTATCGGTCACCTCCCAAGCCAGTAATTAGTAGAACTAACCGATACACTCTCACTTTCGGTTACTTCTATTGCAATTTTACTGAAAACTAGCCGATAAAATTTTTTATTATCGGTTAGTTTCCCTTTAATGGAAATCTTATCAGCTCCTATTGATAGAATCCATATCATTTTCACATACACATTTCACTCACTACTCATATCTTGAAATAAAAATCTACCTTCATCATCTAACAAAAAATTATGATACAATAGATGAAAAGTGAGGTGTGCCTATGAAAAGAATGATTATATTCACGCTACTTTTACTTACTACACTTCTTGTAGCATGTGGTAATGAATATTCAAATGAAGATAGTGGTGATTTTGTTGCACATAATTCAGCTGATTTTAGTGTAAATAACAAATCGCAAGCTGAAAGTGCAATGGACGGTAATAATTCAGAAGTTGACCAAGAATCAGAAATTAACATTGAAGATCAACAAGTAAGGAAAGTAATTTACACTGCGGACATCCATATCGAAGTAAAAGACTATCAAAAGTCAATCAATGAAATCCAAGCAAAACTAAACGAGCTCAAAGGATATGTTGTAGAGTCATCGATGTATTCAGAGCAAGAGGGTCAATTAAAAAATGGCCAGATGACTGTCAGAATCCCACAGGAAAATTTCGAAAAATTTATTGAAATCGTTGAAGAAGGTAGTAGTAGAGTAATAGAAAGTTCTACCTCTGGTCAAGATGTTACTGAGGCATACATCGATTTAGAATCAAGATTAAAATCAAAACGAATCGTTGAAGAGAGACTCACGTCCTTTTTAGAAGAGGCGGATAAAACCGAAGACTTATTAAAAGGACGTGAGTCTCT
>Ga0209487_1004231_pt1 | contig 11089 bp, 10 predicted proteins | sample Poulit2012_FD_187524 | JGI IMG/M metagenome (GOLD analysis project Ga0209487, IMG submission 187524) | Agricultural soil microbial communities from Georgia to study Nitrogen management - Poultry litter 2012 (SPAdes) (version 2) | ecosystem: Environmental > Terrestrial > Soil > Agricultural land... | reverse complement strand
TAATCGGCCAGCTGCCACCAAGATATCAAGTGCATCGCCCACCGCGACACGGGATGCATCTCGCAAAATAGCGTCTTCGTGTTGCACGACCGCATAGCCCCGGTTGAGGGTTTGTTGCGGCGACAGGGAACGCACCCGGGCTTTGAGCTGCCCGACGTGGTCGGTGGCCCGGTGTAGTTGGTGGGCGAACGTGGATCGAGCACGGGCCAGCAGCTGCAGGATCTCTTCGCGCCGCGTGGTGATCATGGTCTCGGGCTGGGCTAGTACGGGCCGTGATCGTAGTTGTTGGATCTGTTGGGTTTGTACATCGACTAGGCGCTGCACGGCCTGGGCCATGCGCACACGCACATCGGCGATCCCGGCGCGTTCCACGGCGGCATCGGGCACGATGGTTTTCGCCGCATCGGTTGGGGTGGATGCCCGGAAATCTGCCACATCATCCAGCACCGGACGGTCGGCTTCGTGACCGATGGCTGAGACCACGGGTGTGGTCAGCCCCGCCACCGCACGGATCAGTGCTTCATCCGAGAACGGAAGGATCACTTCCTCAAGCGCACCACCGCCGCGGGCAACAACGATCACATCCACTTCGGGATGCTGATCCAGTACCTGGAGGGCTTGGGAAACTTCGCGACCAACCTGGGGTCCCTGCATTGCAGCGTGGATGACCTCAAATTCGGCAGCGGGCCAACGTAACCACACGTTGCGTTGCACGTCGTGCATCGCATCGGAATCTTTGCCGGTGATCAACCCGATGCGGTTGGGGAGCACCGGCAGTGGTTTTTTCAATTCGGGGGCAAAGAGGCCTTCTTCGGCCAGCGCTCGGCGCAGTTTTTCGACCCGGGCTAAGAGCTCACCGATACCCACCGGGCGCATGTCGTTGACCACCATGGTAAGTCGACCGGTTTTCGTATAGAAATTCGGTTTGACCAGTGCGACGACGCGCGCGCCTTCTTTGATTGAAGGATCCAGGGTCCTGGCGGTGCGGGCCCAGGCCACTACCGGTAGGGACATTTCTACGTCCAGGTCGCGCATGGTCATCCAGGCGTGGCCGCGACTGACTCGGTGTTCGATCAGCTGGCCTTCCACCCAGGTGGGGGAGACGCGCTCGATATAGTATTTGAGATTCTCAGAAAGGCGAGACAGCGGCCACGGATTCTCCGCTGTGGTGTCAGCGGCTAATTGTGGTTGTGCGGGACTTTGGGAGCCGGGAATGTGTTCAGACATCTGTTCCACCTACACTAGTTTTGAACACCATGATGATGTCACACATCTTCGATTGTGAAGAAAGCAGGACTCACGGATGCGTAATTTCTTGGCCGTCATACTTGCCATCATTGCTGGACTCACGACTGTTTTTGGGTTGGTCTCATGGAAAATTAGTGATGTCATCCACCAGCCCGAACCTATCCAAGATATTTTAGGCTCTGGTGAATCTGCTGACGAACTGAAAGCAGCTGTACCCGATGCGTTGGGGAACCTGACGGCGCAAACCACCGGTATCGAGGCTGTTGATGCAGCCCTTCAGGATGCGGTGACCGAAGCAAGCGGCCAGCTGGTGGCCGATGAAGGGTTTGACGAAGCCTGGAGTGAGAGCCTGGAGTTGACCCGGAGCGGCTGGCTCGAGGAGTTGAACGCCCTGGGCGACCAGCTGAACTCGGGTGAAACGATTCCGGAAAATTCTACGGCTGCCCAACTCGACTTGCGGTTAGATCCGGTTGCCCAGTTAGCTGTTTCGAACGCCACGGAGGCGCTGCCTGATATGCCGGGTGTCGATACATCGGAGGTCACTTCAGACCTAGAGGTGACCGTGCCGACGTCGATTCCACCGATCAGTGCCTTGACGGCCGAGCAGGTCGTGATGGTTGAGGAACTGATGACGCTGTGGCCGGCGATGCTGGGCTTGGCCACGATCCTGTTCATCATGGCGCTGGTTGTTGCCTCCAGGGGCAGTCGTTGGATCGTCTGGTTGGTGACCGGAGTGATGGTGGCTTTGGGTGGTGCGTTGGTGAAAATTGGGTATACGGTCATGCAGCATCAACTGCGGGATCAGGTCCAAGAACCGGGCGTGTCAACGGTCTTGCGACCCTTGCTGCGGGCTATCCAGGACTGGGCTGATCCGCAATTGATCGTGTTGATGGTGGCCGGCGTCGGGGTTGCTTTGCTGGGCATTCTCGGTGGGTTTATTTCCGCCAATCGTCGTCGCTAAGCGCGGTAGCGGACGGCGGTTTGCCCATCGGGTGCATTCACGTGGGTGTCGGGTCCACCGGGTACCACATCGGTGTTATGCGCTGAGATGGCTTTCCAGTATGCGCCGTCGGCATCGAACATCCGAGCGACGACGAAACTTATAACTGTTCGTCGATCCTCGGCGGTCGCTCCGTCGGGCGTGTTTTGGCCAATGACGGTGACCCGGGCGTGGACGACGGCGTGGTCGTCACCCAGCATACGGATCTCTGTTCTGCCCACGTTCATGTGTGAGTTGCCAAAAATATGGTCGAACCCAAATTGATGCGCTTTGCGGATCTGGTCCTTCGTGGACCACCAGAGACCGGTGACGTTGACGAATTGGGCGTCTTCCACAAACAGCTCAGCCAGTGCGTCAGCATCGTGGTCGTTCCAGGCTTGCTGAAAACCGGTGATGATCGACTTTGGGGACTGGCGGTTCATTGTCTTACTCCGCTTCTTTTAAATGCGTGACGGCATCGATATCTGCTTGGAGTTCTGGTGCGGTCACATCTCGGGTGCTTTGTTGGATAGGTTCAGTAACCTGCAGTGTGTCGAGTGAGGCGTCGAGTTCTTCGAGCCGGCGGGCCGATGGCAGCACCCGTCCTTCGAGCGTTGCCATCAGCGAGTTGAAACGTGTCACCGTGGTATTGATGGATTTCCCTAATGAATCGAGGCGGCGGCCCATCAAGCCGAGGCGCTCATAGAGTTCACGTGCGGAGGCAAAAACGGTTCGGGCATTATCGACTAGGTTTTCTTGTTGCCACGCATAGGCCACGGATTTCAGGGTGGCTAGTAAGGAGACCGGCGATACTAACGCTACGCCCTGGCCAAATGAATAATCCAGCAGCTGTGAGTCAGCTTCTAGGGCTGCTGATAGATGCGATTCGGCGGGGAGGAAGAGCAGTACTAAATCCGGTGTGTTATCCAGGACGGTCCAGTACTTTTTCGTACCTAGGTCTTTGATGTGTGCACGCAGCGCACGAGCGTGAGCCGCTTCGAGTTCGGCACGCCGACGCTGCGTCTCCTCGGAGCCATCATCTTGTAACTCCGCGGCCTGCAAGATCGCAGACATCGGGGCCTTGGCATCGACGATCAGAGATTTGCCGCCGGGCAGATGGACGAGCATATCAGGACGGAACACTTCGCCGTCGCGTTCTGCGGTATTGACCGAAAAACTTATCTGTTCTTCAAAATCGGTGTGTTCAAGCATGCCGGCGGCCTCGACGATGCGACGTAGCTGCACTTCGCCCCAGTGGCCGCGCGCAGACGATGAGCGCAAGCTGGCCACGAGTTTATGCGTATTTTCTAACAGTGCCGCATCGGTGGCATGAGCGGTTCGCAGTTGTTGGGACAGCTGCCCGTACTGCTGCCCACGGTCGCGTTCTAACTGGGCCACTTGCCCACCCAGCTGTTCTAGTTGTTGGGACAGTGGTCCCAGCATCTGCAGAATCTGCTGCTGCGACTGATAGTGCTGGCGATCTTCACTGCGTTGCTGATCAAGCAATTCAGCCCGAGTTTGAGCGGTCGCTAATTGCTCCCGCAGTATGGCCTCGTCACCAGTGGCGCCACCACTGGGTGCGGTTCTACGTCCCACGACAAAACCCACGCCAAAACATATGACGGCCACCAAAATCCCCAGCACAATCGCAGTCGAAGTCTCCATACTCCTAACCTTGTCACATCGCGCGGACACGATAAGCCTGCCGCGCGGCTGACGGTTCGAATCCCAGTTGAGGGATCCGCTCCTTGCGGTATCAGGCTGACGTGGCAGAATGTAACCTGGATAACAGCCGTGATGAATGGAGTCTGCGTGTCACCTTCCACCATGCGTAACACCACCGTGTTGATCTCGGGCGGTAGTCGAGGTATCGGGCTGGCGATTGCCAAACGGTTAGCCGAAGACGGCGCTAACATCGTGCTTTTGGCCAAGACCGCTGAACCCCACCCGAAACTTCCAGGCACCGTCTATAGCGCCGCCGAAGAGCTCCGGACCGCCGGTGGGCAAGCCCTGCCAGTGGTGGGGGATGTGCGGGAAGAAGCCGATGTGCGCACCGCTGTCGCATCTGCGGTGAGAAGCTACGGTGGCATTGATGTCGTCATTAACAACGCCTCAGCCATCAACCTTGACTCCGCTGCGGACATCGACATGAAGCGTTACGATCTGATGCAAGATATCAATGCGCGCGGGACGTTCTTGCTCACCCGCGCTGCGCTGCCGTATCTTAAGCAATCGACTGATCCACGGATCTTGAGTCTGTCGCCGCCGCTGAACCTGTCGCAGAAGTGGTTGGGTGCCGCTCCGGCATACATGATGGCCAAATATTCGATGAGCCTGGCGGCGCTGGGGATCGGCGCTCAGAACAACATTCCGGCGACCTGCCTGTGGCCTAAGACCACGATTCAAACCGCCGCCGTCCGATACGCGTTGGGTGGCCCAAAAATGTATGAGCGCTCTCGTACCCCAGAAGTCTATTCCGATGCAGCGTATGTCGTGCTGACTGCAGAACCAGCGAAGTATGCCGGACGAACCGTGCTCTGTGAGGACGTGCTGGAAGACGCGGGTGTCACGGATTTTGCCAAATACTCACCGGGAGTTGACCCGGAAAAACTGGAAAAAGACATCTTCGTCGACTAATGCCTCGCTATGCTGGAAGCCGGTACTGTCCCAGCATGCCCCGAACATGACATACAGGAGGCAAGTATGCGAAAGCTCACCCTTGCCACCCTGGCTGAAACCGTAGAACAGCATGCCACCGTGATTGTGGATTTCTGGGCGCCATGGTGCACCACATGTTCACGTTTTAGCCCAATTTTTACCGACGTTGCCACCCGGTTCGACGACGTCGTCTTCGCTACGGTCAACACCGACGAAGAGCAGGACTTAGCAGCACTGATGGGTATCCGCTCGTTACCAACGCTTGTGGCGTTTCGTCATGGCAAACATGTTTTTGCGAAGGCGGGAGTACCTACCCGGCGTGAACTCACACGCATTATCGAACAGCTTCAGACCGTAGAACCACCACGGCCCTAACGTTTCCCATCGCCTGCCAGAGTTATCCACATTTATGATCCCTCGCGCTCTGGGAGCGAGCCAATCCTGGAACACTCTTGTACATCGCCACTCCCACACGATGTAACAGGAGGCCATCATGCCCAAGAAACAGGTGACGCTGAAATTTCGAAAATTTAGTAGGCGCGAGAAGACGTCCATCCGGCAAGATGTGAAGCGATTCGAAAAGATCGGACGAGACCACGGATGCTGCACACTCGATGATTATGTGGAATTCGTGGCACTACGTACACGCCGTGATGACGACGGATTCCTCACCCAAAAATCATTCGAACTCTTTCGCGGGTTAGGCTCATATTTTGGCGACCAGCTCCTGCACAACACCACCATGATCAGGGTCGGATGCGATATCCAACCGGACGACCCAGAGGACTACCTCACACCACTTATGGCAAAAGCTCATCCCGGGTGGCTACTCTCTGATCTCCTTATGGACCAGCAGGTCATTGTGCCATATCTCATGGCCGAACATGTGTTTCCAACGACACCATGGTCCGCTTCGCTGGATGACGTTTTTGATCAACTTATCGACTGGAACCAGGGCTATCTCAGCATAGAGGAAGTCGAAACCTCGTCCCTCTGGGGAGACGATATCGACCCTCTGGATTCTTATGCCGCATAACACCTCCCATTCCCGAGGAGTCCTTTGAGATCAAGTCGTGACGGCAAAGTCAGAGAATATCCCTCACCTCAGGAGGGCATCGTTTCGCCAGCGGCGCTACAGCACCGAGCGCATCAATTGAGGCCTCCTACAAGGTCAAAAGCTACACTGCTAGGTAGAGCCAGCATGCGATGTCCCCATCTGAGGTGAAAGAAGCACTATGGAGCACCACGATCACCACCCTGAAACGGTCGCGGAGCATGAGCACCAGCACGAGCATGAGCACGAAGCACACGCGCATCATAGCCACGGTGATCACGGTGACCACGTAGCGCAGTTCCGGTCACTGTTCTGGATCAACCTGATCATTGGGATCCCGGTCGTCATCTTTTCTCCCATGTTCGCAAGTCTGTTTGGCTATAGCGTGCCGGATTGGGCGACATGGATCGCACCCGTCTTGGGCACCGTGATGTATGTCTGGGGCGGAAAGCCCTTCCTCACCGGAGCTCTTGGTGAGATCAAAGCGCGTTCGCCCGGCATGATGTTGCTCATTTCACTGGGGATTAGTGTTGCATTTTTTGCCTCCTGGGCAGCGACGTTGGGTCTCGTAGATGCCGAGCTCGAGTTCTGGTGGGAACTTGCGCTGCTGGTGGTCATCATGTTGTTGGGCCACTGGATCGAGATGCGATCTTTGGAACAAACGACCTCGGCGTTGGACTCGCTGGCAGCGCTCCTTCCGGATGAGGCTGAACGCGTCGAGGGGGACGAGATCGTCACGGTGAGCCCCGATGAACTTAAGATCGATGACGTGGTGATTGTTCGTCCGGGCGCCAGCGTTCCTGCCGACGGCAAGATCATCAATGGACAAGCTGCAATGGATGAGTCGATGATTACCGGTGAATCACGACCCGTCACCCGTGGTCCCGGTGACTCCGTCACGGCTGGAACAGTTGCAACAGATTCCGGTTTGCGCATCCACGTCACGGCTACCGGCGATGACACCGCGCTCGCCGGTATCAATCGGCTCGTTGCAGAAGCCCAAAGTTCCTCTTCTCGAGCACAACGCATTGCTGACCGAGCGGCCGCCTTATTGTTCTGGTTTGCCCTCGGGGCAGCCTTCATCACCGCCATTGTCTGGTTGCTCGTCGGCGGCCCTGAGCAGGCGGTTGCCCGCGTCATCACCGTCTTGGTAATCGCCTGTCCTCATGCATTGGGTCTGGCGATTCCGCTGGTCGTATCGATTGCCACAGAGCGCGCTGCCCGCGGGGGAGTGCTTATTAAAGATCGCTTAGCACTCGAGTCCATGCGTCACGTCGATACTGTGCTCTTTGATAAAACCGGCACGCTGACCAAGGGCGATCCAACGGTCACAGAGATCGAACCGGTAGGGGCCTGGAGCGTCGATGAGGTACTGGCGCTCGCCGCCTCCGCAGAATCTGCCAGTGAGCATCCGCTTGCCAAGGCCATTGTCGGAGCCGCTCATCAGCAGGGGCTGGAGTTGGCTCAAGCCAGTGATTTCTCTTCCTCACCAGCCGTCGGTGTCACAGCGACAGTGCAAGGACATCAGGTACGGGTTGGCGGGCCCTATCTCTTGGAAGAAGTAGGCCAGTCAGAGATCTCCACCGCGCACCTCTGGCGCGAGGAAGGTGCGATCATTTTGCACGTCATCTGTGATGGTGAGGTCATTGGTGGACTCAAACTCGCCGATGAGATCCGACCTGAATCCTATGACGCCGTGGAGGCACTCCATCGATTAAATATCGAAGTGGTGATGATCACCGGGGACGCTGAAGCCGTAGCCAACCAGGTGGGACGCGAACTCGGCATCGACCGGATTTTCGCAGGTGTTCGCCCCGAAGACAAAGCCGCCAAAGTCAAACAACTCCAAGACGAAGGCAAACGCGTGGCTATGGTGGGCGATGGGGTCAATGACGCCCCCGCCCTTGCCCAAGCAGATGTCGGTATCGCCATCGGAGCTGGTACTGATGTAGCGATCGCCTCAGCCGGAGTGATCCTCGCCAGTTCTGATCCACGGTCAGTACTATCTGTGATCGAATTATCTCGAGCCGCCTACCGCAAAATGTTACAAAACCTCTGGTGGGCTGCGGGCTACAACCTCGTGGCGGTTCCGCTTGCTGCCGGAGTGCTCGCACCCATCGGCTTCGTGATGCCAATGTCGGTCGGGGCCATTCTTATGTCCCTGTCAACCGTGGTGGTCGCACTCAATGCGCAATTACTGCGTCGTATCGACCTGCGACCAGAGGCCAGCACACAAGCCGTGCTCGCCAGCACGCCCTCCTAGAAGTGTGGTGAAAAAGGGCGCCACTCTGGCCCCCGACTGGAGCAGACTGAGCGCGCAGCCTCCGCCACTGCTGGTGGATGTTGGAAAACCCGTACCCGAACATTCCGGCATTGATGACCCTCCGGTGCTGAAGCACCTGCGGTCAACCCACACGACACCTGCCTCCAAAAGAGCGTTTACTGGGAACCATGGGGCTGAAACGGTCCACGGCTTTTTCATTTTGCCAGACCTATACCAGAACAACCCACTAGCCTAAAATGTGTAATATCCTGGAGGGCAGCGACAGAAATCCACCATAATAGTACTGAGATAACGGAATGTAGCGCAGTTTGGTAGCGCACCTCGTTCGGGACGAGGGGGTCGCAGGTTCAAATCCTGCCATTCCGACGACGATACGGCGGCAGGCCACTTCGATTCTGGCCATATCCAACATCGGTGGATCCTAGAGAAGATCATTGGCCGGGACCCTGAACCTTGGCGAACATAGGTAGAGCTCCAGAACCAGAAGGAAGTAAGGCATCGTTGCACGTTTGCCGTCAGCATTGGTGCAGAACCTTCTGGCAGAATCTTCATGCTTTACTTTATGAGCGAGCGGATCGCAGGACTTTGCTCAGCCAGCTCGTGGGCGGTGGAAACAATCATTGCATGCATGGTTTCTGCCGCCTTGCTCAAGCTGACATCTTTCCGGTGCGCAAGCGCAATAGTACGGGTTAATGATGGCTCAGTGAGTCGCCGAGACGTCAGGCCAGGACGATCCAGCAAGACCGTAGCAGGTACGACCGCCACCCCCAGGCCGCGCTCGACAAACCGAAGTACCGCATCCATCTCCGCACCTTCTAAGACCACGTTCGGCGTCAAATCGTGTTGTTGATAGGCATTCATCGTCGCGGCGCGAAGATCATAACTGTCCGAAAAAACGATTTGGGGGATATCGGCTAGCTGGCGCAGCGTCAAACCATTTTCGGCATAATCCGCAAACACATGGCCATCTGCTGAGATGACCACCAGTTCTTCAACCAGCAGTGGTGTGTGGTCTAGGGACTCGGCCGAAGACGGGTCGTGCTCGGAAGCAACAACCAGCGCCAGATCGAGCGTGCCACCGACGAGTTCATTCAATAAATTATGTGATCCTGATTCTCGTAAGTGCAGGTCCACACCCGGGTATTCCTGATGATATGGCTCAACGACTTCAGCCACTACCGACACGCACATACTTGGCGGAGCGCCAAGGCGAACTCTGCCGCGACGTAATCCGGCGAGCTCGTGCATCTGAAACCGAATATGTTCTGCATCCGCTAGCATCCTCGAAGCTATCGGTAGCAGTGTTTCCCCGGCAGCAGTCAATGTGATGTTGCCCCTAGCGCGATTAAATAATTCGGAGCCTAGTTCGGCCTCCAGCGTTGAGATCTGGCGACTGAGCGTCGGCTGAGCAACATGCAATTGTGCGGCTGCCTTGGTGAAATGCCCAGTTTCAGCCACGGTAAGGAAACTCTGGAGTTGTTCAAGATTCATATCGATAGCATATCTGCATCGTGACGACTTAGATAATTCATTGGACTAATCGTTGAATGCGTTTATAGCGTGGAACCATGTTGAAACGCAGAATCCAGGAACAAAGAATCGCCACGAGTGTGCTCGTGATCGGCACAGGTGGCTCCGGCTTGCGAGCAGCCATAGAACTTGCAGAAAATGGGGTGGATGTCGTAGCCGTCGGAAAGCGTCCGCGTCACGACGCCCACACCGCGCTCGCAGCCGGCGGTATCAATGCCGCTTTGGGCACGATGGATGCCGAAGATAGCTGGCAGCAACACGCAGCAGACACTCTCAAAGAAAGCTACTACCTGGCCGACCCGAGAACAGTCGAGATCGTCACTAAAGGGGCTGCCGAAGGTATCGCGGATCTGGAACGCTACGGCATGGCCTTTGCCCGTGAAGACGACGGTCGTATCTCGCAGCGCTTCTTCGGCGCACACAGCTTCCGCCGCACGGCTTTTGCTGGCGACTACACCGGCTTAGAGATCCAACGAACCCTCGTGCAGCGCAGTGAACAGCTCGAGATTCCCATCCTCGACACCATGTACGTCACCGATATCCTGACCGATGACAACCGGGTCTTTGGGGCCTATGGTTTCGATATCAATGATGGCACCCGCTATCTCATTCATGCCGACGCAGTGATTCTCGCAGCCGGTGGGCATAACCGGATTTGGCGGCGCACTTCGTCCCGACGTGACGAAAACACTGGCGACTCCTTCAGGCTAGCGGTTGAAGCCGGGGCCCGACTTCGCGACCCGGAGCTCGTGCAATTCCACCCATCCGGCATTATCGAACCAGAACACGCCGCCGGAACACTGATCTCCGAAGCCGCCCGTGGAGAAGGCGGCATCCTACGCAATGCGCTAGGAGAGCGGTTTATGGAACGCTATGACCCAGAACGTATGGAACTGTCGACTCGCGATCGCGTCGCGCTGGCTGCCTATACCGAAATTCAAGAAGGCCGCGGCACCGAAAACGGCGGAGTGTGGCTTGACGTCTCGCACCTACCACGACACACGATCATGGAACGGCTGCCCCGGGTGTACCAGACCATGATCGAAGTCCAGATGCTCGACATCACTCGAGAAGCCGTTGAAATCGCTCCAACCGCGCATTATTCCATGGGTGGCGTCTGGGTAAATCCAGAAGATCACTCCACCGATGTGGATGGGCTCTATGCAATCGGCGAAGCCTCCAGTGGACTGCACGGCGCAAACCGGCTGGGAGGTAACTCCCTCATTGAACTGCTCGTCTATGGGCGCATCGTGGGACAAGCAGCGGCGGCATACTCCGCAAACCTTCCCGCCCAGACCCGCTCGACAGACGCGATCGATGCGGCACGAGGAGAACT
>Ga0209487_1004230_pt1 | contig 11093 bp, 9 predicted proteins | sample Poulit2012_FD_187524 | JGI IMG/M metagenome (GOLD analysis project Ga0209487, IMG submission 187524) | Agricultural soil microbial communities from Georgia to study Nitrogen management - Poultry litter 2012 (SPAdes) (version 2) | ecosystem: Environmental > Terrestrial > Soil > Agricultural land... | reverse complement strand
AGAGATTGAAACAGACTGGCCGGAGTCGGTGTACTACCGATACTGGGAGCACGATGAACCCAGCTGCCATGCGCCCGCGCACTACGGAGTGCGCACACGCGAGCACAAGTTCATTTACTACTATGGGGACGGCCTCGGCTGTCCGGGTTCGTCAGATCGCATCTTTCCTGGAGAGTACGAATTGTACGATCTCAAGGCAGACCCTCGCGAAGAAGAGAATCTCTATGGCAGGGAAGAGTATTCTGAGCTGGTGGCTGAATTGGCGACAGAGCTAGCCATCTTGCAGCAGAACTATGCCGATCTGCCATACCAAGGTCCTGATACTCCGCGTCCGCCATGGAGCACAGGCAGGCAAGACTCCGCCCCCGCTCCACAGACCACCCCTTCCAGTTCGACCTGACTCATCAGCTCGCCTCACGTCTGCGCCATTGGGAAGGACCGCCGACAGGATCAGCCACCGACGATAGACTCCCAGCAGCACCCGCGAGAAGGACAGAGCCGATGGCGACCGCGCACCCAGGCACCGACGACGCCTTGGGCGAGCTTCGGCGGGCGCTGCCGCAGGTCGAGGTGCTCAGCGCTGTCGAGGAGCTCCAGGCCCACCGGTGGGACCGTGCGCTGGACCCGAACGCGGGCACTCCCCTGGCGGTGGTACTCCCCCGCAGCACGAACGAGGTGCAGGCGATCGTGCGCTACGCGGGTGAGCACGGCATCCCACTGGTCCCCCGCGGGGCTGGTTCCGGCCTGTCCGGGGGAGCCTCCGCCGTCGACGGCTGCCTGGTGGTCTCGATGGCCAACATGACCGACCTGGAGATCGACCCGGTGACCCGGATGGCGGTCGTGCAGCCCGGGGTGATCAACGCCGACCTGAAGGCAGCGGCCGCCGAGGAGGGTCTGTGGTATCCGCCCGACCCGGCGAGCGTGGGCTTCTCCTCCATCGGCGGGAACGTGGCCACCAACGCCGGCGGGCTGTGCTGCGTGAAGTACGGGGTGACCACCGACTACGTGCTCGGCGTGACCGTGGTGCTGGCTGACGGCACCACTGTGCAGCTGGGAGGGCCGCGGCTGAAGGAGGCCGCCGGGCTGAGCCTGACCAAGCTGTTCGTCGGCAGCGAGGGCACCCTGGGCATCATCACCTCCATCGTGTTGCGCCTCGTCCCGCCACCACCGCCGGCCTGCACCGTGGTCGCCACGTTCGCCAACCTGGACGCCTCCTGCCAGGCGGTGCTCGAGGTGGCCTCCACAGTGCGGGCCTCGATGCTGGAGTTCATGGACGCTGTGGCGATCAACGCGGTGGAGGATGTGCACGGCTACGGACTGGACCGCACCGCCCAGGCGATGCTCATCGCCCAGTCCGACCAGCCCGGCCAGGCCGGCACCCGGGAGGTGGAGGCGATCGCTGAGGTCTTCCGTGCCCACGACGCCACCGAGGTGCTGCTGACCAGCGACCAGGCCACCGGCCAGACCTACACCGCCGCCCGCCGCGGGGCGATCCCGGCGGTGGAGGCCAAGGGGCGGCTGCTGCTCGGGGACGTGGGGGTGCCGCTGCCCAGGCTCGCGGCCCTGGTCACCGGCATCGCTGACATCTCCACCGAGCACCAGGTGCCGATCAGCGTGATCGCCCACGCCGGCGACGGCAACACCCACCCACTGGTGGTCGTGGACCCCGAGGACGCCGCGATGGCCGCCCGCGCCGAGGTCGCCTACGGCCAGGTGATGGACCTGGCCATCGCCCTGGGCGGCACCATCACCGGCGAGCACGGGGTAGGCCGCACCAAGAAGGCCTGGTTGCCCGACTACGTGGGTGCGGACGTGGTCGCGCTGAACCGTAAGATCAAGGACGCCCTCGATCCGCGCGGGCTGCTCAACCCCGGCGCGATCTTCTGACGTGCGCGGCCGTGCTGATCGACTCTCTCACCCGGACCCCGCGGACCGCGATCAGACCTGCTGCGCCCGCGCCGCGGCCCGGATCTGGAACCGGCGTCCGGTGATCGTGGTCGGTTCGATGCGCACCACATGGGGTTTGGAGCTGCCCTCCCACGGAGTGACCGGCAGGTCCATCGCCTCCAGCACCTCGTGCAGCATCCGCACCTGCCGGGCCTTCCCGGTCACCACCACGCTCCAGGCGATCCCGGTCTGCAGGTCGTAGCCGTCAACCTCGTAGGCGACCATCTGGCCGGTGGCCGCAGCGAGCTTCATCCCGGCTCCGGTGCGGAACACGATCGTGCCTCGATCGACGACGTGGTTCACCGGGAAGATCGCCGGCTCACCGTCGATCACCACCGCCAGGCGGCCCACCGGGGCTGACCGCAACAGCTCCAGCGACTGGTGGACGGCCAGGTGCTCAGTCTGGTGCTGGTGCCCGGCCAGGTGCTGGTGCCCGGTCTCGTGGTCAGTAGCCATGGGACCAGCCTGGCTGCCCACCTGCCGCGCGATAAGGGTCTTAGGTCCCGGCACCCGCACCCGGGGCATGACCGCCGACCGGTGCCCGGGGACTGCCCAGCCCGAGCTTGATCAGGATCGCCGAGATGCAGCCACGCACCTCCTGCTCCGCCAGCAAGAGTTGCTCGGAGATCTCCAGGTTCGTCAGCCCGTGGGCGATGTGCTCGAGCACGCCTCGTTCCGCCGGGGTGAGCCGGGCCAGGGCGCGATCCGGCGGGAACGGGTCGCTCCACGCCCGCTGGAGCTGCTGCACCCGACCGGGAGGCAGCAGATCGGCGCCGGAGGCCACCGCGTGCACCGCTTCGTTCAGACCGATGGCCCTGATCCCCTTGAGCAGATAGCCCGAGGCGCCGGCGAGCACCGCGGCAGCCAGCGCCTCCTGGTCGTCGGCCGAGGTCAGCAGCAGGGCCCGAGAGCCGGAGCAGGCCGATCGCAGCTCGCGGCACACCTCGATCCCAGACCCGTCCGGCAGCCGCACATCGAGCACCGCCACGTCCGGGCAGAGGCCCGGCAGCAGATGCCGGGCGGCGGCAGCCGTGCCGCTCTCCCCCACCACCTGCAATCCGCCGTCAGACTCGAGCAGCTCACGCACACCGCGACGGACGATCTGATGATCGTCCAGCAGGAACACCCGGATGGTCATGCCACCAGAATCCGGCTCCTCGGCCGGGATAGATAGGGACCTTCATCCCATCAGTCATCCCATGACTCATCCCATCATTGCCGCCGACCCTCACAACGGCACCCACCACACCAGCCTGGTCCCGCCACCGGAGGCGGGCACTGTGCGGAGCTCGCCGCCGCGGGCGGCCGCCCGGTCCTGGAGGTTCTGCAGCCCGCTGCGGCGCAGCACATCCGGGTCGATGCCGTTGCCGTCATCGACCACGTTCACCTCCAGCCGGTCCGCGGTGCGCCGCACGGTCAACCGGGCGCTGCCGGCGTCCGCGTGCCGGGCGATGTTCGCCAGGCTCTCCCGGGTGACGGCCAGCAGGTCCGAGGCGACCTCGGCCGCCACTTCGTCGACCTGCCCGATCAGCTGGAGGGTCGGGCGGAACCCGAGCGCCTCCTCCGCAGTGGCCACCAGCATCTGCAACGCCTGGGAGAGCCCGTGCGGACCGCTGACACCGCGCAGCTCGAAGATCGTGCGGCGGATGTCCTTGATCGCCTCGTCCAGCTCGTCGACCGCTTCCTCCAGCCGCTGCCGCACCACTGGGTGCACCGCCAGAAGCGAAGCCGCTTGCAGCGACAGGCCGGTCGCGAACACCCGCTGGATCACATGGTCGTGCATGTCCCGGGCGATCCGGTCCCGCTCCTCCAGCAGCCCCAGGCGAGTGCGGTCCAACCGAGCCCGGGAGGCCGACAGCGCGGTCGCCGTCTGGTTCGCCAGCTCGGTGACCAGTCCCAACAGGTCTGCCTCGTCGGCGTCCACCCCGGCACCCCAGCCCAGGGCCAGCACGCCCAGGTCGTCCGCGGCGGTCTGCAGCGGCGCCAGGATGACCGCCTCGCCCGGGGAACCGGTGAGGAGCGCACACGCCTCCGCCGCCAGCCGGGAGGCGGTAGTCGAGTCGGACCAGCAGGCCGTTCCGGAGCGGATCAGCTCCGACCATCCGGCACTGTGCAGCCGCTGCCCACGCCCACCGCCGGGGTGGTCGGCGACCACCTCGAGCTCGCCGTCCTCGTCGTACAGGGCGATCAGCCCTGCGGCGGCCCGGGTGTGCCCGCACGCCTGCGCCAGCAACGAGCCAGTCGCCCGTGCCTCCGGGATGCCGTTGAGGAGCTGTCGGGTCATCTCCCCCACGAGCTGGGCACAGGCGCGCTGCCGGCGGGAGTGGTCGTAGGCGCGCGCGTGCTCGATGGCGAGGCCAGCCGCGACCGCCAACGCCACCAGGATGCGTTCGTCTTCCTCGGAGAACGCCTCCCCGGATCGCTTCTCGGCGAGGTAGAGGTTGCCGAAGACGGTCTCGTGCACCCGGACCGGGACTCCGATGAACGTCCGCATCGGCGGGTGGTTCGGTGGCACGCCGCAGGACTCCGGGTGGCTCGGCAGGTCGGCGATCCGCAACGGGCGCGGATCTCGCATCAGCAGACCGACCACACCGCGGCCGTGCGGCTCCTGGCCGATCGCGGCCCACTCCTCGTCACTGATGCCGTGGGTGACGAACTCCCCCAGCTGGCCACCACCGTGACCGAGCACGCCCAGCGCCCCGTACTGCGCATCCACCAGATCGCACGCCGAGCGCACGATCCGGGACAGCACCTCGGACAGCTCCAGGTCGGCGGTCACCGCCAGCACCGCACTGAGCAGGGCGGACACACGGCGGGCAGCCTCAGCCGGCACACCGGTACGCACGCAGAGCTCGCTGATCAGCCCGTCCACATCCGGGGCGTCAGCCTGCGCTGCTGACTGGCGCCCACCATCCTGTTGACCGGTTTCCATACCCGCACACCTCACGAGGGAACCGAACGATCACGCGAGTGACGTGCCCTCATCGTAGGTGAAGGGCGCCCGCAGCGCCGGCAAAAGCTCAGCCTCCTACCCTCAGCGGGTGAGCACCGAGGCGGTCATCATCCGCAGCGGCGCCTCCCGGGCGAACAGGTGGGCCAGGTCCCGGGTGAGGATGGTGCCCGGCCGGCCGTGGCGACGCCTGGCCATGGCGAGCGAGATGAGCACGGAGGCTGCGCCGTCATCGGCAAGGATCGCATCCAGCAGTGCCCGGTCCGCCAGGGACAGCACCGCCTCACACCCGGGTGCGGCCTGCAGCAGTGCGCGGGCCACCTCGGCCAGGTCGGCGCGTTCGGCATCTGTCCAGGTCTCCGGGTCGGGCCGGTGGTAGACGGCACCGAACAGGTGGATGCGCAGGTACTTCACCACCGCTGCGCGGCGCTGGACCAGGTCCAGCCGGGTGAACCAGTGCTGGCGCAGCAGCCGGGTGAGGAACGTCAGCTCCTCGGCCACCGGGCGGGGGGCGTAGGTGATTCGGTCGGTGGCGTCCTCACCGATCACGTACGCCGGCCCGCGCCGGTCGAAGGCCACCGTGGCTTGGAACCAGAGCCGGGTGACGAAACCGACGTCGTCACCGGTGGCCACCGCCTCGTCCAGACGCAGCCCGAGCCGGGCGATCGTGGCCGTGGCGACCAGGCCGAGCGGGGCGGAGCGGTAGCAGAGCCGGTCCTTCACCCCGTCCAGGTCCCTGCGCCGCCAGGGCCGGGTCGGTGGGGTGGGCACCGCCCGACCGTCACGCTCCAGCCGGGCGATCACCGCCTCGGCGCCGGTGTGCTGGGCCAGCCAGTACCAGGAGGAGATCGCCCCGGGCTGCAGCGTGTCGTCCGAGCCCATGATGGCCACGTACTCCCCCGTCGCGGCCTCGATACCGGCGTTGAACGGGCCAGCGGGGCGGCGCTTGCCGTCGTGGTGCTCCAGCCAGCGCACCTGCTCGCGGTGTGCAGGGTCCACCTGGCTGCGGATCTGCGCGGCGTCGATGTTGTGGCAGACCACGGTCAGCCGGGTGCCCTCACCGTTGTGGTCGAGCACGGAGCGCACCGCGCGAGCGATCGGCCGGTCCGGGGTGTGCACGGCGATCACCACGTCCACCCCGGGGCGGGCCTGCTCCTCCGGGAGCGGGTCAGCCACGGCGGGCGACCCGCGCGTAGACGTCCGCGTACTGCGCGGCCACCTGGTCCGCGGCGAACCGGTCACCGATCGTGGCCGCCACGTCGGAGGCGTTCAGGTGCCGGGTACGGCGCTCGACGGCGGAGATCGCCTCCGCGTACGCCTCCGGTTCCTGTTCGCTCACCAGGGCGCCCACCCGGGGGTCGATGTACTCCCCCTGGCCTCCGGTCGCCCCGACCACCACCGGTCGGCCGGCCACCAGCGCCTCCGCGCAGGAGACGCAGAAGTTGTCACCCTTGGTGGGCAGGAAGAACAGGTCCGCGCTGGCCAGCGCGGCGCGCACACCGGCGGCGTCCGTACCGCCGGGCAGGCGGACCAGGTGGGCCACACCTCGTCTGCGCGCCCGGCGCAGCACCTTCTCCCGCAACGGCCCCTCCCCCACCCAGGTGAGCCGGGCGGGCGTGCCGCGGCGGGCCAGCTCGGCCACCGTGTCCACCGCGATCAGCGGGTCCTTACGATCCACCAGCCCGCCGACGGCCACCAGCCGGGTGGGGTTCCGGGGCCGGATCGGGCGCGCATCGAGGTGCTCCGGTGGCGGCACGATGCAGGGGATGACCACAGTGGGGTCGGTGCCGCGGCGTTTGCGGATCGGGCGGGCCAGGTAGTCGCAGACGGCGGTGACCACGTCCGGGCGGCGCACCAGCGGCCAGAGCAGCGGCAGGACCAGGCGCCAGGTGAGCGGCACTGTGCTCGGGGTGGTCAGCGCGGACCAGTGCTCCGTGTGCACCCAGGGAGCTCTTGGCCGCCACCAGGCCATCGGCAACAGGGCGGAGAACGCCATCGTGTGCACCAGGTCGGCGTCGCGCAGCTCGCGGCGCAGCGCCTGCCCGGCGCGCCAGATCTGGGCCGGGGAGCGGGTGGACATCGGGATGCGCACCACGTCCAGACCCTGGTGCTGCAGGTGCCGGGTCCCGTCGTCCTGGTGCGGTGGGACCAGGTGCACCACCCGGAGGTCGCTGACCTCTTTGCGGGTCCTGATCGCCTGGATGTCGGCGTGGGTGAAGGTGCCGGAGGTGGGGGCGACCTTCGTGGGGAACCAGGTGGTGACGGCGACTACCTTCATCGGCACCTGCTCTCCGAGGAACGACGGTCAGTGGTGGTGCGCACGGTTATGAGTATGGCCCACCTGGTGCCTGGGGCGCTGGTTGGGCCGCAACGTCGGCCAGGGCGAGGAACCCCTCGACGTCCCAGGCGGCCCGGCCGACGAACAGACCGGCGACCCCGGGCAGGTCGAGCAGGCCGCGGGCGTTGTCCAGCGAGACCGAACCGCCGTAGAGCACCGGGCGGGCCGGGCCGGCGACGCTCGCGATGGCGGCGACCACGTCGCCGACCTGCTCCGGTGTGGCCGGGGTGCCGTGCTCCCCGATCGCCCACACCGGCTCGTAGGCGAGCAGCACCTGGGGGGTTGCCGGCACGCCGGCCAGCGCGGCGGTCACCTGTGCGGTCACCGTGTCCAGCGCCGCGCCCGCCGCCCGCTGCTGCGCTGTCTCCCCGACGCAGACCAGCGGCAGCAGCCCGTGCCGGAGGGCGGCGTGCACCTTGAGGTTGACGCGCTCGTCGGTCTCGGCGAAGTGCGCGCGGCGTTCGGAGTGACCGATCTCCAGCAGCCGGGCGCCGGCGTCCTTGACCTGGGGCACCGAGACCTCCCCGGTCCAGGCGCCCTCGTCCTCCCAGTGCGCATCCTGGGCGCCCACGAGCACAGCACCGTCCGGGGGCAGCACCTCGGCCACAGTGGCGATCGCCGTGGCCGGTGGGATCACGAACGGCTGGACCCTCGGCGCCCAACCGACTCCGGCCAGCACGCGTGCGTACGCCCGCGCCTCGGCGAGCGTCTTGGTCATCTTCCAGCTGGTGCCGATCCAGGTGGTCGTGCTGGTCGGCTCAGTCACAACGTTGCTCGGCGGCCTCCGCCAGCAGGTCGCCGGAGTCATACCCTTCGATGGCTGCGACCTTGGGACCGGAGCTGGAGCTCGGGTCGAACTCGTAGCTGAGCCATTCCTTGGCGAGGCGGCGGGCGAGCTCGATACCGACCACGCGCTGCCCGAAGCAGAGCACCTGGGCGTTGTTCGACAGCACCGACCGCTCCACCGAGTAGGAGTCGTGGGCGGTGACGGCGCGGATGCCGTGCACCTTGTTCGCAGAGATTGCCACGCCCATCCCGGTGCCGCACACCAGCAGCGCCCGGTCCGCCTTGCCGTCGACGATCCGCTGAGCGGCGGCCACGGCGATGTGCGGGTAGTGGGTGGCGCCGCCCTCGTCCACCCCCATGTCGGTCACCTCATCGACCAGGTCGCTGGCCTCGAAGTCCGCCTTCAGCGTTTCCTTGTAGTCGTATCCGGCGCTGTCGGCACCGACGACGATCCGCAGTCCCATCTCATGCCTCCTTGGTCACTGTGGCGCACACGAGCGCGAACGACGTGGCGCCGGGGTCTGCATGGCCGACCGAGTGGTCGCCATGGGTCTTGGCACGGCCCTTCTTGGCATGCATCGACGCGGTGGCGCTGGCTGCTTCGGTAGCTATCTGCACGGCGGCCGCCCAGGCGTCGGCGATCGCGTCCCCGGCAGCCGCTCGCTGCGCGAGCGTCTGGGCGAACGGGACCGCTGCATCCATCATAGTCTTCTCGCCGAGCTCGGCCTTGCCCATCGCAGTCATCGCCTCGACGGCGGAGGTCACCGCCTCGGCCACGTCACCTGGGGACGGGGCGTGGGTGTCGCCGAGCCGGTCACCGGCGGCGACCAGGGCAGCACCCCACAGGGCTCCGGAGGTGCCGCCGGCGCTCTCCGCCCACGCCTCGCCGATCTCGCGCAGGAACGTGCCGAGACCGACACCGTCGGCGAGCGCCTCGTGGCCGCGCTCGGCGGCGCCCACCACACCGAGCACCATGCCCTGGCCGTGGTCGCCGTCACCGGCGACCGCGTCGAGCTCCCCGAGCTCGGCCTCGTGCTCCTTGAGCACCTCGACCACCCGATCGAGCCGGGCCAGTGCCGCCGCAGCCGCCCGCTGGGACGGCTCGGCACCGGCGGTCCGTTCGGTGACCACCTGCTGCGGCAACGCGGCGCGACGAGGAGGTGCCGCCGTCGCAGATGAGAAGGAGCCACGCCGGAAGGCGGGGGTGTCCACCGGGGCGCGCCAGAGTTGTTCGAGCTCCTCATCGAGCAGCATCACGGTGACGGACAGGCCCGCCATGTCCAGGCTGGTGACGTGCTCGCCGACCTCGGGTTCCACCAGGGTGAGGCCCTCGGCCTCGAGCCGGTCAGCCACGCGAGCGAACACGACGAACTGCTCCTCGTAGGTGGTCGAGCCCAGGCCGTTGACCAGGACGGCGACCCGGTCGCCCCGGTCGGAGGGCAGGGCAGCAAGCAGCCGGTCCACCAGGTCGTCGGCGACCTCGTCCGCGGTACCTAGAGGTACGTCGCTCAGTCCTGGTTCGCCGTGGATGCCCAGCCCGATCGCCAGCGAGCCGTCGGGCACGGTGAACAGCGGTGCCTCCGCCCCGGGCAGCGTGCAGCCGGACATCGCCACCCCGATGGTGAAGGTGCGGTCGTTCGCGTGCTGGGCGAGGCGTTCCACCTCGGCCAGGGACCAGCCCTGCGCGGCGGCGGCACCGGCGATCTTGAACACCGGCAGGTCACCGGCGATCCCGCGGCGCTCGGCATGGACCTCGGCGGAGGCGATGTCGTCGGTGACGGTGAGGATCCGGGCCTCGATGCCCTCCTTGGCCAGCATCTCCACGGCACGGCTGAACTGCAGCACGTCGCCGGCGTAGTTGCCGAACCCGAACAGCACACCACCGCCCGCGTGGGCGGCGCGAGCCACGGAGACAGCCTGGGAGGCAGAGGGGGAGGCAAAGATGTTGCCACAGACGGCACCATGGGCCATCCCCTCCCCGATCCAGCCGGCGAACGCCGGGTAGTGGCCGGAGCCGCCGCCCAGCACGAGCGCCACCTCACCGGGCGGGGTCTCGGTGGCGCGTACCGCGCCGCCGTGGGTGGCCATCACCCGGTCGGGGTGGGCGCGGACGAAGCCGGCCAGCACGTCGGCCGCAAACTTCTTCGGGTCGTTGACCAGGTGCGTCATGGTGTTGGAGCCTCCAGCTTGGCGTGCAGGATGCGGCGGATGTAGTCGCGGTTCGTGGCCGAGACGCTGAGCCCGTCTCCACCGTAGTGCTCCACGCACATCGGGCCACTGAAGCCGGCCTCCAGGGCCATGCCGATCGCGGTGCGGTAGTCGATGTAGCCGCTCTCCAGCGGTGCCGGGGCGGAGAAGTAGGCGCCGGTAGCCGGGTCGTAGTCCCGCAGGTAGTTCTTCAGCTGCCAGTAGTTGGTGTGCGGCAGCATCCGCTCCAGCATCACCTTCCAGTCCTCCACCGGACGGTGCAGGCGGACGATGTTGCCGATGTCCGGGCACAGGCCCACGTTGGCCAGGCCGATGTCGGTCTTCAGCTGCACCGAGCTCTCCGAGGTGCCCAGGTAGGTGCCCTCGTACATCTCCAGGGAGATCTGCACACCGGCGCGGGCCGCCTCCTCGCCGATCGTGCGGAACCCGTCGACCGCTGCCGCCCAGACCGCCGGGTCGTCCGGGTCCTCCTCCCCCTGGGCGAGCCAGAACCAGTGCGCTTCCTGCTGGGCCTGGGTCAGCGGCTGGTGCAGCCCCAGGCACACCATCCCCACGCCCAGCTCACCGGCTGCCCGGACGGTGTCGATCGCGAACTGCAGGTTCGCCGCGGCCCGGTCGGGGTCGGCGTCAATGATGCTGCGCCGTGCCAGCGGCACGGCGCTGATCCGCAGCCCGTACTCGCCCAGGGTGCGCAGCAGGGACTGGCGACCTACGTCGTCGAGCTCGGAGATGCGGATGTGCGAGGTGAACAGGTCGATCTCGGTGAAGCCGGCGGCAGCGACCTCGTGGAACGCCGGCCGCCAGGCTGGTGGGCCCGCGGTGGTGACGTCGCGACCGTCCGGGGTGGTGCCGGCAAGCTGGGGC
>Ga0209487_1004228_pt1 | contig 11097 bp, 11 predicted proteins | sample Poulit2012_FD_187524 | JGI IMG/M metagenome (GOLD analysis project Ga0209487, IMG submission 187524) | Agricultural soil microbial communities from Georgia to study Nitrogen management - Poultry litter 2012 (SPAdes) (version 2) | ecosystem: Environmental > Terrestrial > Soil > Agricultural land... | reverse complement strand
CGGGTGGCGGCCCAGGAACGCGAGCAGCCGGCTGGCCTGATCGGCCGAGGCTGCCACGTCGACGGGAGCGGCGAACCGTGCGGGACGATCGGCATCGGTCACCACGAGGGAGGCGACCGGGAGCAGGGCCTGGGCGAGCTCCGGCGGTATCGGACGGCGGGTGCCGCAGGCCAGCGCCAGATCCCACGCATGCACGGCGACCTCGAGGGCTCCGACGCCGTACATCATCCCCCTGGGCAACTCCTCGTCCCCGACGCTGACGACCGTGGTGTCCTCGCTGCCCGCGGCAGCCCCCAACAGTGTGCAGGCTCTCATGCGCAGACGTGCCACCGGATCGATCTCCGCTGGTCCATTCGGGTCCGCGCCGAGCCCGACGTGCCCGATGACGACGGCTTCATGCAAGGACGCCAATGACTCGTCCACATGATCCAGCAGTGCCGCGACGTTCCATGCCCGGCACGGAGTGGGCCAGGACAACGCCTGGGCGGTGACCGACTGAAGGCTACCGAGGGCGTAGCCGAGTGCGCGCTCGAGCAACCCCACAGCGGGATCGTGGGCAGTGGTCACGAAGGGGCTCCTCTGTCGGGTGATGACCATGCAGACCCTCCAGACGGCCTGGACTCATCGGTCAGTGGTCACACGGCCGGCAGAGCGCGAACTCCGATCCCCTGGCACAGCCCGGCAAGCCACTCGAACCCGCCGGGTGAGCCCAAGGCCGCCGTGTTGCCCTCGACGCGTAGCGCGCCCTCGGCGCGATCGGCGAACAGCGCCACCGTCTGTGCCGAGGGATCACGACGAGAGTTCCACATCAGGCCAGCCACATCGGTGTCGGAGTGCACGGCATCGGCCCACTCGACGGTGGCGGCGTCGTGGCGTGCATCGGTGTGGGTCAACCATTCGGGCTGTAACCCGATCTCGGTCAGCCACCCACCATGCAGCGCGGCAAGCCGCAACGACCGTGTCGTCTGCCCCGAGCTCACCGCGAACCGCTCATACTGCTCTGGCACCAGCAGGCCGTTCTCGGCCAGGTCGTGCAGCACGGTCTCGGTCAGCACGCCCAGGGCCGAGGTCGCCGCGTAGAGCACGCCCACCCCGGAGCCGAGCGGGGCAAACCGTGATGCCCGCTGGGCCCGGCCCGGCGGGAACGACCCGGGCACGACCGGCACCGAGTCCACCTCCAGCGGATGCACGGTGAACAGCTGAGTCCCCTCGGGCAAGGACCACACCGTCGGCGCGACCGGTCGAGGCGGAGGGGGAACGTCTGCGCCCCGGCGCGGCTCGTGATTCACCATGGCTGCACCACCTGTTCCGCGGCCATGGCGACACGGCTCGCATCGACGCTGAGCGTCGTCGCCGGATCGCTCCCACCAAGACGCGGCGACGGTGTGGTGAACCAGAACAGGATCGACGCGTCTCGCCACCCGGCTCCCCGTAGCAGTCGCAGCGGCAGCGCCAGACCAGCCCGCGGCCCGGCACCGTCCAGCTGGAAGGCAGGCACCACGCGGTGGCCACCGCGCCGCGGTGCGAACAGGAACCCACCACGGACCTTGTCCGTCAGCCACTGGGCGGGATTGCGCGTGCGGCTGCCGCAAGCCGCCGCGGCCTCGCCGGGGGTCAACAGTCGGTAGCGGCGGTCAACCTCACCCCAGGCAGACTCGAGTTCTCGCAATGCGGCCAATGTCGCTGAACCCGGAAGTGCCGGGGCATCCTGCAATGCCTGTGACAACTGTGTGACTGATCGGCGATGATCAACTATAGAGCGCGTAATTCGCAAGAGTTGCTCATGTTCTTCCGGCGGCGCATCGATCTCCAGCCGCAATGTGTCCGGTGTGGGTGCGTCCACTTGGCGTACCCCTGGTTGCGATCGGGGAGCATCGTCGGCCATCTCGGCTCACCTGCCCTTCTGATGATTCTGAGTCTCCTCCTTGATATCAGAATCATCAGGCTGAGGCTGCGCGCCACGCTGGAGAACCGCTCAGAAACCTCAGGCTGAGCATCCTGATCGACGATCATTCGGTAGCGTCGCCTCAGGCTTGAGAATGCGGAATGCCCGGTTTGCACCCGAGGCGACGTCGTCGGGCACGGCGGATTTGACGAATTGATGATCCGGGCTGGAAATAGAGGGCGGGGACGTTTATCGTCAACCTCGTGAGTCACATCCGTCACAACAGTAGCCGGGGTCTAACCATGCACCAGCGCATCTCACCGCGACGTACCGCGCGTTTCTGGCGGCTTCTCGTGGCAGGCTTGATCGTCATCAGCCTGCCCGGGCTGACCGCGCTTCCGGCGCAGGCAGAGCCCGGGCCCATCGCGGGGGCCTCGGTGGCTGCCACTCCAGAGACCGAGGACAGCGAGAACGATGGCTGGACCGAAGACGAGGCCGGGCAACAGGCTGAAGAGCAGGCTGATGGGCAGGCTGGTGACTCGGAGGACACGGCCGAGGCAGCCGAGGTCAACCGAGAGCCGGTAGAGCCGAACATCGACAAGGTCGAACTCGACACGCTGTCCGCTCCGCAGAACGCACCGCTGAATGAGCCGACCGATGATGCGTCCGATGAGGCGACCGAGGAGGACGGGGAAGACTCCTCGGAGGAGAACGAAGGCTCGGAGGCCAGCTCCTCCGAGGAGGACAGCGACGGCGAGTGGAAGACCTACGAGGGCACCGAGTCGCCGGACGAGGAAGCAGAGCAGTCCACCGAAGAGGGCGACGGCTCCGGCGAGTCGGAGGAGCTCACGCGGGAGAACACCGGCTCCCTGCCGGAATCCTCGAACCTGCCGCAGGATGGTGACCAGGTCTATTGGGCCGACTCCGGCGAGCGCGAGACCGATGCCTTCACCCTCGCCGCACTGACCTGGACCGGCGACCACGGGTCGATGAAGGTCTGGATGAGCGCCCGCAGTGGGGACGAGTGGACCGAGCCGATCGAGATGCCGGTGAACGAGGACCAGCCCGACGAGAACTCCGACGAGGCCCAGCAGGCGCGTGGCGGCACGGAGCCGATGTTCACCGACAGCGCCGAGGCAGTCCGCGTCTGGGTTACCACGGAGGAGGGCGACGAGCCGCCGGAGGATCTGCGCATCGACCTGATCGACCCGGGCCAGGCCTCGGACGCCGACGCGACAGCAGCGCAGGCGGCTCCGGCCATCGCCGAGGCGCCGGCGAACCAGGCCAGCGAGGACGCAGACGCACCCGAGGGTTCCGCCAATGTGGACACCGCGGCCGCCGCACCGCGCCCCGGTATCCACAGCCGCGAGCAGTGGGGCGCTGACGAGTCCATTCGCGATGGCTCCCCGTCCTACGGTGAGGTCGACGGGGTGATCATCCACCACACGGCTGGGGCCAACGGCTACAGCGAGTCTCAGGTGCCGAGCATCATTCGCGGCATCTATGCCTACCACGTGCTCGGCCGCGGCTGGAGCGACATCGGCTACAACGTGCTGATCGACCGGTTCGGCGGCATGTGGGAAGGACGCGCCGGCGGTCTGGACCGGGCCGTGTCCGGTGCGCACGCGGCGAACTACAACCACGTCGCGTTCGGCGTGTCCATGATGGGCACCTACAGCAACGTCGAACCCGGCGACGCCGCGATCGAGTCGTTCGAGGAAGTCATCGCGTGGAAGTTCGGTATCCACGACGTCGACCCCAATGACACCGTGTCGTACCCGGGACTGAGCACCGAGAACACGATCGCGGGACACCGCGACGTCGGCTTCACCGAGTGTCCCGGTGATCGGATCTACAACAAGTTCGACCAGATCCGAGAAGGCGTCACCGACAAGATGGAGGGCTCCGACGTACCGGACCCGGAGGTGGAGCTCTCCGGTGACTCCTCGGTGCACCAAGGCGAGGCCGCCACCTTGAATGTGAGCTGGACGCGAGGGGACGAGAACGTCACCGGCGTCATGAACTTGGAACGGCGCACCGAGAACGGATGGGCCACCTCGAAGCAGATCGAGGTCGCCAATGGCAGCGGGTCCGCGACGGTGCGACCGAGCGAGACGACCACCTACCGGCTGCGCGCCAGTTCGGCGTCGAAACCCGACGACGTGGACACCAGTCACCCCGAGGGCACCAGTAATAACCACGAGGTGACGGTCACGCAGGAACCCGAGGTGACCCTGTCTGGTGACGAGACGGTGACCGAGGGCGAGGCGGCCACGCTGAACGTCGGCTGGAAGCACGGACAGACCGGCGTCACCGGTGTCATGAATGTGGAACGCCGGAACGCCGACTCCTCGTGGACGTTCGTCCGACAGGTCGAGGTGACCGACGGCACGGGCTCGACGACCGTGCAGCCCGGCACGTCGACCACCTATCGGCTGCGCGCCAGTTCCGCGAGCTCGCCAACAGGGGTGGACACCAGTCACCCCGAAGGCACCAGCGGGTGGCACCGGGTCACGGTCGAGCCCCAACCCGAGTCCGAATTGACCATGTCCGGGCCGGGCGCGGTGATGCAGGGTGAGCCGGCCGAGTTGTCGATCGGGTGGTCGCACGACTCGTCGGAGGTGACGGGCGTGGTGAGCCTGCAGCGCAACGAGGGTGACTCCTGGACAGAGCTCCGCGAGGTCGAGGTGACCGACGGTCAGGCGACGACCACCATCACTCCCGGCGGGAACAACACCTACCGGGTGCAGGGTGTGTCGATCTCCTCCCCCGACATCTCCACAAAGGCCACCTCGGTCACCAGCGACCCAGTCGGGGTGCGTGGGTTCGCGCCGCCGTCGCTGAGCCTGACAGGTCCGACGATCGTCGGGGTCGGGGACGAACCATCGCTCGACATCCGTTGGCTGTCCGGCACCGCCGGGCTGTCCGGAACTGTCGATCTCGAGCGCCGCAGCGGCGGCTCGTGGGTCCACGTCCGCGAGGTCGACGTGAGCGGGGGGCGTGCGTCGACGGACGTCCCGGTGGAGCCGAACACGATGTACCGGCTGCGGGCAAGCTCGCTACGCGGGCCGGACGGGATGAGCATCGAAGAGACTGGCAACGCCAGCCAGATTTACACCATGGCGGTGCGCGGCAACTGACGCGGCGCGCTGACTCACCGCGGACGAGACGCATCGGCGTTATCTGTACCGTCGGCGAGGGTGTGATCGACGAGCTTGTCGCTTTCGTCCGTGCGTTCATCATGGGTCTTCCTTGTCCACGGCTGGTGGACAGGGTCGGTGTGAGTACGGCCAGGTGATGGCGCTGCATCGTGAAGTCCTGCGGGTCGGAACGACAGCCGCGGTAGCCGCAACGGGGGTGTACCGGTTAGCCCCCAGGTCAGTGAGATTTTCACCGTACTAGGTATCTGAGACGGTCCTGGTCAGCGGATTGCGAGCTCGAGGGCCGTTGCGTCGTGTCCGCACATGGTGGACTGGGGCTATCTCAGTTGGGGTTCCCCTTCCGTACGCATATCCGCTTGGCGTGGTGGTGAACCCGCCCTCGATGTGGTCTGAGCGATGATGTTCTCCGCGCCGTGCTGGTCTGTACACCGAGTACCGACTCACGGGAGGCTGACACCATGCGGAAACTGACCTTCGGCATGAACCTGAGCCTGGACGGTTACATCGCCGCGCCCGGCGACGACCTCGGCTGGAGTGTGCCGAGCGACGAGCTGTTCCAGTGGTGGTCCGATTGGGTGGGGGCGACGGGTCTGGCGCTGTACGGGCGCAGACTGTGGGAGACGATGAGCTCCCACTGGCCGACCGCCGACCAGCAGCCGGGTGCTACACCGGCGGAGATCGAGTTCGCCCGCCGCTGGCGTGACATGCCGAAGGTGGTGTTCTCCTCGACGACCAGCGCGGTCGACGGGAACTCCCGCCTGGTCACCGGCGACGCTGTCGCCGAGATGACCCGGCTCAAGGCCGAGGACGGCGGCCCCATGGATATCGGCGGTGCCACACTCGCCGCAGTGGCCATGCGGGATGGGCTGATCGACGAATACGTGATCGTCACCCATCCGGTCCTGGTAGGTGGCGGCACGCCGTTCTTTGCGGCCCTGGACAACTGGGTGAACCTGAACCTGGTGGAGACCGGGACGTTCCCTGACGGCGTGGTCCTGACCAGGTACGAGACCAGGCGCTGAGTACCCGACCTCGGATCGGCGCGGGCTCGGGCCGCCTAAGGATCTCGTGGCGCTGTGTTTCGAGGCGATCGTGATACCCGTCCCGGATCACAGATCGTGTATGTAAGGGATCGGCTACCCATACGTCTCGCCTGCGCCACTATTGGTCGGTGAGGCGGTGTTCAATGACCTCCAGTCGTGCGGCGATTTCGGTGAGCTTCTCGTCGAGGCTGTCTAGCCGTGCGACCAGCTCGGCGCTCGTCTGATGGCCATGCGGCTGCTGTGGCGAGAGCACTCGCTCGCGCAGCGATGCCGCGGTGTCGGCATCCGGCTGGGGCAGCTGCTGCAGCATGTCTGTTTCGACCTCGGCGAGGGTGGCGCCGAGCCGGACGAGGACTTGGGGAGCGACACCCTGGCCCTCGTGGATAAGCGCCAGCAGCAGGTGTCCGCTACCGACGTGGTCCTGTCGCAGCTGCTGCGCCTCCCGCAACGCCATCTCCAGTATTGTCTTCGCCCGCGGAGTGAACGGCAGGTGTCTAGCGGTGGTGTCATGGCTTTCGCCGATGATCTCTTCGACCTGTTCGCGGGCATTGGCTAACGCGATGTCGTGACGGGCCAGCACCCGGGCAGGAAGATCGGCGGGGTCGGATAGCAGCCCAAGCAGCAGGTGTTCGGTGCCGATGTAGTTGTGCTGCAGCGCCCTGGCCTCAACCTGCGCGGCGACCACTGCTTGGCGTGCCTGATCGGTGAACCGCTCGAACATGCCCCAGCCTCCCTGCCAGTCAGTCTCGGCGCGTGTCGTGCCGATTTCAACCGTCCCGGCTGCGACACCGACCTACGGTCAGCGACCCGCTTCCGTGCGCGGCTGGAGCAAACTCAAACTTCGTCCAACGGGTCGTGTCAGACTGTCGCCGTGCGTGGGTCATGGCGACGTTGGCTTCCCGGACCAAAGCACGGGGTGCGCGCGGCGTCAGTGTGTTCGGAACACCAGGCTCCCATTGGCCGGATCAACTTTTGCACTTGTTGTCCCAGTGTGCCGAGTTGCGAGCGTGGGCCACTGTCCACGGCGTCACCTTGGACGACGAACCTGAGAGCCTGTCTGTGCTTGACCGCCTTCTCGACGCGTGGAACGCGGAGCCACAGATCCGCTCGGTGCTGGTCAACGAGGTCGGTTGTTACGTCGGCACGGTGATCGCCAAACACGTTCCCGGCGCTCGATGGCGAGTATGGCCGAATGGCCACCCGGTTGTGCAGCTGCCGGCTGGCGGTGATCTCGACGTCATCGCACAGGCTGATCCTCGCCTGAACGATCGCTGCGGCACACTGACTTCCATCTATGTCAACGCCTCCCGCTGAGGGGATCGTCTATCGGATCAGACGCACTCGTACGGGTAGGTCGAGGTCGGCCCAGGCACGATCCGCGGTCAGGACCTCGGCCGGGTTACTGCGCACGGTCAACGCAAGGCAACACCGATCGCCGAGCGAAAGACTTGTACCGCCGCTCAGTGACCGCATGGCCCCTGCCAGCTCCGCGTCTTCTTCGAGGACTGGCTCGATGCCGACACCGGCAGCGGCAAGCAACTCACGAACGCGACTGACGTCGACTCCTGCGTCGATCAGCTTCCCGATCAACTCGGCCAGGTTGGCCGCACCCAGTGATGCCGACTGGAGCTCGGAGGCCACCAGCTCGGCACCGGGCTCGTCGTGCACGAGGGCAAGCACGGCCGACGCATCCAGGACCGTCATTCCGCCACCGATGCCGCGAGGCGACGCTCGGCGAGTAGCTCCTCTACCAGCGAGCGCGCTTGGGGAACCTCTGAGGCCAACCCACGTAGTTCAGCTGCTGCATCCTCCTGCCGTTCGAGCACGAGTCGTCGACCCGTGAGATGGAGGTGCACCCGATCACCAGGAGAAAGCCCAAGCGCAGTGCGCATCTCGGCCGGAATCACCAGGCGACCCTGTTGGCCGAGTTCCAGCGTGGCATCCATACGCAAAGTGTGCCACACATCGCCAAATCATGCCACACGGCTCGGGATCGGTGTTCGATTGTCCATCCCTTACGTACAGGTACGCCCGCCTTCCCTCTGCGGGGCACGCGACGCGGCATCATCCCAGCGCGTGGCTCATCACCCTGACAAAGCCCGAACAGGAGAACTGATCGTCCCGTTCCGAGCGGTCCACCTGGCCGAGCCGATCGGCTGAACGAGGCTGGGCGCCCAGCCCCACCCCCAGCTGCCCCAACTCCCGGCTGGGTGGACGGAAGGTGCCGGGGGCTCTGCGGCTCACTGAGCCGATCTGGGTTCACCGAGTGACGGACTAGGCGCGTAACCGGCGTCGATGCACTCCTGTCGATTGCCCTCGTATGTTGCTAGATCGTCCTCGTAGTTGAGATAGTCCCCGCGCAAAGTGGACTGCGGGTCGCTGCTGTCCATGGCGACTCGCAGGTTGTCGATGACTTGACCAGCGTTGTGCATCGCGATCAGACAGATTCGTGGAACGTCTCGGATGTAGCCGTCGTCGTCGGCTTGCGTCGTGTCGGGGTCGATGGCTATCACGACGGCGACCCCGGCTGCGACCCCGATCGCGAACGCGGCCGCTATCAGCGCCACTACTGTTCGGCGTCTTGTGCCTGCCACGGTGCACCCATCCTGTCGGCCGGTTCGGTCCGGATGCTGAGGAACGGCGCACTCTGGCGCACGACCTCATGATCGTCGCAGCGTAGCGCTTCCTCGAGCCGGTCGAGCGCCCGCTGCGCCCACAAGGGCGCGCGTGGTCTACCGCATCGAACACCGCGGAGACGTGTACCGACCGCGCTGACCACGCGCCCGGTAGCGGATCCGTTACCGGTCACCAAGAGGTCACGCGGCGTTGAGCATCCAGCGGTGGCCGAACGGGTCACGGAAGACGGCGATCCGTCCGTGGGGCGTGTCCTCGGGACTTCGGTCGAGGCTGCTGCCAGCCGCGGCGACTCGTGCGGCGGCTGCGTCGACATCGGCCACCGTGAGGTGCAGCGAGACCGCCGGGTCTCGATCCGGGTCGGGTGCAGCAACCCCGGCGGTGTTGAAGGCGCCGCTCATCATCCACCGGGCGCCGTCAATGGCCAACTCGCAATGTCCAACTTGCCCGTCGTCCATGACGATCGGGTCAACGACGACTATGGCGTCGAGCACCGTGACATACCAGTCGATCGCAGCACGGCAATCGTTTACACAGATGTAGGGAGTCAGTTGGCTGCTCATCGATTCTCCGTTTCCTCGGCCATGGTCAGCGGGGTCTGGAATGACCAGAGATGCCCCTCCAGGTCGTGCACGCTGTACTCGCGGTAGCCGTAGGGCTGGTCGACTGGCGGGTAGACCACCTCGGCCCCGGCGTCGCGCACTCGGGCGTGATGCCCGTCGACATCATCTACGTGGACGGCGAGCGAGGCGGTCACTAGGCCGCCGGTGGCCAGCGGGGGCACCATCTGGTGTTCCGGTGCTTCGCGGTGCAGCCAGATGACGCCGTCGCCAGCGTGCACTTCGCCGTGGATGGCGCGATTGCCGTCGAGAATCAGCGGTCCGGGAGCCAATCCGAACACCTGGACTAGCCAGGCGTGTGCGGCGGCAAGGTCGCGGTAGGCCAACAGGGTGATTCGACGGGTGGGCACGCACTCGTCGGTGCGCAGACCCGCGAGCAGGTCGAGCAGTGCCTCGTCGCCGGGCGGGTCGCCGCCGAGTAGGCGGTCCTCGACCGCCCGTACCCGTTCGCGGGTGCGGGCGAGTTCGGCCAGGCGGTCATCGAGCTCGGTGAGGTGTCGCCGGGTCAGGGCGAGCAGATCATCGGCGCCCGGGTCGATCTCGGCCAGAGGCGTGCCGAGCTGGCGCAGCAACCGCGCTCTGTAGAGCCGGGCCAGCGTGGCGGCGTCATAGCGGCGGCGCCCCGAGGGGTCTCGCTTCGGCGTCATCAGGCCGAGTTCTTCGTAGTAGCGCAGCGTCCGTTCCGTGAGGCCGGTACAACGCGCGACGTCGCCGATGCCGAGGTCCATGACTGGCACGCTAGGACCTCACGTCGCGTCAGGAGCAAGACCTAGCGTCTCGGGCGACATCCGGGTAGGCAACACGCGAATGCACCGCATCGGCTCGATCTGGAGCAGTCGGCGATGTTGGGCGACCGATTCGTCCAGGAAGGCGCGGCCGCCCGTCCCGCATCGGGATCCTCCGTGAAACGCGCGTCTCAGCACCGCCTAGAACGATGCGGCGCGCTTTCCAGGGTTCAACTCAGAGCGAACCCCGATTGCCGAGCCCGCCAACTATGTGTGCACTGGAACGACAGACGTTAACCATCAGGACACGAGGCAGGAAGCATGACAAACACCCCGCCGACTCCGCTCGGACCCCGCGATGTGAACAGGTACTAGCTGCTGCATCACGCATCGCAGCAGACGAGTTCGGCCACGACTACCCCGGAACCGAACATCTCCAACTCGCGCTACTAGCCGACGAGGCTGCCGTAGCCACCCAGGCGATCCAACAGTTCGTACCGGCACGGGAAGTCATCAGCGAACTTCACCGGATCATGGCATCGGAGGGATACAACACCCCGCGCATGTGGCCACCAGACAGATGAGCCGAGCATCTGAGCCCACTCTGCAACGCCGCCTCGACTGGTGGTGCTGGCCACCGCAGAGCGATCCTCAACCGGAACGGCCTCGTGGCTCGGTGCATGCTCATGCCGACGGCCGGACGCTTCCTCTACCCCACAGACTATTTTCGTTATACGATTTGTTCATGGTCACTGACGAGCAGATCCAGAAGTGGGCAGATGAGGCCGAAGCTGGTTATGACGTCGAGGAACTGAAACGTCGCGGACGCGGTCGCCCCGGGCGCGGTGCTGAGCCGATGCAGGTCGTTGCCGTGCGCCTCACAGCCGAGGAGATCGCAGCACTGGACGAGCTGGCCGAGCGAGAGCACCTGTCACGCTCGGAGGCGATCCGCCGCGCCCTGGCTGACTCTGCGGGGTGAGGGTCCACGCCAGCGCTCTTAAGCACGGGGTGTTGCCCGAGGACGCGGTC
>Ga0209487_1004227_pt1 | contig 11098 bp, 7 predicted proteins | sample Poulit2012_FD_187524 | JGI IMG/M metagenome (GOLD analysis project Ga0209487, IMG submission 187524) | Agricultural soil microbial communities from Georgia to study Nitrogen management - Poultry litter 2012 (SPAdes) (version 2) | ecosystem: Environmental > Terrestrial > Soil > Agricultural land... | reverse complement strand
TAAGCATAGTCAACAACTTTAATTGCGGAAGGCGTCGCTGAATTTGTAATTTCATTTTCTTCTCTTTTTTGCAATAAAAAGAGGTAAAGCGCTTCTATAATTTGTTGTTGTCTTGCGATATTGATGAATTCTTTTTCTTGGGTTGGGAAAGCTTGAATTTTAGAAGAAATTCTTCCACCTTCATTTTCAATTCTATTCAAACTGATTTGAATGGTTTTTTTATAGTTATTTAAACTATTGTTTAGATTCGATTTTACATCCCTGATTTGTTCATCAATGTTTTGAATGATTTGGCTATTTTCTGTTGAATGATTGAGCATATCGTTTCTTGCCAAAATCAATTCATTGTATTTTTGTGCATAAGTATTGACTGATTGATCGGTGAGTCCAATGTTTGATGGAATTAAATCCATGCCGTTATTTTCGAGGTATTCGCTCATGGCGTTTACCATGCTCAGTTGAGTTGATTTCTCTAAATATTGACTATGATTGATGTTGAATTGATTGATGCTCGAACCGCCCTCAACTTCTAAATCGATGACTTTATTGTCCTTTTTAAACATTTCAACATCTCGATCGATCATTTTCAAATCATCGGTAACTTTCGATAATCTCTCTTCGATGAAATCAGTAGTTTTCTCACCGATTAATTGTTTGTCGCTAATTGCATCTTCGTTGTACTGATTGATCAATTCATCGACTATGGTTTTGGCTCTTGACGGCAAATTATCGACTATGGATACACTCACTACAGAACCATCATTCAAAGCATTTATCCTCAAACCATTTAAAATTCTACTCGTAGCAGCTTGAATCGACCCTAAAGTAACTTGAACTTCACTTCCAACTCTGATTGAATTTGGATTTTGTGGAAGAATCATAAATTCATTGTTCCCAATTTTCACAGAATTCCCAAATTTGACCGTTGATTTATTTTCGTCAATTGTCAATTCGAGTTCAGTATTTGATAAAACTTTTAAGTTGAAATTCAAATAAGAAATTTCATCGGACAAAATTCTGATTTTGACAGGTGCTGCTTCATGCATCAACTCTTGTTTCTTAACGCGTCCTTCCGAGAAATATCTAACATTCAGTTGTAAATTCTCAACTACTTTTTGGACCAAACGCCTTGAGCGCATCACTTCGATTTGATCGGCTATATTTGATTTCCCATCGAATCCTCCCAAACTTTTTCCAGCAAGAGCACTCAACTCTGAGCCAGATTGCATAGCATCTTCTTTGATCAATACTTTTGCTTCGGCACTATAAAGGCTTTGAGAATATCTCAAATAGAAATAAGCACCTACCCATGCCAACAATAATCCTAAGGCAAACCAATACCAATTTCTAATAAATTGTTCCCACAATTCACGAAAGGTATGGGAAGTATTGTCTGATGGATTATCTATAATTTCATTTAACTCTTTGTATTTCATCACAAAAGTACTATCGCGTTAGTAAGGTTATTATCGTAATTAAAAAGCTTGCCACTGAGATTCCAAAGGAAACATCTCTGATGGTGTTGCTCGAAGTATTGATTTTATTTTGATTAGGTTCAACATAAACCACATCATTTTGAGTCAAATAAAATACTGGTGAAGTGAAAACTTCTTCTGAAGTCAAATCAACTCTGTAAAGATTTTTCTCATCACCTTCTTCTCTAATTACTAAAACATTGTCTCTCACACCGTTGATGGTTAAATCTCCTGCCATTCCTAAAGCTTCCAAAAGCGTCACTTTTTCGTGTGCCAATGAATAAGTTCCAGGTCTTGAAACTTCACCCAAAACTGTAACTCTATAGTTGTCGATGCTGATAGCCACTCCTGGATCCACTATCTCTTGACTCAACAAACCTTTCATGTATTGTATGGCTTCATTTCTGGTCAAACCAGAGAGTTTCACTTTGCCCAACACTGGAAATTCAATGTATCCCTCAGCATCCACCAAATAAGTAGGACGATTCAAGGACGCATTACTTCCAGTAGTTGTTATGTTGCTCTCTTGATTAAAAATTCTTGTCGCTTCTTGATTTCTACCAAAAACCGAGATGCTCAACAAATCATCTGGTCTAATCACCGCTGCATAATCACCAGCTATTTTTTCTATGGTAGTCGAATCTCCTTGAAAATAAACAATTCGCTCTCTGGGAACACAAGAAGAGATAGATCCTATAATAAAAATTAGGAAAATTAACTTTATAAAAATTTGATTGAAATGAATTTTCATTATTCAATTGAATATTAGATTACAAATATAGTATAAATTGTCAGTCACGAAGTCGAATTTCATCGATTGAACTATAAATTGAATTTTGAGAAATGTACTCTGGAACTATTTCTTTCATTTTTGCCACCAACCTTAAATTATTTTTATCAGCATCATCAAAATCACTGATCAGCGAATCTATATGTGTATTTAAATTCTCAATTGCTGAACTCACTTTGGCTATCATAATTTTAGGATGATGGGTTTTGATAATATTTTCGTTATCGGCCAATAATTCCTCGTAGATCTTCTCGCCAGGTCTCAATCCTGTGAAAACGATATCTATATCTTCCGGAAATTTGAGTCCGCTTAATCGAATCGCTTTTTTGGCCAAGTCCAAAATCTTAACTGGTTCTCCCATATCAAATACGAATACTTCACCACCTTTGCCCATTGCTCCGGCTTCTAATACCAGTTGACAAGCTTCTGGAATTGTCATAAAATATCTCGTAATTTCTGGATGAGTGACGGTCAAAGGCCCACCCTTTTTGATTTGTTTTTTAAATATTGGTATAACAGAACCGTTTGAGCCTAATACGTTTCCGAAACGAGTTACCACATAATTACAATTTGAATGTGCATTTAAATTTGTGACATACAGTTCCGCTATTCTTTTGGTAGCTCCCATGACGTTGGTCGGATTAACTGCTTTATCGGTTGAAATTAACACAAACTTCTCAGCTCCAAACTCATTGGCCAAATCGGCCATATTTTTAGTTCCTTTCACATTGGTCATCACCGCCTCATACGGATTTTCTTCCATCAAAGGAACGTGTTTATAAGCCGCCGAATGAAACACCAAATCTGGTCTATAATATTCCATCAAACTTCTCATTCGTTCGTAATTTTTAATATTGGCAATTACAAACTCACACTTTAAACAACCTTTTTGTAATAATTCTTGCTGTAAATCATACAGGGCAGATTCGGCTTGATCGATTAGAATCAACTTTTCGAAAGAATATCTGAGAAGCTGTCTTGAAATTTCACCACCGATAGATCCAGCTGCGCCAGTAACCATAATCGTTTTTCCTTTGATTTCATTTGAAACTGAATCATTTTTTAGAACAATTGGTTTTCTTCCCAAAAGATCTTCAATTTTCAAAGGTTGAATTTGTTGGGTTTTTAGTCCAGCTTCTAACCAATCGCTCACAGGTGGAACGATTTTCAATTTCACTCCGTAGTGCGAAAATCTATCGGCAATTTCGTTCAGACGAGCGGTTGAAATCAGTTGGATGGAAATAATGATCTCCGATATATAATTCTTTTTAATAAAATCCTTATCGATCATATCGGAAGGATATATTTTTATCCCATTGATTCTTTTCCCAACTTTTTTTCTGTTGTCATCTATGAAACCATATACCAATATATTGTTCTTCTCATCTTTTTTAATCGCTTCGTAAGTGATAACGCCAGAATCACCCGCGCCATATATCATCACTCTTTTCTGAACACGCCTCCCTCCTACGATATATCTGGCATAAATATCCTTGTATAAAATTCTCAAGAAAACCATTGCCACAAGGTTGAAGAAAAAATGAACGATCAAAATTCCTTTTCCGAAATAAAATACAGGATTGACTTTATATTTTAAAAACAGCCAAAAAACGACACTTATTATTGCCAAGTAAAGAATATTTGCTTGGAATACTTTTCCAAAATCTTTGAATCCCGTATGTCTGATAATTCCTCTGTAAGGCTTTACTATAAGGAAAGCGATCAATAAAGAAGCCAATACAATCGGTAGTTGATAGACTACCACTTGATGGAATTTTAATTTCGGTCCTATATCGAGATAACCCAATAAAAGATAAGTCAAAACAAAAGTATTGAGTCCAATGTGAAGGTCAATTATCAGGACCAGCCATCTTGGTACTTCTCTTTTCAACTTTCTTTTCAGAAGGTAACGCAGGTATTTGTACTTAAATTTTCTCAATGATTCGTTTTAAATCAGAATTGGACAAATTTGAACCACTTGGTAAACACAATCCCCTATTGAATAAATCCTCACTTACACCATTGGTATAATTTGGATAATTCATAAATACTGGTTGCAGATGCATAGGTTTCCAAAGAGGACGACTTTCTATATCATCGGCTGCTAAATTCAACCTAATCTCTTCTCTTTTTTCAAAGGAATCTGTCAAAATGCATGACAACCAACGATTTGAAAATACATCCTTTTTTTCTTCTATAAAGATTATCCCTTCTTTGTTGGATAATTCTTTTTTATAAAACTCATAATTTGCCCTTCTCTGCTGAACTCTTTCGTCCAGAACTTCCATTTGTCCTCTCCCAATTCCTGCAACTATATTTGACATTCTATAGTTGTATCCAATTTCACTGTGTTGGTAATGAACGGCTTCATCTCTTGCTTGAGTAGCAAGAAAAACCGCTTTGTCCTTCATTTCTTTCGAATGTGCGACCAGTGCACCACCTCCGGATGTTGTGATGATTTTATTGCCATTGAACGACAAAATCGACAAGTCACCCAAAGTTCCACAAGGAAGTTCTTTGTATTTACTTCCCAAAGCTTCGGCTGCATCTTCTAAAATCGGAATTTCATATCGATCAGCAATTCGTCGAATTTCATCGTGCTGATAAGGCATTCCATAAAGATGTACAGCTACGATAGCTTTAGGTTTTTTTCCTTTTGAGATTCTATCTTTTATAGCGATTTCTAATTGTTCGGGACAAATGTTCCAAGTACTATCTTCGCTATCTACAAAAATTGGAGTAGCTCCCAAATAAACAATAGGATTGGCAGAAGCTGAGAAAGTCATACTTTGACAAATCACTTCATCTCCTGCTTGAACGCCCAATAAAATTAATCCTAAATGCAAAGCTGCAGTTCCTGCGCTTAAAGCTGCAACATGAACATCGTTTCCGAGGTAGTTTTCCAAATCTTTTTCAAAGGATTCTACATTAGGTCCTAAAGGTGCTATCCAATTGGCATCAAAGGCTTGTTGAATATATTTGAGTTCACCTCCGCCCATATGTGGAGATGATAACCAAATCTTAGTAGTTCTCATTTTAGTAGTTGTAAGTTAAGAGTCCAAATATACATATCTTAAATTTAAAGTCTAAGAATTCTCTATAGAAAAACAACTTGTTTACGCTACTAAATAACTGAATTATCTCATCCAATAATTCCAAAAACAGTTAAAAATGTTTGATAATCAATTGTCAATCAATGTTGACTAAACCTTTTTTAAATTGATTCTATTTTTAATAATTTCTAAAACCTTTGCTAAAGTTTCCTCGGGTGTCAAATCACCATTGTCAACTAAAATTGCATCCTCAGCTTGTTTCAAAGGTGAAACTTCTCTGGTAGAATCCATTTTATCTCTGTCTGAAATATTTTGAAATACTTCTTCAAAGCTCGCTGGATTATCCGTTTTCAATAGCTCTTCATATCGTCTTTTTGCTCTTTCCTCTACTGAAGCATTTAAAAATATCTTCACATCAGCATCAGGAAAAACCGTAGTTCCTATGTCTCGACCATCCATAACAACTCCACCATTTTTGCTCATTTTTCTTTGAAGTTCAACTGCAAAATGCCTTACTTCAGGAATTTTTGCAATTAAACTCACATGGGATGAAACTTCCATTGCTCGAATATCTTGCTCAACATTCTCATCGTTGAGGAAAATTTCATTTTCACCCTTTTCTTCATTGAATTCAAAATGAATGTCCAAAAAGTGCAATTGAGGCAGTAGTTCCGACTCGTTGACCTTTCCATCATAAACCATTCCATTTTGTAAAGCATAGAGTGTAATGGCTCGATACATAGCGCCACTATCAATATGAATATAGCCCAACTCTTTTGCCAGAAGTTTAGCTAAAGTACTTTTTCCTGTTGAAGAAAATCCATCGATGGCTATAATCAAATTTCGCATAGTGCAAATATATATTATAGAACTGTATCCATTTAAATAAATCCAAAAAGAAATTCATTTTAATAATAAGGATTGGAACGCCAATAATTTCTTCCTTGAATCAATCGATCCAAATTAATGATCAATCCAAAGTGATTGGAATTGGCTCCTTCATAATAGTTTGCATGTGCGAAATCAAATCTAAATGCATTGATTCTAAATCCAAATCCATAAGTAAGTCCGGCAAAACTTCTATGATCATCGATTTTCAATTCATTCCCTCGCTTGAAGTTATAACCTAACCTCAGATTGAATCCTTGTCCAGGGAAAAGTTCACCACCTATGGAAACGTGGTCAATGAATTTTCGTCCAAATTTAGTTTTCATGCCATTTTCATCAGTTGGTCTTGATATATCAAACTTTTGTAAATCATGAAAATTGATCGACAATTCCAAAGGAACATGTTCCAATCGATGCGATACGCCTAAGTTGATTTGAAGTGGCATTTTCTCTTGGGTACCGGCATAAGTTTCAAGTTGAAAACCTAAATTTCGTATAGCCAAAGAAACATTGGTATTATAATCCACATCATGGAAAACAATTCCTAAATCAGCAGCCAATGCGTGAGAATTATAGGTTTCTATGGTCGAGTTGATGTATTTAACACTTGCACCTACAGTAAAAAAATCGCTTAGATTGATGGCATAACCCAAAGAAATTGCAACATCTCTTGCACTGAAGTTTCCAGTTTCCACATCGAATTCATCAAAGCCTCTAAAATCACCATAATCGACATATTGACCGTGAATAGTGAAGAACTCATCATCGTCGTACTGATAAACTCCTGAAACAGTTCCAAATCCAACTCCAGCCAAATAACTCACGTAGTTCAATGCAACTTGACCATGAGATTGTTCGCTAACCATCGCTGGATTCCAATAAGACATATTGGGATCCGAATCCCACATCGAATTTGCATTACCACCCAAAGCAGCTTGTCGAGGTGAAGTAGTGATGTTGACAAACTCATATACACGAGTTCCATCTTGAGCGAAAGTCAAGACACTTACAAAAAGCAACAGAAATCTTAGCTGATTTGTCATTCCGCAAAAGTAGTAATAAAGTAGATAACGGAAATACTTTGAATTTCTTATTTAATTGTTTTTATAATCTTTCAATTTAGTGTTATCTTTTGTGATAATCAATAGTTATTGTCATTTTTTATAATTAAAAATAGTATCAACTTACTATCACAAATTATAAAACCTAAAATTTTAATTTATGAAAAAGAGAGTCCCAGTTTCCCAAATTATGAGTACAGATTTAATTACAGTAACTACCAATCAGTCATTGTATGATGTGGAGAGGTTGTTGAATCGTCACAACATTCGACATATACCTGTAGTAGAAGGCGATCGTTTGGTAGGTGTGATCAGTCGCTCAGATTTATTGAGAATTAGCTTTGCTGATTTGACCGAAAACGAAGAAAATGTAGAAGCTATTGTCTATGACTTATACACTATCCCACAAGTGATGACAAGAGTTCCTGTGACAGTTGTATCCGATGCTACGATTAAAGAAGTTGCTGAAATCTTTTCTAAACAGAGTTTCCATTCGATGCCGGTAGTCGATGAAGGAAAATTAGTAGGAATAGTTACTACAACCGATCTTATCAATTATTTATTGGATCAATATTAAAAGATATAAAGCTTTTCCAAAATCGAAAGACTTTGAAAAAGCTTTATTTAATTTATTGATTTATACAGCAAGCGCTTCTTTCTCGAAAGCTTCCATTTCATCATCAAAGAAAAATTTATCACCAAAAGCTGGTTTTAAATCGTCCATCCACGAAGCATTGGGATCGTATTTGGCAAAGAAAGGCCTTGCTACCCAATCTGGATTTCGTCCTTGTAACATTTGCAATACAAATACCTTTTCTTTTTGACCATTCATCTGAATATCTTCCACACCTAAGATTTGAACTTTTCCTGGTGTACAAGACATACTTGGTCCTCTAACCGTTCTACAAATTCCACTTACTTGTTGATAAGCTTGTTGGAAAATTTCCCAAGTTTTCTCCAAAGGAACTTCAAAATAATGCCTTGCTCCTGTGTCTCTTTCCACAAACATATAATAAGGAATCATCCCCATATTGACTTGTTCTCTCCACATTCTCGCCCACATATCTGCATCATCATTAATACCTTTGATCAAAGGCGATTGTGTTCGAATTTGAACGCCAATTTCGATCAATTTATTCACAGCCTCCTTCACCGCTGGAGTTTTCAATTCATTGATATGATTGAAATGAGCCATGATGGTTAAATTGATTCCACTATCGACTATTTCTTTGAACAAATCAAGGAAATCTTGTGCGTCTCTATCGGTCAAAAATTTATATGGCCAGAAACCTAAAGATTTAGTACCAATCCTAATGGTTTGAATATTGGTTTTATTGTTTGGATCTAAAAATGGATCGATGTATTGTTTAAATACTTTAAAACTCATAATCATAGGATCTCCACCTGTAAACAACAAATCCGTAACTTCATGATGCTCTTCTAAATACCTCACCAATCCTTCTGTTTCTCTCATGGCGAATTTCAATCCATCCAAACCAACAAATTGCGCCCATCTAAAACAGAAAGTACAATAACTGTGGCAAGTTTGACCTGAACTTGGGAAGAACAAAACGGTTTGATCATATTTGTGCTGAATCCCAGGCAACTTCTCTCCATCGACTTCTGGAACGTTCATTTCCATTTGTCCTGCAGGATGAGGATTCAATTTCATACGAATAGAATCCGCAACTTCCTTCAACTCCATTCGATCCAAATTGGAGTTCAATGCAGCTTTCATTTTCTCGTAATCTTCTTCTTCCAACATTTCTTTTTGTGGAAAGGTCAATCGAAATATTGGGTCAGTTTTAAAGTTCTCCCAATCGATCAATTCATCGATTACATAATTGTTTACTTTAAAAGGGAATACGTTCCCAGAAATTTCAATGCTCTCTTTCTCTTCCTCAGGTAAATTCTCAATTTGTGGTATTTTTCTAAAGTTGTGTACTGAGTAAGCTTTATACTTCATATTCTAATTTTTTTATATTATTCGCACCTTAATCGCTCATTTTCAATCGAAAACTTTAAAATCAATGAGAATAAAATGCCCTTTAATATAAAAAATCGAGTCAAAAATCATAATTTTTTAACAAAAAACTCAAAAACATTAACTAAAATTTGAGCTTTCTCAATAAAACCTTTAAAAATTTATAAAAAAAAGCTCTTCCCAAAATTTGAGAAGAGCTTTAGATTTATTCTATGATTTGTTTATTCTACAAAAGTTTTTGCTTTGGACAAGGCTTTATCCAAACCTGAAATATCCTTTCCTCCGGCAGTAGCAAAAAAGGCTTGACCTCCTCCACCCCCTTGGATTTCTTTGGCCAATTCTCTAACGATATTACCTGCGTTCAATCCTTTATTCTCGACCAATTCATCTGAGATTGAAACAGTAATAGTCGGTTTAGCATCGGCATCTGATGCAACCACCAAAAACACATTGTCCAATTCTTTTCTCAAAGGAAATGCGATTTGTCGAATGGATTGAGCATCTAAATTGGTTTTAACTGCTAAGAAGTTAATACCATTGATAGTTTGGAAGGAATTTTTCCAATTTTCTTTTTCGGATTTTGCTTGTTGCAATTTGAATTGTTCCAATTGATTGTTCAACTCTTTATTTTCATCCAAAATTTTCTTCAAAGCACCCAAAGGATCTTTTGGATTTTTTAATTCTTTAGTCATTTGCATGAAGAGATGATAAGTTTCTTTCAATTCGTCTATAGCAACAGTACCACTGGTCGCTTCAATTCTACGAATACCTGCTGCACTTGAACTTTCGCTTTGCAATTTGAACATCACTATATCCGATGTATTTTCTACATGAGTTCCTCCACAAAGCTCGACAGAATCACCAAATTTAATTACTCGAACAACATCCCCATATTTCTCTCCAAACAAAGCAATAGCTCCGTCCTTGATCGCTCTTTTAAATGGAACTGAACGTTTTTCTTCCAAAGGAATTGCCGCCTGAATTCTCTCATTGACTTTTCGATTCACTTCTCTCAATTCTTCTTCAGTTAATTTGTTGAAATGCGAAAAATCAAATCTCAAATAATCAGGACCTACATAAGAACCTTTTTGCTCCACATGTGTTCCCAAAACTTCTCTCAAAGCTTGATGCAACAAGTGAGTTGAAGTATGGTTTTGCATGATGCGTTTTCTCCTTTCTTTATCGACTACTGCACGATAAGGAAGTTCGATGTATTTAGGTAATTCTTTGGTGAAATGAACGATTAAATTATTTTCTTTTTTGGTATTTACAATTTCAACTTTATCGTATTGATTTTCTAAATATCCTGTATCGCCCACTTGTCCTCCACTTTCTGCATAAAATGGAGTTGCTTGGAAAACCAATTGATAAAATTCACCGGATTGATTTTCTACTTTTCTCCAACGAGTGATTCTAACTTCAGCTTCTAATTGATCATAACCCACAAATTCCTCAACATCGTCTTCAATCAACTCATTCCAATCATAAGCGATAAAAGAAGTTGCAGATTTGGAACGTTTTTTTTGTTTTTCCATTTCTGCATCGAATCCTTCTTCATCAATGTTAAGTCCTTTTTCTTCGGCTATAATTCTCGATAAATCCGCTGGGAATCCGTAAGTGTCGTACAATTCAAATACGACATTCCCTGGAATGGTTTTCATTTCTGGATTCTGTTTGATGAAATTATCCAAACGAACCAATCCATGTTCGATTGTTTTTAAGAAATTGCTTTCTTCTTCTTTGATAACATCAGAAACCAGTTTTGCTTGTTTGGCTAATTCTGGGAAAAAGTCTCCCATCTGATCGACCAAAGTTGGCAATAATTTATAGATGAAAGCCTCATTTAA
>Ga0209487_1004226_pt1 | contig 11104 bp, 6 predicted proteins | sample Poulit2012_FD_187524 | JGI IMG/M metagenome (GOLD analysis project Ga0209487, IMG submission 187524) | Agricultural soil microbial communities from Georgia to study Nitrogen management - Poultry litter 2012 (SPAdes) (version 2) | ecosystem: Environmental > Terrestrial > Soil > Agricultural land... | reverse complement strand
GCTCGTTGCCAGCCAGCTGGTGCGACGTCGCGTTGAGCAGGTTAGGAACTTCGGTTCGAGAGGTGAGCTGGAGTTTTCGGAGAATATTTGAGACGTGGAACCGAGCCGTCGATTCGGAAACCACCAGGTGCTTAGCGATCGACTTATTCGAATGTCCCTCGGACAACAGCGCAGCAACTTCGCGCTCGCGTCTTGTCATAGCCTCCAACGCGTCTAACTGCGTATTCCGGTTTCGTTCCACTGCCAGTTCGAATTGGCGTGTCGCGAGGGGTACGTATGCTGCTGCGCCGATTTTTTCTAACGTAGTCATCGCCTCGTGCAGCACATTTTCTGCGGTATCGGGCTGGTCGCTAGCCAACAAGAACTCCCCGTAATCTATTGCGGTCAAAGCCCAAGGCAACGGGAAGAGCTTCGATTTTAGCGCCGCCACATAGTATTCTCGTGCTGCCGCGGGGTCGTCAGTAGCCTGAGCTAGACGTGCCTGCAACCACTCCAACGTCCCCCAATATTCGAACCAGGAAACACCACGACGCTCTTGCAGATCGACAATTAAATCTCGTGCTTCTTCAAAACGCTCGAGCGTCATGAGCGCATGCGCCTGATATGTTAAGAACCCGCGTTGAGTGCTATACATGGCAGCCAGCCGCGGCAGTGATGCCACGCTGACAACTTCGGTTGGATCTCTTGCTACCCGAGCGATCTCGACGGCAGCCATGATTGGCAGGTCCCGACCATAATGCTCCCACTCAATATCGCTGGCTCGACGTGCATGGGTCATATACTGCTGCGGGTCCTGTTCGCCCGTGATGGTAGCAATCAACGCGCGTAAAGTCGCACCCGTGAGTCGAGTTTCAAGATCTAACGCGTCATGACTTACCTCATCCAACTCATCAAGGGCTACCGCAGCTTGTTGGTAGTTGCCCAGCAATACCAACATGTGGGCCAGCATAATTCGCGGCGTGGCCGCACCCCAAGGATCCCCAATGACGTGGTCGAGAAGATCAACGGCCTGCGCTGCAATATCATGGGCCAGAATGATGTCGCCCGTGGCCACTGCTGCGCCCGCCAGCGGCACCAAGCAATCAATTTTTATGGCAATATCCGGTAGCTGAGCTGTCCGGTCCAACAACCTGGGAAGCGCTTGCTTGGCAGCCCTCGGATCGCCATATAAATGCCACTGAACAATTTCATAGCAATCCAGCAGCAAGATGTACTCATTGGGTAGCACCATCCACGATAATCGCGCATCCGAAAGCTCTTCAGGACGGACAGGTCCGTTTTTGAATAACTGTTTAGCGCGTGGGATGAGCTCAAGTATTCTCTCTCGGTTGCTGGTGCGCATAAGCATCAGTACCATCATGAATAGCAGAAATGCCTGCAGGATCTTTTCATCAGGGGTCGTGTTCGTGGTTTCCAGGACGCGTTGGACCCGTGCGTGCGGAAATTCCTCGTTCACCAGGTAGACCCGCAGCATGACAACCAGGAACTCACGAAGCATCGTCTGCGGAAATGTTTCAATTTCTGGCAATAAGTCCAAACATTGGTAGCCCGTTTGTGCTCTGATATTGATTAGCACGAGTTCGGTTATGAGTCGCTCGCGGGCCTGTGGCTCCTGTGCGAGGTCAAGTGCCATTCGAAGAATTTCACTGGCATTTGTATACTGCAGCTGCTGGCTGGCGTCTCGCGCGTAACGTTCAGCTTCCCGTTGGAGGTCGGCACTCCAGGATTCGGCGCCTTTCAACGTGTGTCGTACGGACCGGAACCCTTCGGTGACCTGCCCCAGTAACCTGTGGATGCGTCGCTTCACAACGGGATCCACGGTTTCTTGAATCGCAGTCCCGGTGAGCGCATGTTTGGGCACAATGGCGTGGCCGAAACCAGTTTCCATGATCACACCGGCTCGAATCACATCGTCAATGACGGGCACTATACCGAGTTCTGTGGCGACCTCGATCAAGGTGGCCGGGGACAATTCGTGTCCTGCCACGCAGACGATTTGTGCTATTTGTTGCGCTTCTGCACTGAGCTCCCGGAAGGCGACGAGTAGTGGGTTCTGAACCTCAATTTTGCGAATCGGCAGATCCCATGTGGTGTGAAGCTGTCGAATTTCGTCTTCGGTCACTTGGCTGAAAATGCTGTCGATCCCAAGAAATGAGCCGCCTGTTAGTTCGGCGAGTCGGGTGGCGTTGCGTTTGGAGATGCTGCCACCAAAACGTTGCAATGCCAATGCTCGGATTTCAGCTGCACTCAACGGTTTCATCTCCACGTGGTGATCCTGTGGATGTGTCGCTGCGAGCTGGGCCAAGAGCGCACCCATCGATGACGGCTCATGTGGGATGCGAGCACCGCAAGCAAACAGCACGTTGCGTCGGTTGAGGCGCGGGATCAGATGGCGAAAAACTTGGTTCGATTCGGGGTCTAGCCATTGCGCGTCGTCAACGATAAGGACGTGCCCCGGAATGGTGCCGGCGGTGAAACGCCGGACGATTTCTCGCGCCACGCCAATGGGCTGCTGTTGCTGTGCTTCGGGATCAAAATCCCAATCGGGGGCAATCCAGGAGGCAAGAACGCGTTCGATGAAGCTGTAGGGTTCACCGCGTTCGATCTGATCGGCGTTGACATAGGTGACTTTCCAACGGTCATGCTGCTGTGCTTCGATCGCAAGGCTGCGCAAAAAATATGTTTTACCCATGCCCGATAGGCCATCCACCAGGACGGTGCCGCCGCCGTTGGTGTACGCTTGGGCCAAAATTTCGGATACTGCGCGCAGCCGTTCTGATTCAGGGTTTTGTAAAATTGGATGCCCCTTCCGCTATCTCAGCTGCTATGCCGGTGTTGAGCATGCTGCGATGCGTCAGCATGGGATAGCCCCTGATCACGCTTTTGTATTATGTCTCTAGCGTAGCTGGGTGGCACGGTAAGTGGAACAGTCCTGGTTGAGCAATATCTAATAAATTTCGATGGCATTAGTACGGGTGTTTTATGCTGCTTTTCGGCTGAGGGCGCTGGCAGGTGTTTAACATGTCGCTCTAACCTGTTGCGCGGAGCGTCTGCAGACAGCGTTCGGCACAGAGATGCACGGCCGTACACCCAGGAGCTTCAGCAGGCGCGGCGGGGCAGTCTGGAATTATTTCGAGGATGGCACGCGGCCGCCATTTGCCGGTGCGCTCGGGTGAAATACCTTGGCGACTTCTGCTCGAGACGTGAGTTGCAGCTTCCGCAGAATATTAGATACATGGAACCGTGCGGTGGATTGGGAGACCACGAGGCGTTCGGCTATCGATCGGTTGGAATGGCCGTCAGCGACTAAAGCTGCCACTTCTCGCTCGCGCTCTGTCATGTCAGTAAGAAAATCGGACTGCGCTTGACGGTTACGTTTCACTGCGGCGTCGAGCTGGCCTTCTGCGAAAGCTAAATACGCTTTGGCTTTGAGCTGCTCTATTTTGTTGACCGCTTTCCGTAGTACGACTTCGGCCTGGCTGAATTCGTCTTGTGTCATGAGAAATGCGCCGTAATCGAGGCACGTGAGCGCCCAAGGGAGCGGGTAGGTCTGGTCCTTTGTCGCAGCCTTGAAGAGTCGTCGTGCATCACGTGGCCGATTCGTGACCGCCGCGAGCCGTGCTTGCAGCCATTCCAGGGTGCCGCAGTGTTCATGCCACGAGGTCCCCCGACGTTGCTCAAGTTCATCAATGAGTTCTCGGGCTTCGTCGTACCGTCGCAGATTCAGCAGCGCATGTGCACGATAGGTCAGAAAACCTCGCTGCGTTGCCACAATTTCTTGGACTCTGGGTTGGGACGTGAGGTCAAAGATGAGCTGGTCATCGCCTTGAGTTCGCGCGATTTCCAGTTTGGCCATGATGGAGAGATCCCGCCCGTAGTGTTCCCAACGAAAATCCCAAATGCGTTTGGCCTGTGCGACGTATACATCCGGATCGGGCTCCGCGGTAATGGACAACAACGCCGCTCTGAGGGCGGCCCCGGTCAGTCGTGATTCTAAATCGAAAGTCTCGTGGCTCATTTCTTCGTAAGTATCGAGTGCCTCGACGGCTTTCTGATACTGCCCGAGGAGCAGCAGGCTGTGGGCCAGGATAATGCGAGGAGTGGCGCTGGACCAGGCGTCGATCGTGCCCCGGTCCAACAGTTCGACGGCTACGCTTACCAGATCATGTCCGAGCCGAACCTCCCCGGTGATCATCGCTACCCCAGCCAGCGAGGTGAGACAGTCAATTTTGGTTCCAATATCGGGCAGTGCATATGCTTGCCCTACCAGTACCGGAAACGTGTTTTTGACGTCGTCTACACGACCGTTGAGGTTCCACTGAATCACTTCGACGCATTCCAGCAGCAGAATATACTCTCGGGGTGCCACCATCCATGACAGCCGGGGGTCGTGGAGCTGGTCTGGTCGTTGTGGTCCTTTGGCGAAGAAGCGTTTTGCGATGGGGATCAGGTGCAGAACTCTGTTGCGATCATCGCTGCGCATGAGCACCATGATTAACGTAAACAGTAAAAAGCCCTGCAGGGCAATTTCGTCGGGTGTGCGGGTTGGAGTGCGCAGCACGGCCTCGACCCGGTGTTCTGGGTACTGTTCGTCAAGTAAATAGACTCGCAGCATGAGTACCAAGGATTCTCGCAGCATACTGTGTGGGAATGTTTCCAGTTCGGGCAGTAAATCCACGCACTGGGAGCCGGATTTGGTCCGAATGCTGATTAAGACCAGGTCGGTGATGAGCTGCTGGCGGACGGTGGGATCTTGAGCAAGTTCAAGTCCCATTCGAAGAGCCTCAATAGCGTTATGGAATTGTCGTAGCTTGGTGGCTTCTTCGACATATTCTTGGAGTCGTCGATGCAGCGTGCCATTCCAGGTTTCGGCGCCTTTTAGCATGTGTCGAACCGAACGGAAACCCGTGGTCAGTTCGGCTAAGGCCCGATAGACCTGCCTGGCGAAGGCTGGTTCCACGGTGCGGCGAACGGCTGAAGCGATCAGATCATGTTTGGGTACGATCGATCGACCAAAATCCGATTCAATGATGACGTCGGCTTGCATCGCTTCGTGAATTGCGTTTGGGATGCCGAGTTCATGGGTGGCTGCCAGCAGCGTTTCCGGGGTTAACTCGTGCTCTGCGAGACACACGATTTGCGCGATGGCTTGTGCTTCAGAGGCCAGTTCCCGAAAACTGCCCAACAGCGGACTTTGCATTTCAATGTTGCGGATGGGAAAGTCCCAGGTTCGATGAAGCTGTTCAATTTCTTCGCGAGTGACCTGATTGAAAATACTGTCGACGCCCAAGAACGATCCGCCAGTGACTTTCCGCAATTCTGCGGCATTTTGCGGGGAGATCATCATCCCAAACCGTCCCATTGCCAAGGCGCGGATCTCGTGCTCTGCTAGTGGGTCAAGCTTGATGTGATAATCCAACGGACTTGCCGTGGCTGCTTCGGCAAGAAACTGTCCGAGAGATAGAGCGGCATGCGGGGTCCTGGCGCTGCAGGCGATGACTACATTGCGCCGGTTCACCCGTGGGATCATATGACGCAGTACTCGGGTGGATTCCTCGTCGATCCATTGGGCGTCGTCGATGATGATGAGATGGCCCTCGTGGTTCTGGTCCGCGTGGCCCAACAGATATCGGACACATGCTCGAGCCACTGCAAGCGGTTGCTTTTGTCCCTCAGCATCGAAATCCCACTCGGGAGCAATCCCGGCGGCTAAGAAGCGCTCAATAAAGCTATAGGGTTCACCGCGTTCAATACGGTCGGCGCTCACGAAGGTCACAGTCCAGCCGCCGTGCTGCCGGGCTTGGTCAGCGAGCTCACGCAGAAAATACGTCTTGCCCATGCCAGAATAACCGTCAACCAGGATTGTACTACCGCCCTGCGAAAAAGCGCTCGTGAGAAGATGAGATGCAGTTTCACGCCGCACAACTACCGGGTTCGGGGACATGTTCCACCCTTTGCTGTATTCAAGTTCCCTTAAAGAGTGTTTTCGGGGCTTGATCGCACGCAGACAGACGTTTCACCACGGTGTCACTCTTTTGTACCTGTATGTCAAGACTAACTGTCTGGACGGCTTTACGGAATGATATTTAGCGTGAATAAACTATTTAACATTCAACTACCGCAGCGTAGTGCGGTAGTTGACGATTCAAGCATATATTTATGGGTCATAATTAACTGGATGAAGTTGACGTATTCGCGCACTTGACGATGCTGTTTGTCTAGACATCGTGAAATTGGTGGTTTTCTTGGGTCTGTGAGTGCGTTAGCGGGGCGCTAGTGTAGGGTCAGTCAGTCGTTTCGTGAAGCATCTTGGAGGATATATGTCGCAGGCCCCGGAGAACGCAATCAATATACACCTTGCATTGCGCTGGTCGGATCAAGATTTATTGGGCCACGTGAATAACGCCAAAATTATGACCCTGGTGGAAGAAGCCCGGGTGCGTACCGTCATGCAACTGCAGCAGGATAACCAATGGAGTGGCCCACTGGATATGGTGCTGCGAACTTCGCAGACAGAATTTCTGCGTCCGGTAATGTACACGGGCGATGTCGAGGTGAACGTCTGGATCTCACGGATCGGCAACACCTCGTTTGTGATGCAGCACGAGCTCGTGCAAGATGATGCGGTGTGCGCCACCGTTGAAGCCGTCGTCGTGATGTTTGATAATGCCAAACAAGCACCGATGACCATTCCCGAGCATATTCGCAGCGCCCTAGAAGCAGTGTCGTCCTAGATCGGGTAAACGGCAGGTGGCGCCGGGCAGTTAGATGAGCCGTTGTTCCCGTGCTGCGTTGATGGCGGCGGTGCGGTTGGTGACGCCCAACTTCTGATAGATATGCACCAGATGCGTTTTAACCGTGGCTTCGGAGATGAATAGCGACTGTGCCAGCTGCCTGTTTGTTGCCCCGGTTGCCAACAGCGCCAGCAGCTCTACTTCGCGGGAAGAAAGACTGACTTGGGGCTGCTGCATGCGATGCATTAACAGTGCCGCAATATCTGCTGACAGGGTCGGTTTGCCCGCGGCGGTGTCCACAATCGCCCGCTGGAGTTTCTCCGGGGGCGCATCTTTGAGCAGGTAGCCTTTTGCGCCGGCCTCGAGTGCGGCCACGACATCCGATTGGGTGTCATAGGTGGTCAGAATCAGCACGGGCGGGCCGTGCTGCGCCTGGAGTCGTGCGGTCGTGGTGATGCCATCGAGCCCGGGCATCTGAATATCCATCACCACCACATCGATGCCACCGTGGCCCGCCTGGTGATCGGAGGCGTTGACGATTGATAATGCTTCGGCACCGTCGGCTGCTTCGGCCACCACCTGGACCCCTTCGAATCCTTCGACGAGGGCACGCAGGCCGGTGCGTACCACCGGGTGATCATCCACCAGTAACACTTTGATGACAGGTTGGTCGTCGTCGGTCACGAGCGCTCCTGATCGGCTGGTTGTGAGGCGGCGATGGTCAACGGGATACGCGCCGCCAGCACGGTGCCGCGGCCCGGGGCTGATTCTACGGTGAGTGTACCGCTGAGTGTAGCTAACCGCTGCGCTAAACCGTACAGCCCGTAACCGGTGTGATTCTCCTGGCCGGGCGGGCCGTCCGGTGCGTTGGTGGCATGTGGCTGGAAGCTGTCTGGCGCGGTGAAGCCGATGCCGTCGTCGTGAATATCGACGGTGAGTTCTTGCTGCCAGATGCCCACCGTGATGACGGCCTGGGTGGCGTGGGCGTGGGCGGCGACGTTGCCTAATCCGACCTGGACGGCGCGTAGCACCGCGGAAGTGACGGGTTCGGGGAGCTCGGTGGCCGGACGTTCGCCTTCCCATCGCAGCTGGGTGTGCAGGGGTTGATTACGCAGGGCCAGTTCGGTTTCGTAGCGGGCGGTGAGCTGTTCCAGGGCGGTGGTCAGCGAGGTTTCTGGGTCTGCGGCGCTCAGGTGGTGGACGAAACGGCGTGCTTCGGTGAGGTTGGTGGCGGCGGTTTCTTCCATCAGATCCAGTGTTTGCCGGGTGGTGTCGGGCAGGTCGGGATGCTGGCGTGCCGCCCGGGTGAGCAGCACAATTGAGGAGAATCCTTGGGCCAGGGTGTCGTGGATTTCCCGGGCCAGGCGCTCGCGTTCTTCGAGTTGGCCGGCCCGATGTTCGTTGGCGGCCAGGTCGGTTTGTGCGGCCTGCAGCGCGGCGGCGACCCGCTGATGGTGCACCGCCTGGGCTAATAAATGTCGGTAGGCGGCGGAAATGAGCACGGCCAGCACTGCGCCGATGCCCGGGCCAAGGATGGTGGCGAGGTCTGGGGGTTGCGGACCGGTGGTACGGACGGCATCCCACCAGGGTAATAACCAGGTGGCCGCCCATAACAGCACGACGGCAATGACCCCGGAGATCGTGCCGAGCAGGTGCAGAAAGAGGAACATCAGCGGAAAAGCCAGCCACACAAAACTGGGGCTAAAGACCAGCAGGATCAGCCACAGGACGGTGATGATGGTGAGCCAACCGCGCAGGGCCAGCTTGGCCATGGGTGATTTCTGACCGAGGGCTGCGGCGTCGCGACGGTGCAGCCGGTATTCCTGTGACGTGCCCAGGACATACACCAGAGCCAGGACGGTCACCACGATGGTGATGATCAACCGGTGGTGCATCGGTAGGGAGCCTGGGGCGTCATCGGCGAATGCGCGGACCAGGCCTAGGCCTAACAGCACCGCAAACAGGACATGGAGTCCGACCCGCAGCGTGCGCAGAATCGGGGCGCGTTCGGGTGCAGCGGGGACAGTCATGTGTCTACCGTAGCGAAATTCTGCCGAGACCGGATCAACCAAAAGGTTGACCACCAAATCACTCCATTCCCCGATGTGGTTGGGCGCGGAAAATCCCAGACTGGAAGCAGTAGTTCAAAGACCGCAAGAAATTATCAGGGGATGACACCATGTTTGTGGGATTACGCGAAATCCGAGCCGCCAAAGGGCGGTTCACGCTGATGGGAGCCGTGGTCGGGATGATCACGCTGCTGTTGGTGATGTTGACCGGGCTCACCGGGGGCCTCGGAGCACAGAATACCGCGGCGCTGGATGATTTGAATCCGCAGCGCTATGTCTTCGGGAATGCGCTCAATGATGAGGCACCCGAGGATTTGGCGTTTGCTGAGTCGTCGGTGACGGCGCAGGACCAACAAGCTTGGGCCGCTACCGACGGCGTGGATGGCGCCGTGCCGGTGGGGATGAGCCAGACGCTGCTGACCGGGGAATCCTCCGGGTCTGTGGCGGTGTGGGGCATCCCCGAAGGCTCCGGGCTGGTGGAGCGCACGGCGTCGGAAGCCTTGGCCGGAAGCGCCGAGCCAACCGGGGACGGCGTGGTGGTTTCAGAAACCATTGCCGAGGAACAGGCCCTGCAGGTGGGGGATGCGGTGACCATCGGTTCGGTGGATCTGACCGTGCAGGGTGTGGTGGCCGATCAGTGGTATTCACATTCTGGGGTGGTCTGGGTGACCACCGAGTCATGGCAGGGCATTAGCCACGCCGGTGATGATGTGGTGGGCACCGTGCTCGCGGTCTTCGGTGCTGAAGATCCGGCGGCCTGGGATGCCACTGCGCAGGATACGGCCACGGTGAGCACATCGGTCTCCGAATCCTTCCAGGCCCTGCCTGCATACTCGTCGGAATCCGGTTCCTTGACCATGATGCAGGGCTTCCTGTATGCCATTTCAGCACTGGTGATCGTCTCGTTTGTCACCGTGTGGACCATTCAGCGCACCAGTGACCTGGCCGTGCTGCGGGCCCTGGGTGCATCGGGCGGATACCTGCTGCGCGACTCCCTGGGCCAGGCCGCCGTAATTCTGGCCATTGGCGTGGTGGCTGGTGCCGGTGTGGGTGCCGGGCTGGGGGCCCTGGCCGCCGCGGCGGTTCCGGTGAGCCTATCGGTGTTGACCGTGGTGGGCCCGGCCGTGGGCATCTGGATTCTCGGGGTGCTGGGTTCGTCCGTCGCGGTGCGCCGGGTCTCGAAAGTTGATCCGCTCTTGGCATTGGGCGGCAACTAAGCGGCCCGCAGCATGCTCGAGCTTATTTTCGATCGGTTCAGAAAGGACTGTTCATAATGACGACTTCCACAAAACACTCCACGCCCACGGCGGCTCGCACCGCAGTAGATTTGCACCAAGTCAGTCTGGTGTATCCGGATGGCCAGAACGCCGACGGGACTCCCCGCACGGTGGCCGCCCTGGATCAGGTGGATTTCACCGCGAATCAGGGAGAGCTCACCGCGCTGGTGGGCGAATCCGGTTCCGGAAAATCCTCGCTGCTATCGGTGATCGGTGCGCTGGTGCAACCCAGCTCCGGCACCGTGACAGTGGGCAAGACCAGCGTGCGCGAGCTCAACGAAGCCCAGCAGGCCCGGTTGCGTCGCGAGACGGTGGGCCTGATTTTTCAGCAACCCAATCTGCTTAGTGCACTGGGTGTGCGCGATCAACTGTTGGTCACGGATCACCTGCGGGGACTGCGTGGCAAAGAGCTTAAGCAGCGCCGAGCACGCGCCGATGAATTGCTCGACGTCGTCGGCCTGGGCGATATGTCCGGCCGGCAGATTCACACGCTGTCGGGTGGGCAACGCCAGCGCGTCAATATTGCTCGGGCACTGATGGGATCTCCGCAGGTGCTGTTGGCCGATGAGCCGACCTCCGCATTGGATCAGTCGCGCTCACACGAGATCATGCAGCTGCTCAAGAACCTCACCCAAGAGTTTTCGGTGGCCACCGTGGTCGTGACCCACGATCGCGGACTCGTCCAATACGCGGATCAACAGGTCACCCTGTCTGATGGTGCGGTGGTGTCTGCCGAGCGGATGGCACCTGCGCTGCGCTAAACGGGAGGGTTAGCGTTACCGTCCTGCGGTGGGTTCGCCCAGCGATAGCATCAGCCGGTTGGCCCAGTTAAAGAAGGCGGCCCCGTTGATGACGTCAACGATATCGGCGTCATCCAGGCCTGCTTCGCGTAACTGTGCAATGTGGTCGGCATCGAATTCGCTGGGCGTCACGGTCAGCGCCGCAGAGGCCCGCGCAATCGCGGACCAGGGCTGACCGAGTTCTGCGGCAACGCCGTCGTCCAGCAACTTTTGCACGTCGTCCC
>Ga0209487_1004225_pt1 | contig 11105 bp, 7 predicted proteins | sample Poulit2012_FD_187524 | JGI IMG/M metagenome (GOLD analysis project Ga0209487, IMG submission 187524) | Agricultural soil microbial communities from Georgia to study Nitrogen management - Poultry litter 2012 (SPAdes) (version 2) | ecosystem: Environmental > Terrestrial > Soil > Agricultural land... | reverse complement strand
GCCACCAGAAGCGTTGAAAAGAGCAGCAGTACAGTGATGCTCACCCCCCACTCTCCCCGTCTGGGGACCACCGGACGATTGCTTCCATTGAGCATGTAGGCACCCCAGTAGTGTGGATTGGCATTACTGGTGGTAAGGAGGTGGATCTTGGCCTCCCGCATGGACCGGGATTTTGTCCTGCCCAGGTTCATCCGGGAATAGAAGCTGACGGCAAAATCGGAGGCAAAGTGGTCGTTGACCATCCAGGAGTTGAGGATCAGACTCTTTGCACCGGCATACCTCAGAGCCCGGCTGATGCCCATCACACCTGTTCCCTGGAAGTACTCTCCAGAACCTGAGTCACATGAGTTGAGCATGATCAGCTCGTTGTTCAGATTCATGTCGTGCAGCTGATAGGCAAAGAGCTCGCTGTTGAAGGTTGATCCCGCAGCAGGGCCTTCTGTGCCTGTGGATGAGCTCTCCGGATGGAGATAGATCCTGGAGAAGAGCGGGTTGCTTTCCGAGATCTCACTGTGCGACGCCAGATGAAGTATTCTGGAGTTCTCGGCCCCCTCCCGGAACGCCGATAGCGTTGCTTCCGATTCGGTATATACTCTGCTGTTCGAGACCCTGTCGAGCCTGCCTGCAATCTGTCTGACCTCATCCGGTGCCTGTGGCAGAGAGATCAGATGGCCTCTTCCGGCTTCGCTGAAGTCCGAGATGCCGATTCCTGTAAAATCTGTTTTGTAGTCTGTAATCGGCTCCCGGTGCGTCAGCTCGCGGAGATTGTTCAGATACCGGACCTCCATATTCTCTACCAGATAGCGGGTCTGACCATAGCTGGTCGGTGTCTCAGGTCTGTGGATCGGCAGCACATCCAGCGGCAGCTGATAGAGCCAGGAGTCTGGCAGAACGATCAGCGAGGTGACATGGGAGGGGAGGGAGGAGAGCTGCAGGTAGCGGTAGATATCGTGAAGCGCCATCAGATCCGTCTGTCCGGTAGTCAGTCCGTCGAGTGCGAGACCAAACTGCTCCTCCTGCGCGTCCCCGAAAGGCAGTTTCATGACCCGGATGTCCCGCGCATCGATCAGTATCAGGTAGAGATCCTCCAGCAGTTGCGTCGCGTGCAGAATCATCTCTCCTTTCTCAAGTTGTGATTGAATGGTCCACAACTGCTGCGGGCGGAACATCTCTGCATCAGGCTGGCGGGTGAGGCGGTTTCTTCTGGCAACGAGGGATGCGATCTCACTCTGAATCGAGAGTCTGCCCGCTTCACCTGTATGAAGGAGTGTTTTACGAAGATTGTCGAGCTGTTCAGTAAGCCGAAGAGTTTCAGCCAGCTCCTCTTCAGACATCACGTCGGCATGTATAAGAGGGTTGTCGGTGAGTGAGGCGTCGTTGATGGTCTTGAACTGGTCGAGCAGGTTCAGAAGATCGGCAAGCCGGTTCTGGCGGGAGAGCAGGTCGGCGTAGAGCTGGAACAGTTTGAGATAGGCCTGTTCGATATGCCAGTAACCCGCCTCTGGATCGGTGGTGGCTCTGGATCGAGCAAGTACCTGATCGGCGACATATCGCAGCACCTGTTCAGCCTGGCTGAACCGCCCTTCACGTGCTGCGAGGCCAGCCTCCAGCCGCCGGGCATTCACCAGGACATGAAAATCCACAATCGTAACGTCGTGCTGTTTGAACTCCGCAATCAGCTGACGACTCTCTTCAAAGTTGCCGAATCCGGATTCGATATCGGCAAGATCGACCAGCGCTTCGAGATACATCCGGTCGTTGTTGTTTTCTGAACCGAGGGATTTCACCTGATAATAGATCTCCCGGCTCTTCTCCGGCTGGCCCGTCCGGGCGTAGAGATTGGCCTTCTCGTAGAGAACGCGAACCTGCAGCCGGTAATCTGCAGTAGCATCCAGCAGAAGCCGTGCCTCCTGAAGCAGGGAGAGAGCGGTGTCGTGGTCGTTGAGAAAATCGGAGTAATAAACCGACTGAGAGATGATAATGGAGGCCAGTTCATCCTTGTTGGCGGTAGCCTCGGCAATGCCTCGGGCCTCCTGGATGTAGGAGAGGGCCAGATCCCAGTTGTTGTTATTTCTGTAGTAGATATGCAGGTTCCGGTAGATATTCAGCTGATGAGTGTAGGAATCCTGAGAAATCGCCACCTCCAGGGCTTTTAATTGGGTCTCAATGTAGTTGTTGTTGTCTCCCAGCTTATAGTAGACCAGACTCAGGTTGTTATATAGCCGGGTCTGGTTGATGGGCGTCTGGTTCAGACTGTCAGAGAGGGCTGAGAGATAGACCTCTTTCGACTCATTATATTTACCAAGGCTGTAGAGGTTGGCACCATGGGCTGCCAGGATAGCATTCAGGGAGCTGAAGTTCTTCGTCTGCTGTGCAATGGGGATGGTGTGCTCTCTCTGGATCTCCAGGCTCTTGTCGATGTGTCCGGCACGGTACATGACATAGTCGAGCGCCCAATAGAGGCTCAGTTTGAACTCTGTCCGGGGCAGCCAGGAGAGATCACTGAACTGCTGATAGCTATTGACTATAGGGCTGAAGTTATCTGTATCGTAGAGAGCATGCAGCAGAGAGGCGAGCAGAAAGTCCCGTTGGATCGGCTGCAGTATATGCTGATAGAGAGTCACCTGGTCTATGAGCAGCTGGGCCAGAAGCTCGGATAGATTCTCTTCGGCAGTGGTGATCCGGTCGGGGTAGTTGAGGATCAGAAAGGTGGAGAAGTCATAGCGGTGCCTCTTGAGGTGGTCCAGATGGATGGTATTTCCTTCGGCAACCCGCCGGTTCAGATCTATAAGATCATCACTATCTGACGAGGCATAGAATTGATCAAATCTATCTCTCCGCTCTTCCGCGGGCACTGCACTCAACAACAGATAGAGCAGCAGCCTCTCATCATCAAAGTGGTGCGCAATCTGAAAAAAGTGGAGCGGATCGGGGTCTTCCGGATCGAGCCAGCTGATCCAGCCGATTCCCATCTCTCTTCCGGTTCGGATCAGAAGGTTACGGTGCGCCTCACTCTCCATATAGTACTGTGCCAGGGACCAGAGGGGTTCAGAGCGGTATTCGCTCTCCCTGATCAGTTCCAAATAGGCACGGATCTGCTCTTCTGCGACATCTGAAGGGGACGTTGCCGGTAGCAGTGAGAGGAGTAGGAGTGGAAGTGACAGGAGCAGAGTCATGTCAAAACATAGCAAAAAAGCTGCTTGTACGCAGTTCTGCATCTTCCGGACAGCGGCCTCTGCGGACGGCTCACCCGGACCCTGCGGTACCGGAGGATTCCGGTACCGGTCGGGGTGTCAAAATGGAGAGAAAAGGTGCTTAGTTTCCTCGTGGTGAAGGGGGACGGTCAACAATCGGATCCATATCATCACCATTTGAATTCCAGATATCATCATCGCCGGCGCTATCATTTCCACTGGTTATTTCTGTGGCTGTACCTGGATCTTCATCAAGATTGGCGTCGGCAACTGACGAACATCCTGTTGATACTGAGATGAGCAGTGCAAAAGAAAAAAGGCTGGCGATAAGTTTTTTACTGAGTGTGCTGTCATTCATGATTTTATCCATTACGTGTATGCATTATTAATAAATATAACTCTGAGTCACGTGTAAGAGTACGTTCAATCCGATTTGTTACAGGTTGAGGCCAACTTCTTTAGTACTAAGGCGGTAGAGACATCTTTTTCAAGAGATGTATTTTCCTGTTGATTGTCAAACTTGTATCTGTGCAGACATGTTGATATTGTTGCACATTTTTGGTTGGTGCTGATATTAGCGTATAGACGCTCTCGATCTTCGGCTTGAAAATGTTAGACAATTTCATCCGTACAGGGTGGTGTGAGATCTGGTAAATGTTAATTTTTAATCGGGGATAACGTGCCGCGAGTTGACTATTCCGAGTTGGTTGAAGCTCTGGCTGAAGGTGACGGGCAGAAGGCAAACAGGTTGCTGGAGGAGCTGGTTCCCAGACTCAGAGAGTATCTCCGTGTGGTGATGGGGGCAGATGAGCGTGCAGCTGCTGAATGTGTACAACAGGCATTTCTTGATGTCTTTGAGCAGATCAAAAAGCAGAAGATTCGGGAGAACAAATATATTTTCAGCTACCTGCTGAAAGCCTGCCGGCATGAATACCTGAGATATCAGAAACAACAGAATCGTTTCAGTTATGAGGAGGCGACTATCGAGCAGATCCTGGAGCCGGCTGATCAGATCAGAAATCTGCTTGACCAGGAGAGACAGGCTATTTTGAGTGAGTGCCTTGACGAGCTGGATGAGGAGTCCAGAGAGTTTATCGTCTATTTCATTGACAAACCCGACACGACGACCAAAGAAGCCAGTAACCGGTTCAATCTTTCAAGTGCCAATGTCCGGACGAAGAAGTCGAGAATCACCAGCAGACTTCATGACTGCTACCGGCGTAAATCGGAGAGATAGCTGTGAGAAAAGGGGCTACCGGCTCATCAACTACATATTTTTACTCTCAAAACTTGAAAATAGCATTTAAAAAACAGAACATAAGGTGCTGTCACGGGAGTGAGGCTGATGAGTGCCATTACAATAACCGCCCGTTGCGTCTTTCTGCCGTGTCAATCCGGGCTCCTCTACGCTCGCACACGCGGGAGTGAGCTTCAGTGTTCTCCGCGGATTTTTTTCACGCGGATTCAGGACTCAGTAATGGTCTGGCCTTGATCAGGCTCAAAAATAGTGACTTGCCGAGGCTCCTGATGACAGAATCGGGATAATTGAAATTTTCTAAAAAAATAATGCGACTATGTGGTTAAATATCAAGTCTTTTGATGAATACAAGAAGGTCTATCAACAAAGCCAGGAGGATCGTGAGGCTTTCTGGGAGCATCAGGCGGGAACCTTCTACTGGAGGAAAAGCTGGGACAAGGTTCACAGCGGAGGGTTTGAAGAGGGAGACATCAAATGGTTTGAAGGGGGTAAGCTCAATATTACCGAGAATGCCCTGGATCGGCATCTCAACACCATCGGCAACAAAGTCGCATTTATATTTGAACCCAATCATCCCGACAGCTTCCGCCGGACCATCACCTATCGTCAGCTGCACGAAGATGTCTGCCGGTTTGCCAACGTATTGACAAGCAAGGGAATTCAGAAGGGTGACCGCGTCTGTATTTACATGGCCATGACTCCGGAACTGGTCATTGCTGCTCTGGCTTGTGCCCGAATCGGTGCTGTACACTCCATCGTCTTTGCAGGGTTCTCTGCACAGTCGCTTGCCGAGCGCATGCAGGACTGTGACGCCAAGATGCTGATCACCAATGATGGTCTCCGCAGAGGGGACAAGCACGTTCCGCTGAAGGACATCTCCGATGAGGCACTGAAAAGCACTCCGAGTGTCAAGAATGTCATTGTCTGCCAGCGTACCAACCGGGATATCAACTGGGTAGAAGGCCGTGATGAGTGGTGGCACCTGCTGATCCGAAATGCCTCCAAAGAGCATGAGGCGGTTGAGATGGATGCTGAAGATCCGCTCTTTATTCTCTATACCTCCGGCTCAACAGGGAAGCCGAAAGGGATGGTTCACACTTGTGGCGGCTATATGGTGGGGACCAGCTACAGCTTCTCCAATGTGTTTCAGGTCGCCGAGGAGGATATCTTCTGGTGTACGGCTGATGCAGGCTGGATTACCGGCCACTCCTATATCATCTATGGACCGCTCTTCAGCGGTGCTACCGGTGTTATTTTTGAAGGAACCCCTACGTATCCCGACGCCGGACGTTTCTGGGAGGTGGTTGAGAAGTATAGAGTAACTCATTTCTACACAGCCCCGACAGCCATCCGGGCCCTGATGAAAGCGGACGGTAACTATCCTGAGAAGTACGACCTGAGCTCTCTCAAAGTTCTTGGTTCGGTCGGTGAACCGATTAATGAAGAGGCGTGGCACTGGTATCACCAGAAGGTCGGCGGTGGCCGATGCCCGATTGTGGATACCTGGTGGCAGACAGAGAACGGAGCGATCATGATCTCTTCGCTGGCAGGTGTGACTCCGGAAAAGCCCGGCTTTGCAACTCTGCCTCTCCCCGGTGTGGATCCGGTCATCATGGATGAGGAAGGCAACATTCTTGAAGGTCCCGGAGTTGAAGGTAACCTCTGCATCCGCAGTCCATGGCCGTCGATTGCCCGGACCATCTGGAAGGATCACGATCGCTATATCGAGACCTATCTTTCAGCTTACAAAGGGTACTACTTCACCGGAGATGGTTGCCGTCGTGATGAGAACGGATTCTATCGAATTACAGGCCGCGTAGATGACGTGCTCAATGTCTCGGGACACCGTCTGGGAACAGCCGAGATCGAGAACGCGATCAATGAGCACGACAACGTGATTGAATCTGCAATTGTCGGTTATCCGCATGATATCAAGGGGCAGGGGATCTACGCCTATCTGATCTGCGAGAACACCCCGGCTGATGTGGAAGCTCTGAAGAAGGAGATTCACGAGATTGTGACCAAAATTATTGGTCCTATCGCGAAACCTGATAAAGTTCAGGTCGTTCCGGGTCTTCCGAAAACACGCTCCGGCAAGATCATGCGACGGATTCTGCGGAAAGTAGCTGCGCAGGAGCTGGAGAATCTCGGAGATACCTCGACACTGCTCGATCCTGAAGTGGTTGACGCCATCAAGGACGGAAAGGGAATCTAGGGAAGCGGAAGTTTTTCAGGTATCCCGGATGAACCGACCAGTTTGTCCGGGTACCTGATCTCTTTCCAAGGTACCACCTCAAAAATACCACCCAGCTAATCACTTCTAAATCACCACCCTGCTAAGCTACCACCCTGCTAATCACAACCCTGCTGGTCACTTCTAAATCTCCACCCTCTAAGTTACCACCCTCTATGTTACCACGCCGAGAACCAGCAGCAAGATGCTGGCCAGAAGTATGATCAGGCGGAAGCGGGTACTGATAAACAGCTCATGGAACAGAAGTCCGTAAGTAAGCGGATTGGATGAGAGCCACCGGTAGTAGTGGTGTCTGTGCAGAGATCCGAGGGCCATGGTGACATAGCCATGGAGTATGGTGGCTGTGAAGGGAAGAGCAAAGAGAGTCGATCCGATCAGGCTGGTGTAGAGGCCTGCATCGAGAAGCTGGCAGGCGAAGTAGTAGGGCCATGCAAACAAGACCAGGAGAGGCAGGATGGTCAGCCAGTTGATAAGCGTGATACGTCTGTAATTCTTTTCGCTGAGTTCCGAAGGCACGTCTCTTTATTGAATGTTCATATGCGGGAGGCGATCAACATATCGATCTCTCTGTATGGCATGTCGAACTGATGGGCAAGTGACCGTTTGGTCAGATGCTTCTTGTAGATGTAAGTTCCATTTCTTAATGCGGAGTTGGCCCAGAGGCTCTCTCGCAGTCCCCCGGCATCCCCGATGGCCAGCAGATAGGGGGTGATCACGTTGTTGAGTGCATAGGTGGCTGTTCTTGCCACACGGGCAGGTATGTTGGGAACACAATAGTGGATCACACCGTGACGGGTGAATACAGGATCGGTGTGTGTCGTCGGGTGGCTGGTATCTACGCACCCTCCCTGATCTATCACCGTGTCAACAATGACACTCCCCTGTCTCATGTGAATCACCATCTCCTCCGTTACCCAGCATGGGGAACGCTCCCCCTCCTTCATCGCTGCGCCAATCACGACATCGGCATGCTCCAGAGCCGAACTCAGATACTGGTGATTGGCTGTTGCTGTGATCACCCTCCGGTTCAGAGAGTTCTCCATCTTTCTCAGTAGAGAGAGATCGTTGTCCATTACAAAGATCTGGGACCCGTAGCCCAGGGCTGTCCGGGCCGCATACTCCCCGATGATGCCGGCACCCAGTATCACCACAGTCGCCGGAGGGATGCCTGAAATGCCTCCCAGCATGATCCCCATGCCTTCGCTGTGATTCTCCAGATAGTGAGCTGCGATCTGGATAGCCATCGATCCGGTAATCTCATGCATCATTCTGACAAACGGGAACTCCCCGTCATCACTCATGATGAACTCATATCCAATTCCGGTCACCCCTTTCTGCAGGAGATTCTCGACAAATCCTTTCTGCATATTTCCCAGATGGAGCGCAGAGATGAGCACCTGGTCCGGCTGCAGCCACTCCTGCTCCTCCTCGGTGGGGGGAGCCACCTTGACGATCAGTTCGGATTTACGATAGAGGTCTTCAGGATTGTAGATGATCTCTGCACCGGCATCAGCATACTCCTCATCTGAAAATCTGGCATCTACACCGGCTCCCTTCTCGATGTAGACTTCATGGTTGTTGGCGCACAGGGTGGAGACACCTCCCGGAGTGAGCGACAGCCTCCTTTCATCCATAGAGACCTCTTTCGGCAGGCCGATCTTCAGTGAGGTCCCCGACCGGGATCTCATCAGACGTTTCTCCAGAGTTCTTAGTCCGAATTCTTCTGTATCAAGAGGTTTGATCTCCATAAAGAGTAAATTTGATAAAATAGAGTTAGATGCTGTGTCGCATTTTGTCTAAGTTTAAATCATGGGTCACATCAAGCCTAAAAAAAGTCTGGGGCAGCATTTTCTCAAGGATGGCCATATCATACGTAGAATTGCCGCAACGATCCCTGCTAAATCTCCCGAAGATCGCGTGATCGAGATCGGGCCGGGCACCGGCATGCTGACGCGGGAACTGCTCAATCGATTTACAAATCTGCGTTGTGTAGAGCTGGATGGCAGGGCCGTCTCCTATCTCCATCAGACATTCCCCGGCCTGGATGTGATTCATGGCGACATCCTCGACATCTCCTGGGATGACCTGCTGGCCTGGCCTGAGGAGAGTGACGCTGAGATCCATGTGGTTGGAAACCTTCCCTATTTTATCACCAGCCAGATCCTGTTCAAAATTCTGGAACATCGTTCACGACTTAAAAGTGCCACGCTGATGATGCAGAAGGAGGTAGCAGAGCGGGTGGTTGCCGATCCGGGGAATAAAACGTACGGAATCCTCAGTGTACAGGCTCAGCTGATGAGTACCCCCGAGATCATGTTTGATGTGGGCCGTTCATCATTTCATCCACCGCCGGATGTCACCAGCAGCGTGGTGCTGTTCAGGTTTGACCGGCCATCACTTGTATGCTCGGACAACTCCCTTAAACAGGTGGTCCGGACGGCATTTCAACAGAGACGGAAAAAACTCAAGAACTCTCTCTCAGGCCTGGGCCTGGATGAGCTGCCTGAGGATCCGCTCTTCGATTATGACAAACGAGCAGAAGCATGGGAGCCACATATCTATGAAAAGTTGGCAGGCCGGTTGGAACAAGATGGCACCCTTGTCTGAAATTTCGACCTGCCATCTGTCATGACTCCTCTGATGAGAGCTGTTGCCTTCCGTTTTTATGTCAAAACGGTCATAAAAACTGCAATATTCGAGTTGGTATGGTAATTGCTGAATAGAGAGCCTGAGCAGACGGGCTTTCCGGCACGTCTAGTCTGCTATCCATGAACTGTTCAGATTTTTAACAATACAACACTTAACCAAAACTTACTGAAGGAGTCATTTATGGCTAATATAAAACCTTTGAGTGATCGTGTCCTGGTTCGTCCGGATGCTGCTGAAGAGACAACTGAGAGCGGGATCATCATTCCGGATACGGCCAAGGAGAAACCACAACGAGGTACGGTCGTTGCTGCCGGTCCCGGTAAGGTAGAGAATGGTACCAAGATCGACATGTCAGTCAAGGAAGGGGACAAGATTCTCTATGGGAAATACTCTGGAACCGAAATCACTCTCGACGGAGAAGAGTACCTGATCATGCGTGAGAGTGACATTCTCGGAATCGTGTCGTAAATCCACTCTTCTACAGTTTAACTTGAATAAAAAACAAGCAAAGCACTATGTCTGCTAAATTAGTTCATTATGATTCTGATGCCCGCGATGCGTTGAAACGTGGCGTGGACAAACTGGCGAATGCCGTGAAAGTGACACTGGGTCCCCGTGGACGTAATGTCGTTATTGAAAAGTCGTTTGGAGCACCGACCGTAACCAAAGACGGGGTGACGGTGGCCAAAGAGATTGAATTGAGTGACAAGGTAGAGAACATGGGCGCCCAGATGGTTCGGGAAGTAGCCTCACGAACTGCCGACAATGCAGGTGACGGAACGACGACAGCGACAGTTCTTGCACAGTCCATCATCAGCCGGGGTCTCAAGAACGTGACCGCAGGCGCCAACCCCATGGAGTTGAAGCGGGGTATTGATAATGCCGTCAAGCGGGTGATCGAGCAGCTCCAGGAGATTAGCAAGAATGTCCAGGACAACCCTGCGAGCATCAAACAGGTTGCGACTGTCTCCTCAAACGGTGATGACGAGATCGGTTCCAAAATTGCCGAAGCGTTTGAGAAAGTAGGCAAGGACGGCGTCATTACAGTTGAAGAGGCCAAGAGTACAGACACCTACCTCGATACTGTTGAAGGTATGCAGTTCGACCGGGGGTATCTCTCACCCTATTTTGTGACGGACAGTGACAAGATGACGGTCGAGATGGAGGAGCCCTACATCCTGATCTTTGACAAGAAGATCTCGAACATGAAGGACCTGCTTCCTATTCTGGAGAAGGTGATCCAGACCAACCGTCCGCTACTCATCATCGCTGAAGATGTTGAAGGCGAAGCTCTGGCTACACTGGTTGTCAACAAACTGCGCGGATCTCTCAAAGTGGCAGCTGTCAAGGCTCCCGGCTTTGGTGACCGACGAAAAGCGATGCTTGAAGACATCTCTATTCTGACCGGTGGTACCGTGATCAGTGAGGAGCGTGGCTACAAGCTTGAGAACGCCACACTTGACTTCCTCGGTGAAGTCGACCGCCTGACCATTGACAAAGACAACACGACACTGGTCGGTGGTAAAGGCAAGGATAACGATATCAAGGGACGGATCAATCAGATCAAGTCTCAGATCGAAACCACGACCTCCGACTACGACCGTGAGAAGCTCCAGGAGCGTCTCGCCAAGCTGAGTGGTGGTGTGGCCGTTATCTATGTCGGTGCAGCCTCCGAAGTCGAGATGAAGGAGAAGAAAGCGCGTGTTGAGGATGCCCTGCACGCAACCCGTGCTGCCGTTGAAGAGGGAAT
>Ga0209487_1004224_pt1 | contig 11106 bp, 7 predicted proteins | sample Poulit2012_FD_187524 | JGI IMG/M metagenome (GOLD analysis project Ga0209487, IMG submission 187524) | Agricultural soil microbial communities from Georgia to study Nitrogen management - Poultry litter 2012 (SPAdes) (version 2) | ecosystem: Environmental > Terrestrial > Soil > Agricultural land... | reverse complement strand
TTTTGGTGGTGACCAGCGGAAACCCCCGGCCCAGGTCAAAGCGCATCTGGTAGCCGAACACGCTGAGCGTTCCGGTGCCGGTGCGGTCACTTTTGCGCACGCCGCTGGTGCGCACATGGCGCAGAAGTTCCAAATAGGTTTTCATGACGCCTTCCTGAAAGCCCAGGCCAAGAGCACAACGCCGGCCGCAAACATGGGCAGCGACAAAATCTGCCCCATGGTCATCCAGTCCAGGGCCACAAAGCCCAGCTGGGCATCGGGCTGGCGGAAAAATTCGGCAATAAAGCGCAGCAGCGCATAGCCGGCAAGAAATGCGCCGCTGACCGCGCCGGTCGGCCGCGGGCGGGCCGAGTAGATCCACAAGGCCACAAACAGCAGCAGCCCTTCCAGCGCCGCCTGGTACAGCTGTGAAGGGTGACGCGCAAACGCATCCAGCGCGCCTTCCAGATACTTTTGCTGCAGCGGCTGGCCGGACAGGGCACCGGCAGGAACCGCGGCCGGAAAGATGACCGCCCAGGACACATCGGTCAGGCGCCCCCACAGCTCGCCGCCAATGAAATTTCCTACGCGGCCGGCGGCCAGGCCAATGGGCACCAGCGGGGCAATGAAATCGCCCAGCCGCAGAAAACCACAGCCCAGATGGCGCCCGTACAGCCAGATGGCAACCAGCACGCCGGCCAGCCCGCCGTGGAAGCTCATGCCGCCGTCGCGGATATGAAAAAGAAACAGCGGGTTGGCAATCAGCTGGTCAAAACCGTAAAACAGCACATAGCCCAGCCGGCCGCCCACAATGACGCCAATCACGCCCCAGAACAGGAAATCCCCGACCTGTTTGGGCGCGAGCGGCGCATCGGTCCTGTTGGCGCGCACCCGCCCCAAAAGCCAGAAAGCGGCAAATGCCACCAGGTACATCATGCTGTACCAGTAAATGGCAAAACCGCCGACGGAAAAGGCAACCGGATCTATCTGATGGAGGTAATAGGCGGATTCATTCATGGGTTGAAATGCCTGGTAAAAGCGGTCGGACGGCGCGCCCTAGTTTATCAGCGCGGCACTTCCGGCTGATGGGTAAAACGCTGCGTGGAGAGACAGGCGTGATGCAAACATGCTTCAATGCCGGTTTGCGCGTAGAATCGGCAGCTCATGAACATTGTACTGCCCAATTACCACGCAATAGGCGTGCTGCTGCTGGTGCTGCTGGCCCTGGTGCTGTTCTCGCGTGATCGCATTCCGCTTGAAACCAGCTCGCTGGTGGTGCTGGCCATACTGACCATAGGGTTTCAGGTTTTCCCCTACACCAGCCCCGGCGGGCGCGAGCTCAACCCGGCTGAATTCTATGCCGGTTTTGGGCACCAGGCGCTGATTGCCGTTTGTGCGCTGATGATTCTGGCCCAGGGCCTTATTCGCTCGGGCGCCCTGGAACCCGTAGGGCGCGCGCTGGCTGTTTTCTGGAAAAAATCGCCCACGCTTTCCCTGCTGGCCACACTGACCATCTGCGCTGTTCTCAGTGCTTTCATCAACAACACGCCCATTGTGGTGATGCTGCTGCCGGTGCTCATCGGCGTTGCGGTACGCACTGGCCAGCCACCTTCCCGGCTGCTGCTGCCGGTTGGGCTTATCAGCATCGTTGGCGGCATGGCCACCACCATAGGAACCTCCACCAATCTGCTGGTGGTCAACGTGGCGGCCGACATGGGCGTGGCCCCCTTCCAGCTGTTTGACTTTGTCATTCCGGCGGCAATAGCGGTGGCCATTTCGGTTCTTTACCTGGGCCTGGTCGCCCCCCGGCTGGTGCCCGAGCGCCAGGCCGCCATGCACGACACCGTCAACCGGCACTATACCGCGCAAATTCGCCTGCGCAAATCAAGCGACACGGTTGGCAAGACGCTGGCCGAGGCCATTGAGCGCAGCGGCGGCACCCTGAAAGTGGAAAAAATCCAGCGCGGACCGAATGTGTTCATCACCCCCCTGCCCGATGTCACGCTCAAGGCGGGAGACCGCATTACCACCACCGATACGCGCGACAACCTGCGCGAGTTTGCGCACCTGCTCGACGGCCGCCTTTTTTCCGGCGATGTCGAGGTGGACGAAGCACATCCGCTGACCCTGGGCGACCAGCGCATGGCCGAGGTGGCCGTCACGCCCCAGTCCCGCCTGGTGGGAACGCGCATCAGCGAAGCCCGCCTGTTGCGCCGTTACGGACTGCGCCTGCAGGCCCTGCACCGCTTTGACCAGGAAGGCGAAACCAAGGGGCGCAACCAGAGCCTGGACAACACCGTGCTGCGCTCCGGCGATGTTCTTTTGGTGCAGTCTCCAGGCGAACAGCTGGAAAAGCTCAAGGCCGGCGGCGACCTGCTGGTGCTGGACGGTTCGGTCAACCTGCCCAAAACCTCCAAGGCCCCCCTGGCCCTGACCATCATGGCGCTGGTTGTCATCCTGGCCGCTTTTGGCGTCATGCCAATCACCGTGGGCGCTGTGGCCGGCGTGCTGGTCATGATGCTGACGCGCTGCCTGAACTGGCAGGATGCACTGCAGGCCCTGTCGGTGCAGGTGGTCATGATTATTGTTGCCTCTCTGGCGCTGGGTGTGGCCCTGATGCGCACCGGCGGTGCCGAGTGGCTGGCCCAGGTTTTTCTGGCGCTGAGTTTCGGAATTCCCTCGTGGGCCATACTGGGCCTTTTGATGCTCGCCATGGCCATGCTGACCAACGTGGTGTCCAACAACGCCGCCGCCGTCATCGGCACGCCCATTGCCATCAGCCTGGCCCAGCAGCTCATGCTGCCGGCCGAGCCCTTTGTTCTGGCCGTTCTTTTTGGCGCCAACTTCAGTTTTGCCACGCCCATGGGCTACCAAACCAATCTGCTGGTCATGAACGCCGGCGGCTACAAGTTCAACGACTTTGTGCGCGTCGGCGTGCCGCTGATGCTTATCCTGTGGGTGGTTTTGACCCTGACGCTGACCTATGTTTACCAAATCTGAATCTGTCGGCTTGCTCGTCCGGCTGGCGCTGACCGGCGCGGTCCTTGCGCTGCTTGTGTGCTCGCCAGTCGCCGCCGGCGATGGGCAAATGCGCACCGTGACCCTGGCGCCACACCTGACCGAGCTGGTGTACGAAATTGGCGCCCAGGAACATCTGGTCGGCGTGGTTGAATGGAGCAACTGGCCTGAAGAAGCCAAGGCCCTGCCGCGCATAGGCAGCGCCTTCCGTTTTGACATGGAGGCCATACTTTCCCTGGATACCGAGCTTGCCCTGGCCTGGTCGGGCGGCACACCGCCGGCGGTCGGCCAACAGCTCGAAAATCTGGGCATAGAGGTTTTGTGGCTGCAAACGCGCAGCCTGGACGAAATTGCCGAAGCGGTTGAACTGCTCGGCCAGCGCCTGGAGACCACCCGGCCCGCGCGCGAAATCGCCGACCGCTTTCGCAGCAAAACGGAGCGCCTGCGCGAGCGTTACAAAGACAACCCGCCTGCGTCCATTTTTTATCAGGTTTCAGCCCAGCCCCTGTTTACGCTTGGGGGGCGCCACGTGATCAGCGAGGTGTTCAGAACCTGCGGCGCGCACAATATCTTCGACGACCTGGACACCGAAGCAGCCGCCGTTGACCGCGAGGCCGTCATTGCCCGCCAGCCCGATTTCATCATCGCCGGCTCCAGCGATGAGTCTGCGGAAGCGCTTGCCAAATGGGAGGAATCGCGGCTGGTAGACCGCGAGCAAACACGCCTGGTCGCCGTGGATGCCGACCTGCTGGTGCGCCCCAATCTGCGCATCATCGAGGGCATTGAATTCATTTGCGAACTGGTGGCCGAAGCCGCGAACTGATCAGGCCGGATTCAGCTCCAGCGTCAGAAATTGCCCGCTGTGGGTCAGCCGGCGCTGACCCGTCGCCAGCCCGAACCGCGCCGAAAAGCCCGGCGCCGTGTGCACAAAGGTATGAAATTCCCCGTTTTCCCCAAACGGATCCACGCCCGGCGGCAGGTCATTAACAAATGCCCGGTCGTAGTTTCGGCCGAGAAAGTCCTCCGGCAGCACCGTCAGATCAACGCAGCAGACGGTTGCGCCCCATCCTTCATTTTCCAATGTCTCCAGCATGCCTGAAAGCGGGGTTTTCCAGATCGGGAATACGGCTTTCCAGCCCATGCCGGCCATGCTTTTCTCGCGCCAGCGGCGGCCTTCGGCCACGTGCAGGTCGCCGCAGGCCAGCACATCAATCCCCTTGTCCAAAAAAGGTTTCAGCGCCTGCTCGAGGCGCTTTTCATACATGCGATTGCTGCATTCTGAAGGCAGATCGAGCGTATACAGATCCAGCCCCAGCGCATCGGCCTGGGCCTGCAGCAGCGGCCTTGATGCGCCGTGAAAGGGCACGCGCCCGCTTTCTTCATCAACGCGCGTCAGCAGGCCTGCAATGCGCCACCCTTGCTGGCGAGACAGCTTGTGCACCATATACAGGCTGTCCTTGCCGCCGGATGACAGCACAACCACGGGCGTTTCCGGCCGACCGGTCATGCCTGTCGGCCAATTCCGCAGCGCGACCGGCTGGCATGCCGCGGCTCAGGCATCCTGCGCAGGTTCGCGCCAGGCCAGCAGCACGCGCGCCAGGGCCGGTAGCAGGAGCACCGCCCCAAACATGTTGAACAAGAACATGAAAGCCAGCAGCAGGCCCATGTCGGCCTGGAACTTGAGGTCGGAGAACAGCCAGGTGCCCACGCCCACCGCCAGCGTCAGCGCGGTGTAGAACACGGCCCGCCCGGTCAGGCGCAGAGTGCGGTAGTAGGCATCATCCAGCCTGAGACCGGCGTCGAGGAAACGCTTCATGTGGCTGAAGATGTAAATGCCGTAGTCCACGCCCACGCCCACGCCCAGAGCAACCACCGGCAAGGTGTTGACCTTCAGTCCGATATTCAAAAATGCCATGAGGGCGTAGGCCAGATAGCTGACCAGGGCCAGCGGCAAAATGATGCACAGCGTTCCGCGCAGGGAGCGGAAGGTGATCAGGCACAGCACGATGATGGCGCCGTACACATACAGCAGGATGGGTGTCTGGGCCTTTTGCACCACCTGGTTGGTGGCCGCCATGACGCCCAGGTTTCCGGTGGCCAGCCTGAAGGTCAGCGGTGCGTGGTCTTCACCTTCGGCCCACTGTTCATGGGCCGGAGCGCGAGCGGCAATGTAGACATCCTTGTCCACGCGTATTTCATCCTGCAGTTCATGGACCCGGCTGACAATCCGGTTGATGGTTCCGGCGCGGTGGTCGCGGGCAAAAATCATGACCGGCATGGCGCTGCAATCGCTGTTGAGCAGGCCGGTGTCGGTGCCAATGTCCTGCAGGTTCTGGCGCATGACAAACTTGTTGCGCGGCAGAATCTGCCAGCGCAGGCTGCCCTCGTTCCAGCCGGCATTGACCACCTTGGCCACCATGGGCAGGGCCACGACGCGCTGTACCCCTTCCACGTTGCGCATTTGCCAGGCAAAGCGGTCAATGGCGTCCATGATGTCCCATGATTCGGTGCAGGCATCGGCTTCGGTCTGCGCGATCACGTTGAGAATGTCGGTGCCCAGCGAGAATTTCTCCTGGATGGCGCGCGCATCCTGGTTATAGCGCGCATTTTCACGCAGCTCGGGCACCCCGGTCTGGGAATCGCCAATCTGCATGTCGTGCGACTTGATCCAGGCGCCGGCGAACAGGATCACGCCGAAAATCACTGCGGCTGCGGCAACATCGCGACGCGTAAAGGCCGCCATGAAATTCCACATGGCGCTGGGCCGCTGACTCTTTTCATACTGGCTGCGACGCATTCTGTCTTCGTTGCGCAGGCGCACATACGAAAGCAGAACCGGCAGCAGCACCAGGTTGGTCAGTATGATGACCGCCACGCCAATGCTGGCGGTGATGGCCAATTCCTGGATAATGCTGATCTTGATCAGCAGTATGGTCAAGAAACCTATGGTGTCGCTGGCCAACGCTATGGCACCGGGTGCCAGAAGGCGCACAAAAACCGCTTTTGAGGCCGCCAGGCTGGATACGGGCTCAATGTCTTCCAGCCGCACGCCCGTTTGGGCCAGATCCACCGGTGAACGGCCGCCAAACATTTTTTCGGCGTTCCAGCCGCTGATCATCTGAACGCCGTGGCTGACGCCAATGGCGAACACCAAAAACGGCGTAAGGATGTTCATGGGGTCGATGCCAAACCCCATCAGGCTCAGCAGGCCCAGCTGCCATATAACGGCCGTTGCCGAACACACCAGCGGCAGTACGGTTAGCCATATCGAGCGGGAGTAAAGCAGCAGCAGCAGGGCGGTAATCAAAAAGGCCACGCCAAAGTAGACAGCCACGCTGCGCGCGCCATCGGCGATATCGCCCACAATCTTTGAAAAGCCGATGATCAGGACTTCATGGTTGTCGTCCTCGAACTGGCTGCGAATGGCCTCCAGCTGGCCGGCCACCTCCTGATAATCAAGGGTTTTCCCGGTGTGCGGGTCTTCCTCCAGCAGGTTGGCCTCCACCATGGCTCCGGAAAAATCTTCCGATACCAGCCGCCCCACCTCTCCGGACTTGATGATATTGGCGCGCACCGTTTTGAACATGTCCGGAGACGGTGAAAAATCGGCGGGGATGACGTCGCCACCGGCAAAGCCGTCCTCGACAATTTCAACAAAGCGAACGTTGGGCGTAAAAATGGAGCGTACGCTGGAGCGATCGACTCCGGACACGAAAAAGACCTGGTTACTAACCTTTTCAAGCGCGTCGAAGAACTCGGCGGTAAACATGTTGCCGTCACGGGCCACCAGCGCCACCATGACCTTGTTTGCGCCGCCGAATTCACGCTCATAGTCCAAAAAGGTCTGCATGTATTCGTGGCCGAGCGGCAGCTGCTTCTTGAAGCCTGCGTCCACCCGCAGCTGGGTGCTGTAATAAACCATGGCAGCGGTCACTGCCAGAAACAGCAGCAGAATCAGCGGCCGTATGCTGAAGACAGCGGCTGCGATCCGATGCGCCAGGGATCCCGATTCATTCATTTTTTATTCCGCCTGCACCCGCGACAACCAGGCTGCTGCCATTGCGCACAGCCACCGCGGCATAGTCATTGCCCAGCTGATCCTGGGAAGCCGTAAACTGATCCGTGGCCGGATCATAGGCGAGAATGCTGGCGCCGTTTCCAACCAGCATGACCTGCCCGGAACCGGTGACGGCCGCACCCATGATGTTGGAGCTGATGCCGGTATCCAGCTCGCGCCAGCTGCGGCCAAAATCGCTTGTCAGCTGGGCATGGCCGCGCAGTCCGTAAGCCAGAATTTCACTTCCGAAGGCCACCAGGCCAAACATGGAGCCGGCATAGGGGAAGCGGAAGCTTTCCCAGCTCTGGCCATCGTCCTCGCTGCGAAAGCCGTAGCCACCCTCGGCAGCAATCATCAGGCCCTGGCCTTCAACGGCCACCAGCGCGTTGAGATGACACTCCAGAAACTCATAGCAGCCGCGGTCAAAGTCGGAGGCCGAATCATAGAGGTCGTCATCCCCATCCAAATCCTCGTCCGCTTCATCCAGCGCTGCGCGCTGTTCCACATCGGGCCAGTCAATGGCTTCACCGGCCAGCTCGTCGGCCATATAGGCCTGCTGCCAGGACTGCCCGCCGTCATCTGTATGCAGCATCAGCCCGTAGGCGCCAATGGCCAGGCCGTTGCGGTCATCAAAAAAATGCACGTCAAACAGGGGCTCTTCATTTTCGGGCTCAAAGTTCTGCAGCGACCAGGTGCGCCCCGCATCCGAACTGTGGATGATGGTGCTGTCGTGGCCGACCGCCCACAGCTGTTCACCCACAAAAGCCAGCCGGGTCAGCGTGGACTGCACCGGAACGTTTTCCGCCTGCGTCCACTGCTGCCCGTCCTCGGAAGTCAGCACAATGCCGCGCTCGCCGGCAGCAACAAACTGCCGGCCGGTATTGATGACATCCAGCAACAGGGCCTTGTCGGCAAGCCTTGCCTGCACGGCCGGGCGCGGCTGGTACGCTTCATCCTGGGCCTGCAGCCAAAGGGGGAAAGCCAGAAAAAGAAATAAAAACAGCCTGGTCAACCGCATCCGCAGTACTCCCGAAAGGGGCAGCCGGCTGCCAGACAGCCGGCTTTTTGGGGTTTCGACAGGTGGCGAATCAGCGCCGGCCGCGCACTCTCAATGCCTGCGGCGTGTAGTCACGCGGCTTCAGCTCAAGGAAGAAATCGGGCACGCTGTCCTCGTTGTCGAGGCTGTCGGCCAGATAGCGTCCGGACTGCAGATCCATATGGGTCAGGATGGTTGACCAGTAGGTCGGCACTTCGTAGTAGTTGATGGTGTGTGCCTCGGACACCCGCCACAGATCCATGCGCTTGTCGTAATGATCCATCAGCGCAATCTGGTAGCTGTCCTCGTCAAGATACAGCGTGCGGCGCGGGTTGATGTGGCGCGTGCCTTCCTTGAGCGTGGCCTCCACCACCCACACGCGGTGCAGCTCATAGCGCATGTATTCCGGATTGAGGTGGTTGGGGCGAATGAGATCATCCACCTTGATATCGCCGCTGTGCGCCTGGTAGGAGTTGTACGGAATGTACATTTCCTTCTTGTCGACAATTTCCCAGTCAAAGCGGTCCAGTGCGCCGTTGAACATGTCGGTCATGTCGGTGGTGCGCAGGCCGTCGGATGCCGTGCCCGGGTTGTCGTAGGCCACGTTGGGTGCGCGGCGCACGCGGCGCTGGCCCGGGTTGTATACCCAGGCCTGGCGGGGCTGCTCAATCTGGTTGAGGGTTTCATGCACCAGCAAAATGTTGCCGGCCATGCGTGCCGGCGACTCGACTTCCTGGAAGAAATACAGCAGCACGTTGTCGGTGTCTTCAATGGTGATGCCTTCCTTCCAGTAAAGCCCCAGGGCTTCCTCGCGCAGGCGAATCAGCTGGTAGGACCCGGACGTGGTCGGCATGGCCTGGTTGTTCCAGCGCCGCATGCCCACACCCTTGTACTTCATCTTGTGGTTCCAGATGAGGTGGTAGGCGTTTTGGGGCAGGGGAAACGGAAAGCCCTCGTAGACGTCCTCAACGCCGTTTCCCTCGGTCACCAGGCGACCGGTGCGGGCGTTGTCCTGTGATGCGTCGTACACATTCTGCGGAAACGACGCCGTGCGCCGGCTCGGGTACACCTTCATTTTGTAGGTGTCGGGATAGCGCTCAAACAGGGCTTTTTGCCCCGTTGACAGCTGGTCGGCATAGTCCTTGTAGTTGTCGGAGGTAATGGTGAACAGCGGCTCGTCATCGGCAAACGGATCGGGATGGCGGTCGCCCGGCTCAAAGCCGGCCGGCCAGTCGTCCCTGCCCAGCCCCGTCCATTCGGGAATTGTGCCATCTTCATTGCCGGCCTTGAGGGAGCCCATGGGCGTCAGCTCATCGCCCAGCCTGGCGATGTTGGCCTCGGTGCGCGGCACAATAAAATCGAAGTCAGCGTCGGGTACGGCCGGATTGCGGGCCGCCTCAACCAGCTCGTCCTGGCTGCCGGCTGCCTGATCGGCCACAGCCGCCATGGGGAAAGCCATCAGAGCTGCGCTGGCAAGGGCGGTGGCAAAAGCGGTCCGGCGCAGGGTTTTGAAATTGACTGTCATAAGTAACCTCGACTCAGAATGAATAGCTCAGCGACGCCGACACAAAGTCGCGGTCCCTGAGCAGATTGTTGATACCACCACCAAAGAAATTGGTGTAGGACAGACCGGCCTGCCAGCGCGACATGTAGTCGAAACTCACGCCAACCGTTGCCTGCTTTCTTCCCTTGACAAAGTTTCCTCCAGGGCCGGGCGACACCCCGCTGACGTCATGGTTGAACGCCAGTGACGGGGTCATGTTCCAGGCCGAGCCGAAAACGTTGTTGTAGGAAGGTGCCAGCGCCAGCCTGTAGCCCCAGCTGGTTTTGGTGACAAAGCCGCTTGTCGTGGTTGTGGGGCTGCGCGAGTTGCCGCCGGTTTGCTGCGACGGGCCGCCAAACGTGTCCGTGCCCGGGCCTTCAAAACGCAGCTCGGACGGGTCGGGCAGGTTCCAGACATGGGTGGCACCCACCTCGGCGACAAACGACAGCTCATTGGCGGCCGCCAGGTTGCCCGGCCCAAACACCTTGATGAAAGTGACCTGGGCCTGCGACACCTTGCGGCGCTCGTAGCCCTGGATGTACTCGCCCGGCTCATAGTCGCCCAGCTGGCTGATGAACTGGTTGTACGGTTCGGGGATGGCTGCATTGAGCGGCGAAAGGCCGGCATAGAGCAGCTCGACATCGTCAATCTGTATGGGAAGGTTGTTGCGGTAGCTGACCTCACCACCCACCGACCAGCCAGCCAGGTTGGTGTTGAAGCTGGCGCCGAACAGGTTGATGTCTTCCGGGTATTCAACAATGACCGCGCCCGAGGACGGCTCGGCTCCGGTGACGGCGCGACCTGACAGCAGCGGCAGGCGGCTGTGGTAGCGCAGATAGTACAGGCCAAACTCGGTGTCTCCGAACCATGGGGCGAAATATCTCAGCGCCGCCCCGTACTGCCCCCCGGAGCCGGGCTTGTTGTCTGCGGCCCGCGGAAATGACGCGCCGCATCCAACAGCCACCAGCTCGGGCGGCAGGCCGCTGTCGCTGGCGCCATAGTTGCCTTCCGCGCACACCGGCTGGTAAAGATCGGGGTTGCGCACCGGCTGCGGCACCAGCCCAAAGTTGAGCATGGCGTAGCTGCCGCCGGCCGTGGCAAAGTCGCTGCTGGCAAAATAGGTGCCCGATGGTTCGGCCTCCACCTCATCCCATTCGGCCAGCCACAGAGCCTCGGCCGACAGGTTTTGCGTGAAATCGAGGCTGCCCCAGAGCATGGCCTGCGGCAGGAAGGCATCCTTGAGCTCGGCCCCGGCGGTGCGCAGCGCGCTGACATCAACCGGGTTGATGCTGTTGATGCCGCCGCCCAGGAAAGTGCTTTCTCCCCAGCTCACCACCTGCCGGCCCGCACGCATGGACAAATAACGATCGCCCATGGGGATATCGCCGTATACATAGGCGTCCAGCAGGCGGGCGCGGGACCCGACATAGTCGCGCGCCTTTTTGGGCAGCACGTCCATGTCGTTCAGCGTGA
>Ga0209487_1004222_pt1 | contig 11107 bp, 10 predicted proteins | sample Poulit2012_FD_187524 | JGI IMG/M metagenome (GOLD analysis project Ga0209487, IMG submission 187524) | Agricultural soil microbial communities from Georgia to study Nitrogen management - Poultry litter 2012 (SPAdes) (version 2) | ecosystem: Environmental > Terrestrial > Soil > Agricultural land... | reverse complement strand
CAGCCTTGAGCGAATTGATCAGCTCCAAAAAACGTTTATCAATCGCCGACTAGTGAATCTTACCCGCGGATTTAAAGCTCGGCAGACTGAACACCGGATGCCAATGCATCCACACGGCCACGGCTTTACCCACTATGGCGTCTTCGGATACGAAGGTGAGGTCTGGACCATTGCCGGGGTTGAGTTCATCCCAGCCGCGGCTGTCAAAGCTGGCGTCGCGGTTGTCGCCCATCATAAAGTAATGCCCTTCGGGCACCTCCCAAACGCCATAGCGGCTGTAGCGCCCCGGGTTCAGGTTTTTATGTACGGTGTATTCTCTATCGCCCAATCTCTCGCGCACCACCCGGTATTGGGGGTTGTGCTCAGGTAACTTGGCGACCAGCTCTTCGGGTACCTGTTCGCCGTTGATGGTCAGAACGTGATCAATATACTCCACCCGATCACCCGGTATACCAATCACGCGTTTGATGAAATAGGTATCCGGCAAATGCGGCGGAAAGAACACCATGACATCACCGCGCTGGGGGTCATTAACGGGAATCACACGGGTATTGAGCACCGGCAGACGCACACCGTAGGTGTATTTATTGACCACCAGAAAGTCGCCTACATTCAGTGTTGGCTCCATGGACGAGGACGGAATCTGAAACGGCTCAAATAAAAACGAGCGCAGCACAAACACCACCAGCAACACCGGGAAAAAGGACTTGGAATACTCCACCACTGCGGGCTCGCGCGTGGCGGTAGCGACCGCATCGTCGTAGACCTCTCGCTGATGTTTGTCGTCCAGATCGACGTTTTCGAACTGCTGCTCGACGGCGCGCCGGCGGGATTTGCGTGGACCGGCCAGCACCAAGGCGTCGTACAGCCATATCAGTCCGGTGATGAAAACCGCCAGGGTTAAGATTAGGGGGAGATTAATGCTGCTCATGGGCCTTCCTAGGTATCAACTTTCAGCACGGCCAAGAAGGCTTCCTGGGGAATCTCCACTCGACCTACTTGCTTCATGCGCTTTTTACCGGCTTTTTGTTTTTCCAACAGTTTTTTCTTACGCGAGGCATCCCCGCCGTAGCATTTCGCGGTGACGTTTTTACGCAATGCTTTGACCGTGGTACGGGCAACAATCTGTCCCCCAATGGCCGCCTGAATGGCGACATCGAACATCTGGCGGGGAATCAGCTCTTTCATCTTCTCCGTCAGTGAACGGCCAATCTGGTGAGACTGTTCCCGGTGCACAATCAGCGCCAGGGCGTCCACTTTTTCGCCATTGATCAACACGTCCAGACGCACCAGACGCGCCGGTTCGAAGCGATCAAAACTGTAATCCAACGAGGCGAAGCCCCGACTGGCGGATTTCAAACGGTCGAAGAAATCCAGCACCACCTCGTTCATGGGCAAATCGTAGCGCAGAGACACTTGCGAACCCGCGTACTGCATATCCCTCTGGATACCGCGCCGCTCACTGCACAGCGTGATTACCGCCCCGACATGCTCATGGGGCACCAAAATGTTGGCCTCCACGATGGGCTCGCGCATCTCTTCGATCAGCCCCGGCTCCGGCAGCTCGGAGGGGTTGTCCACATAGATGATCTCCCCCTGGGTGGTCACCACTTCGTAAACCACCGTAGGGGCCGTGGTGATCAAATCCAGATCGTACTCCCGCTCCAGCCGCTCCTGGATGATTTCCATGTGCAGCATGCCCAGAAACCCGCAGCGGAAGCCGAATCCCAGCGCATCGGAACTCTCGGGTTCAAAGAACAGGGAGGCGTCGTTGAGGGTCAGTTTGGTCAGCGCATCGCGAAAGTTTTCAAAGTCGTCGCCATCGACGGGGAACATGCCCGCGTAAACCTGCGGTTTGACCTTCTGAAAACCCGGCACGGCGGGCACGTCGGGTGTGCTCACATGGGTAATGGTATCGCCCACGGGCGCGCCCTGAATATCTTTGATGCCCGCGATGACGAACCCTACCTCTCCGGCTTTGAGCTCCTCCAGGTTCGTCAGTTTGGGGCTAAATACGCCAACGCTGTCCACCACATAGGCCCGGCCAATGGACTTGGTCATGATTCGATCTTTGACCTTCAAGGTCCCTTCCCGAACCCGCACCAATGACACCACGCCCATGTATTTGTCGAACCAGGAGTCGATAATCAGTGCCTGTAAGGGCGCATTCACGTCGCCCTCAGGTGGAGGAACGGCGCGCACCAGCTCCTCCAGAACGTCCTCTATGCCCTCGCCGGATTTGGCGCTGCAGCGCACCGCATCCATGGCTTCAATGCCTATGATGTCCTCAATTTCCTTGGCGACCCGCTCCGGTTCGGCCTGGGGCAGGTCCATTTTGTTCAGTACGGGAATCACCTCCAGCCCCTGTTCGATGGCGGTATAGCAATTGGCCACCGATTGAGCCTCGACCCCCTGTCCCGCATCTACAACCAGCAGCGCGCCCTCGCAAGCGGAGAGCGAGCGGGACACCTCGTAGGAAAAGTCCACGTGACCGGGGGTGTCGATAAAGTTGAGCTGGTACGTTTCGCCGTCGCGGGCTTTGTAGTGCAACGTAACGCTGTGGGCTTTGATGGTAATGCCCCGCTCGCGCTCCAGATCCATAGAGTCAAGCACCTGCTCGCTCATCTCCCGATCACTCAGCCCACCACAAAGACGGATGAAACGATCGGCGATAGTGGATTTACCGTGGTCGATATGGGCGATAATGGAAAAATTGCGAATGTGGCTAAGATCGGTCACTGGGCGTCGAATACTTGTATGAGGGGTGGACGAAGCGGCCGCTAACGCTAAAGGCAAAATGGGCCGACAAATAAAGCGGGCAGTTTAGCTTATTTGTCGACCCCCCGCTACGGGACACTTGTCTCAGCGCCCCGAAAACAGTGGCTTAGTCGCTCGGTCCGACGCGAATGGTCCGAAATGAAGGCTGACCGCCGCGTAAAAAGCGCACCGCAACGTTTGTGTTTTCTTCCAGATCCGCGACCAGGCGGCGGTAGCGTTCCACCGAGTCGACGCTGTCGAATCCCAGCTGGGTGATGACGTCACCCGGATGCAGTCCGGCTTCGGCCGCGGCACCCTTCGGGTCCACCTCGCTGACCACGACGCCCGCCTCTGAGCCGGGGTCCTCCAACGGTGCCACCACCAAACCAAGCCGATCAGCAGCCCCGGAAGACTCTTGCTCTGATGAGGAAGCGTTTTGTTCTTCAGCTTCAGGCAGGCGGCCAACCTCGACCTTTAAAGTCATCCGTTCGCCCCGTCGCACCAGTTCCACCGGCACTTTGGTTTGCGGTCGTACACGCCCTACCAAGGGGGGCAAATCGGCCGAGCTGCGCACTTTCGTTTCGTCGAATTCAACAATGACATCGCCGACGCTCAAGCCTGCTTTGGCGGCGGGGCTATCCGGCTGCACCTGCGAAATCAGCGCACCGCCAACGCGGTCGAGCCCGAATGAACGCGCCAAATCCCGATCCATATCCTGAATGACTACCCCTAACCAGCCGCGCTCCACTCGTCCCGTCTCTCGCAGTTGGGCGATAACCTCTTGGGCCAACTCCGCCGGGACCGCAAATGATAGGCCGATAGAGCCGCCAGTACGGGTATAGATTTGGGCGTTAATGCCCACCACCTCCCCATCCAGGTTAAACAGTGGGCCACCGGAGTTGCCGGGGTTAATCGCCACATCGGTTTGAATAAACGGCACATAACTTTCTTGCCGATGGCCAGGAATGCTGCGGCCGATGGCGCTGATAATGCCGACACTTGCGGAGTAATCGAGGCCGAAGGGCGAGCCAATGGCCAACACCCACTGGCCCACTTTCACATTGTCCGGTTCGGCAAAGCGCAAAGTGGGTAGGTCGTCGGCGTCAATCTTGAGCAGCGCCAGATCTGAACGCGGATCTAAGCCCACAACTTCGGCCTGAAACTCACGCCGGTCCAGCAGGCGCACGACAATTTCGTCAGCCCGGTCGACCACATGGTTGTTCGTGAGTACGTAACCGTCTTCCGACACAATAAAACCCGAACCCATGGACTGAAAATCCCGCTCGGGCGGATTGTAGCGCTCGAAAAAATCCCGAAACATCTCCGGAATTTGCTCATCGGGCATGTACCGGGGCTCAGGCCCGCCGGCACTGCCACGGACGGTAATTTTGACGACGGCGGGGGAGTGTTTCTCAATCAGATCCGTGAAGTCAGGTAGCGTTTGAGCCTGAGCTGTGAAGGCCACGAGCAACAAGCCCCAGCACAGCATCAGGGCGGCTTTCGTACTACCGGGTTTACGCATGCGTTATTCTCCTCACTTTTCTTGTGCATCAGTCTGCGTAACGACCTTCGCTCCAGCGTAGGCCGAGCCCGCTATTAGACGGAAAGGCACCAAAAAAATTCCCAATGCCATGGCAAGCGATTTGATGTCAACGACGCCAGCGAACGCGCGCCTTAAAGGGGAGGATTTAGAGAAGCAAAAAAGGGGCTCGAGCACAAGGTCAGAGCAGAAACGGAATTATCCGTTCACTCCGCCCACGCGCCGCTCAATCCGCCCGCGCGGCTCGCAGACGCTCATCCGCACGGTCAATCCGGACACTCACTCGGCGATTCATGCCGCGTCCCTCGGCGGTTTGGTTACTGGCTACCGGATAGCGCTCGCCATGCCAGCGGACGGTGAGCAGCGTTTCGGGGAGACCCCGATCAAGCAGATACTGGGCCACCCGCTCGGCTCGCTGGCGCGACAGTTCCAGGTTCGCGGCCCGTAACCCAACGGCGTCGGTATGCCCGTCGATAAAAATACGCGTGACGTTTTTGTCCGTTTGCGCGTACAGGGACAGCTCGTCCAATTTACGAACTTCTTGATCCGTCAGCTCGTCTTGCGCCAGCTCAAAATACAGCGCCGTCCGAGCCACTTGATCGTAATTTACCGGCAGTAAATTGGCCTGGCAGCGATGATAATCGTCCAGCGCCGAGCGAAACCGGACCGGCTCCACCATAATACGCACTGGCATATCCTCGCCGTACCAGGCCGAGCGGGCAAAGACCAAACGCTTACCGCTATGCAGCGCCGCCATCAGTTGCTGGGAGTCTCGCCAGTTGAGTTGCACCGGCCGCTCCCCCTCTACTACTTCCACCCGCCCCAGTTCACGGACGTCCGGGCGCTCCGCCCAAACGGGGTTCTGAGCAACCACCTTCGCTTCGCCCGGTGCGAGCTGGCGGTTTTCCTGCTGCAGGTAAAACAGCGGCTCTTCTCCGGCACGGCGAGAGAACACCGCCGCACCGTATAAAGGAATGTCTTGCCACAGACGACACTCGAACGGCGAAACCTCCAGGTGCCAGGTGGCATCGGCTATCGCCGATTCAAAGGTTGCCCCCCCGGCCGTGGTCGCCGCCAAGCCCATGGCCAGCAGCGCCGTTTTGCACCAGAGCGAGCCCAATGAATGTGTCCACTTTGTCGTCATACCCAAGGTATCGGCCTGAAGCGGCTGCGCTTTAGCGGCAGTTTTGATAGCATGCGATCACTTTTCAGCCTTTATCAGCCCTTAATTAGCCCTTAGCGGAGCAACGCTGCACCCCATGTCTCAGAAACTGACGATAACCCGCCCGGACGATTGGCACATTCATTTACGCGACGGCAGCGCCCTGCCCCGCACCGTAACCGACGCCGCGCGCTACTTCGGCCGCGCCATTGTTATGCCCAACCTGGTGCCGCCGGTAACCAACGCCACACAGGCACTAGCCTATCGGGAACGAATCCTGTCGGCGCTTCCCTCTGGCAGCGCATTTGAGCCTCTGATGGTGCTTTATTTGACCGACAACACCAGCCCGGACGACATACGCCAGGCCCATGAAGCGGGCGTCGTCGCCTGCAAGCTATACCCCGCTGGCGCGACCACAAACTCCGATTCGGGCGTAACGCAGCTGAGCAATATTTACCCGGCCCTAGAGGCCATGCAAACGGCGGGCATGTTACTGTTGCTGCACGGGGAAGTCACCGACGCGGAGATCGATATTTTTGATCGGGAAAAGGTCTTCCTCGATCGCCACCTGGCGCCGCTCACTGAGCAATTCCCCAGTCTACGCATCGTTCTGGAGCACATTACCACCCAGGATGCCGCCGACTTTGTCAGCGCCGCCAGTGATTCGGTGGCGGCGACGATCACCGCCCATCACCTGTTGTATAACCGCAACCATATGCTGGTCGGCGGTATCCGGCCACATTACTACTGTCTACCTATCCTCAAGCGCAGCAACCATCAGACGGCACTCATTGCGGCGGCCACCAGCGGCAGCCCCAAGTTCTTCCTGGGCACCGACTCCGCCCCTCATGCACAAGATAAGAAAGAGAGCGCCTGCGGCTGCGCCGGCAGCTACACCGCTCACGCGGCGCTGGAGCTTTACGCCGAAGTGTTTGAGCAGGCCGGTGCTCTGGATAAACTGGAGGGCTTCGCCAGTCACTTCGGTCCCGACTTTTACCGGTTACCGCGCCACCAGGATCAGATCACTCTGGTGAGGCGGCCGTGGGTCGTACCGGAACAACTTGCTCTGGATGAGCAGTCCGCACTCATTCCGATGGCGGCGGGCCAAACATTAAACTGGCAAGTAGTCTCTGGCCCAAGCGATAACACTTAAGGTCCCCGTGATAGTGAATCCCCCCGAAAACCCGAAAGACCCGAGCTCGCCCCTGGCGGGGCGCTTCCGCGGCTTTTTGCCCGTGGTGGTAGATGTGGAAACCGGTGGATTTAATGCCGCCACAGATGCGTTGCTGGAAATTGCCGCGGTCACCCTGTACATGGACGATGAGGGTTACCTGCGTCGCGAGCAGACGTTCGAATTTCACGTCGACCCGTTTGAAGGCGCCAACATCGAACAGGCCGCCCTGGATTTTACCGGCATTGATGTCGATAACCCCGAACGGTGCGCCGAACCCGAAATCATGGTCATGAGCGAACTGTTTCAGGCGGTGCGCCGAGCGGTGCGCGACAACGGTTGCACCCGTGCCATCATGGTGGGACACAACGCGCATTTTGATCTCGGTTTTGTCAATGCGGCCGTGGCTCGCTGTGAGATCAAACGCAACCCCTTTCACCCGTTTTCCTGTTTCGACACCGCCACTTTGGGCGGCCTGGCGTTTGGTCAAACGGTGCTGGCGAAAGCCTGCGAAGCCGCCAATATCGAATTCAGCAACACCTCCGCCCACTCGGCCGCCTACGACGCTGAAAAGACGGCTGAGCTGTTCTGTTATATTGTCAATCGCTGGCGCGAGCTGGGGGGTTGGATGAACACCCCCGCTGAAGCGCTGGATGAGTCCATCTCGGAAAAAACGTCGACTTAAACGAATAAGAGCGAACCGCTATGGCCAAAGCCCGAACTCCCAAACGCACAACCCCCGTTACGAACACGCCGCACTGGTCGGTACTGGCGCTCGCCGTGGCGGGCATGCTTCTGACCGGGTATCTGAGCATCATCGCCTGGTCCGACAGCGGCGCGATTTTATGCGGCCCCGAGTCCAGCTGCGATGTGATTCAACAAAGTCGCTGGTCGGTAGTGCTCGGGCTGCCCCTGGCGTTTTGGGGATTTTTGCTCTACGCCCTGATCGCCGGGCTCGCGTGGCGGGGTACGCAACGCATGAAAAGCTGGCGCGGGCTGTGGAGCCTGACGCTGGTGGCTCTGGCAATGAGCGTCTACCTGACGCTCGTCGGCCTCTGGCAATTAGGAGCGGTATGTCTCTGGTGTTTGGGGTCCCTGGCATTGATGGCGGCAATTTTCGTGACGCTCACATTTCAGCGGCCCGCCCAAGCGCCGGGCATACCCTGGTCCAACTGGTGGCTGAACCGAGGGGTCGTCGCCATTATCGCGGTGGGCGCCCTGCATTTTTATTACGACTATGACCGACTTTTAGCCCGCCCGGCAGACGCCCAGTTAACCGCCCTGGCGGAACATTTGTCCGATACCGGCGCACGCTACTACGGCGCTTTTTGGTGCTCGGCCTGTCAGCAGCAAAACGCCCTGTTCGGCCCGGCTAAAGACCGCTTGCCGTATACCGAATGCACCCCCAACGGCCGCCACGGTGCGGTGGCCTTCGAGTGTGTGCGCGCCGATATTCAATCCTTTCCCACCTGGATTATTAACGGCGAGCGTCATATGGGCGTATTGGAACCCCGAGAGTTGGCAAGACGGTCGGGCTTTACCTGGGAGGAGTAGCCTGGAGGCCACTGATTCATAAGAATTGGGGGGACGCTTCAACAATTTACCCAATGCACAGCGCCCCAATGCGGCCAGAGATTCGAAACCTAGCAGGCTGTTGAAAAACTATCTGCGTGGCCTCTGCGGCGTTAAAAATGGCCTCAAAATGCTCATTTACTCCAGTAAACTGCGCTTTTTCGGCCATTTTTGCCTTGCATAGCCTGCCTCGAAAACGTTTTTCAACAGCCTGCTAGTGGCCGGTAGATCACGCTCACTCTGGAATGCTTTCGTTAGAAAGCGACGAAGAAGGCCGACCTTCAGGATTACCGGGTTTAGCCGCCGCGAGAGCGGCAATACGGTAACGCTCTGCCAAGGCATCCCGACGGGCCTGTTCTTTGCGCTTTCGGGATTCGTGGATTGCTTTAACCCACTCATCAGAGCGTCGCTGCCACTGTCGATCATTAGCCATTTCCGCCCCTGACCACTTGCTGGCCATCACCGTTTTTACGACGGGCAGAGAAGTAACGCCCTTCAGCGCCATTTCCCTCTATAAAAAAACGTTGCTCGTTGCTATGCTAGCCCGAGTGTTGGGTGCCGCAAGGCGGCCATAACAGTTCGACCGTCACCGTTACGGATAATCAGCAGGAGTCATCATGACCTTACAACAAAAACTCTTTGTCGTTTTGGACCCCAACGACGAGCAACACATCGCTCTTGAGCGTACAGTAATCACCGCTGAGCTCTACGACGTAAAACCCTACATTTATGTGTTCGTCGCCGTCGACGGTGATGCGGTGGATACGCGCGCGAGCAACGCCAAACTGTTTCGCGACCAACGCTGGTTTGAAGAAACCATTAGAAAGCCCCTCGAAACGGCTGGCCTGGAGTACATGATCGAGGTGTCCTGGTCCACCGAATGGCAACAATCGATTATGCAATCCGCCAAACGGTTCGGTGCCGACCTTATCTACTTGCCCGTACACGCTAAGGTCCGCTACACCCGCTTTACCTTTACCGAATCCAAATGGGAGCTGCTCAAAGGTGCGCCCTGTCCTGTAACCCTGATTCGCCCCGATGCCAAGCCCCAACGCAAGGTCATTCTGGCAGCGGTCAACTTCCAGGCCCAACGCCAGGTTCAGAAAGAGTTGAACAATCTGATTCTCGAACAGGCGCGTCATTATTCTGAAGTGTATGGCGCCGAGATGCATGTGGTGAACGGTTATCTGGATTCCATGAACTACCCAGACCGCGGTCGCATCGTTCGTGAGACGGGAGTGGCGAACGACCGGATCCACATCAAAAACGGCTACAGCTCCGAGGTAGTGGCTCAAGTGGCCGACGACATTGGTGCAGACCTGGTGATCATGGGGACGTTGGGTCAAACCGGTATGGCGAGCACGCGTCGGGGTAATACCGCTGAGCGTATGATCGCCGCTCTGGATGACGACGTCATGGTCATCAACCACGAATAATCCCTTATACCCGTTTGGCGCGCGGCGCCAAGCGGGTTATCCGTTCCTTATCTCATCCGCCTCGTTTCAAGTCATCGAGATTATCGCGCAGATACGCCATCCACCCAGAAAATGCCCGACGCACCTGCACCGGTGTCAGTGGGCTGGAATTGTGATTGGCCACAGCACCTATCAGCTGACGGTCGGTCACCGTCGCCAGCAGACGTCCAGATAGCGAATCGTACAGTTCTAAACCGAGGACGATCACCGCCATAGCCCGTGGATCATTGACGCCCATCTGTTCGGCGGCCCCAGGGCTCAAGGTAGTTTGGTGCAATTGGGCATCCACTTGCAGCACATGCTCGCCGGGCTCCAGAGCGAGCTCATAAGCCCCGTCCGCCACCAGATAATGCACTAGCGCCTGGGCGTATTCCCGCTGAAAAAATGACCGGTCATCGCGATTCATTGCTTTTAAAGGCAGATCCTGCCCGGCTGGTCGCCACTGGTCCAGGTTTAAATCCGTGACTAACAAATAACGGTAGTGAGAGAAATCCACGCCCGGTGCTACAAACACACCATCAAGTAAATATTCCTCTTCGCTCACCACCGAAAGCCCACGGTCCGCAGGCACTTCTTCGGGACCCGTGGCGCAACCTGTTATCACCAGGACCAACAGCAATCCGAGCCAATTCTCAATTTTCATTACGCCCTACACCTCAGGTGGGAATTCCATCTTGCTGGCGATGCGTGCCAGTGTCATTGGCGGTATTTTGCCACAGAGTCTTCCGCCTAACGAATGATCGTGACAAACCGTCCGGCGCTCTGGGTCGTCGCGGTGTTGAACATCGTTCACATTTTGTAGGTGGGCATGTTTTATAACCCACAGCGCGATGTCAGCGGCGGAACTTTGCCTGTCTGCCAGCGTCGAGTTTTACAGGGCCGAGTTTTGGGGTCGCGTCGCCACTGGCGCTGAACCCATCGCTTGATACGGCCGTACGAGCACCAGAGTCGCTGCCGCGCAGACTGATCGGACGCGCAATCGTTCTCGCACCTGAATGTATGCAAAGGGAGATAGGCATGGCTGACACAGTGGGCGATTTTATCTTACGCCGCCTCACGGACTGGGGCGTTCAGCGCATCTTCGGCTATCCCGGTGACGGCATCAGCGGTTTGATGGGCGCCCTGGACCGGGCAAGCTCTCGCTTTGATTACGTGCGCGTGCGCCATGAGGAAATGTCCGCTTTTATGGCGGGCGGTCACGCCAAGTTTACTGGTGAGGTCGGCGTTTGCCTGGCCACCTCCGGTCCTGGCGCTCTGCATTTACTGGCCGGTTTGTACGACGCGAAAGGCGATCACGTTCCGGTGGTGGCGATTGTCGGCCAACAATCCGCCCGCTCTCTGGGCAGCGATTTTCAACAGGAAGTGGCTCTGCAAGCGGTATTTTCCGATGTGTGCAGCTACTGCCAGATGATCACCGAGCCGGCGCAAGC
>Ga0209487_1004221_pt1 | contig 11108 bp, 4 predicted proteins | sample Poulit2012_FD_187524 | JGI IMG/M metagenome (GOLD analysis project Ga0209487, IMG submission 187524) | Agricultural soil microbial communities from Georgia to study Nitrogen management - Poultry litter 2012 (SPAdes) (version 2) | ecosystem: Environmental > Terrestrial > Soil > Agricultural land... | reverse complement strand
CCGAGGGCTGAACCCATCTCGGGTCCGGTCCGCAGAAGCGGCTCCACAATCCCCTGCCAGGTATGCATGGCCCAGATGGCCGTTACAGGAGACTCCGAAGCCATCAACCGCTCCAGATCCTGCTGCCAAAAATAGGCTTCGTGAGTTTGTTCATCCTTGTCTGCACCCTCAGCACGGTAGGAGCGGTTCATATCGACCCCCTCCTGGTTGGTACGGTACCACCCCCGGGACGGCGCATCCGGACTCATGTAGAAGACAAAGTGGGCGATGTTCTGCTCTCTGAACCGGGCTCCTTCATCACTCAGAATCCAGTCCACCATGCCAGCCATCCGCCACTGGGAGTTGTGTTCACCCGGATGCTGATTGGCAAAATAGTGGACCCACCGCTCACTCTCCGGCAACGGACTGTCGGATCCGGTAATTTCGAGCCGGTAGAGCGGCCTGCCATGGATCGACTCCCCGATCGTGTGGAGCGTCACATCGGGGTGTTCAGACCAGCCCCTCTTCATCTCTTCAACCTGTTCAAACGAGATGGGTGCCTGATGTCCGACAATCACCCGGTCCTCCTCAAATACCGGAAAGATCAGCTCATCCCACACAGGTGAGTTCTGGCGGCCATGTCTCCAGTGGATGGGATGCCAGTTCACCCCGTCATAGGACCAGGAGTAGAAGTATGAGTTGAACGCGTAGCCAGTCCCCTCGGGAAACGCCACCTCCAGCCTCAGGTCATTACCCCTGGCATTCTGCTCTATCGTCAAGTAGAGATTATTTGGCCATCCCGGGTTCTCCGGTGCGGAGCCCAGCCGGACTCTGAAGTGGTTCTCACCGATCTGCTCTATCGTTGTCCCCTCTGAACCGAAAGGGCCGCTGAAACTGAAATCGTCCACTGTCAGTGAAGGCCGGTCACTCTCCAGCTGCTCATCCAGCCAGTCGAGAAGCTCCTGCTGCTGGGCAGCCGAAAAGGTGTTGTACTCCCGTGGGGTCTGAACCTGAAGCCTGTCACCAGCCTCATAGAGGGAGTAGACGGAGCCCACCTCCTGCAGCGCCTCTTCGACCTGATCTGCATCGGCGTGCCGGTCCAGCTCAGGTGCCATAACCAATAGAGGCCGGGGTGCGATCGAAGCGATAATCTCCGGAAAGTCAACTGGGAGTCGATCCGGATGATCTGCAAAGAACCCGAGTCTGGGTATCAGACCATGCAGATGTGACCAGGCTTTCAGACCCTCAACGTTCTCCGATGCGGTGCGAAGCGGTGTATAAGCGCTCGAGACTGCAGTACCGGCGACGCGGCTGTCCAGGGCGGACGTGAACAGGCTGACCGTCCCCCCCAGGGCATATCCCGAAAGGTAGATGCTCCGGCTGTCGACGAAGTCGAGCGACTCAAGTGCATCGATCGCGGCGCGGGTGTCTTCGACCATCTTGCCCATTCTGGACCAGTTGGGATAACGGTCATAGAACGGCTTCGCCTCCTCGATCCGCGTGCCATACCCGGTCATATCCATAGCAAGAACAGCGACTCCTCTGGAGAGAAGCTCTTCAAACAGCCGTCTCAGATCCATCCCGGTCCGCATGTCGTACCCTGTATTGGAGTAGCGGTGTAGATAGATCATGACCGGCAGTTTACCGCTCTCTCCGGTGATCATTTCGCCGTCATCATTGGTCGGGTAGTAGAGGGCGGCGTGGTTATAGTCCCCCATGGCATTGTAAGGTGCGATGTATCTCACCGCACCATTCGTCACCCGTGGCCGGTTCAGAAAACGGCTGATGTAGTCCTGCCTGGTGGAACTCAGACTCCGGATCGGATCGGCAGAAATTCCAGGGGGCACATCACCTAACACCCAGTTGATCTGTTCATGAATCTCTGCTCTTCTGGCTCTCCACTCTTCTGTGGTCCCGATCGCTGCTCCGGAATTATCAGTCAGCAGCGGCCAGTCTTCAACAACCGGCCAGGCCTCCGGATTGACTCTCTCCCCGCTGGATTCAACCCACTCCCTGAAACTGTAGTCATAGACAAGCGTATTGTCCCAGGTGCCGGAGCTGCGGCCGAACTGGATATCGAGCCAGTCCAGATAGCCCTCGATATCCCGGGCTTCAACAGCGTGCTCGCCATCCCGCAGTCGAATACCCAGCTTGTCAGACGCATTCAGAAATGAGTAAACCCCGGTCAATGACTTGTACATATGCTCTACTGCCCAGGCATCACCGCCACCCCCTTCCCGTATAGAGGAGCTGAGCAGCAGGGAGTTGGGAGCAATCAACGCCATCAGGGAGTTCTGATCGATCGGCATCTTGTGCTCTCTTCCTGCAAAGAATCTCAGCCGAGGGTGCAGCCAGTGGGTTCGCCTGGACACAAGATATTCGATAGACTCATTGGAGTGGCGGTCATCAGTGTAGCGATAGGGAAACTCACCACCCGTTCCGCCGCTGCTCGTAATTACAGCGGTGATCCTTTTATCAAATGCAGCGGCAAAGAGCGACTGCTTGCCGTTGCGTGAATGGCCTGTCAATGCAATACCGGATCGGTCGACACTCTCCCTTGTATAGAGAAAGTCCACAACGCGATGAGCTCCCCAGGCCCGGGTCATCAGAGTACTCCAGTCGTGATCGGGGTAGTGCTCGAGGTATTCACGCGTGTCATCTTTGGCATCCGCTCCGGCATAGATCAGTCCGATATAGCCGCGCCGGACAGCAATCTGTGCCCACCCTCTGTGATTCCACTGGGTCATGAAAACAGGAAAAGGTCCCTCTCCGGGTGGTGTAAACATCTCAAGTGTGATCTTCACGCGGCCGTCCTCACCGAACCGGAGCTCGATCAGCTCGATGGTAACCCCATTCTCCACCCTCTTCTCCAGCACATCAACCTCCATATTCCCGGGAGGCTCCGGAAAAGTCCCTGAAAACAGATGCTTCACCTGCTCTTCGATCCAGGCCCGCTTCTCCAACCACTGTTCTTCTGTCTGAACCTCGATATGCTTACCCCCCTCATCAATGATCAGAGGGTCGGGCAGCATGGGGATAGATGGCATTTTTGAAAAGTCCGGTGGCAGCTCACCGGTTCTCTCCACCCAGTCCAGCCAGGTAGCATCATGATGACTTACGAAAGGATCAGAGGAGGGCTGCTCCTGCAGTGAGATAATCTCTTCCAGATAGGCCTCTCTCCTCTCCCGCTCTGTCTGTCCATCCGCCGTAACGGGAAGTAGTATCATCAGAAGCATCAACTGGAGAGTGTACGGAAGTAGTCTCTTCATTTACGTACAGGTTGAGTTAAAGATTATAAAGATGTAGATCGGACCAGACAGAATACAGTCCAAAGCAGTGGTGGTAGATCTGGAAAACCCTATTCCGAAAATTAAAAATGTGCAGCCGCTATGGACGACTGCACATTTTAGTCAATGCCTCCCAAAGTACAAACCGCTATTACTCTTCAATCCGGTCCAGCGGGGGGATATTATTTTGAGCACCATCGTACCCCTCATTCTGATTCACATGCCCCTGCGTGTTTGCCTCGATCACACTGTGAGGAATGGGCAGGTGGACATTGAAAGGATCGAGGTATGCGATGGATCCTCTCCAGATAGGTGCCGTCTGATGGTAGTTATCATTGCGCTCCATCACCCGATCATAGAACCAGTTGCTCTGGCTGAAGTTCTCGAGGCTGTATCCTCCCTCTCCTTCAGCCGCCATGATATAGGAGGCCCGGACCAGTTCTGTGTGGCGAGGCTCTTCTGAATAGAGCTCCCGTGCACGCTCATCAAAGATGACGTCGATATCGACACTCGAGATCTGAGGAGCATTTGAACGCTCCCGGACGATATTGATATCGGCAGCGGCTAAACCAGGTTGGTTGTTCCAGTAGTAGGCCTCTGCCCGGATAAGATAGGTCTCGGCCAATCTGAACAGGTACATATCACCCTGTCCCCCTCGGGGCTGCCTCTCATTCGGAGTCTCCAGGAAGAGCTTGTAGTGTGGCCACGGGTACCAGGTATCGAATGTATCAACCAGAGAACCGTAGAACTCCTGGCTGAAGTGCTCGCCGTAGTTGGGGGAGTCTTCGTGACACCCTACGATCTCCTCCATCTCGACCCAGTTGATATCCGCACGCCTCATATCGGGGGTATCCTCCCAGGTGTATGTACCATCATCCCAGATCTCGTAGTGCCAGAAGTTATTGGTCCTGACATCAGCATTCCCGATACCCAGTGTATCACCGGTCGCTGTCTCCCAGTTGCACCATCTGTTGCCGGCAGAGTCCAGAATCTTCCACCAGGAGGGTGTGTAGAGTCTCAATGTATGCGCACCACCTGATCTCGTTGCCGTTGCTGCATCGGGTCTGTCAATATGAACATAGATGGCCTCTGTATTCTGTGGAAGGCTCTTGTTCTGCCAGCGATGGAGATCCCACTGCACATTCCGTTGAGGATCATCTGCATCGATTCCGAAACGTTCTGTCATCAGTGAATATGGACCATCGATGACTCTCGAAGCTGCTGCAATCGACTCTTCGAAATCGAGATTGGCCAGCGCCACTTTGGCCAGCAGGTGCCCGGCAGCTCCACGGGTTACATCCCCGTTTACTTGCCTCCTGTCAGGGAGTTGCTGCTCAGCCCACTCCAGATCCTCCTGGATTTTGTTCAGAATGGCTTCACGTGTAACTGTCTGAAAGTCCAGCTTTGCATCCATCAGCTCCTCCCCGATCCAGGGCACATCGCCGTAGGCGTGGACCAGCCGGTAGTACCAGTAAGCGCGGTGCCAGTAGGCCTCGGCAAGCATCTCATTTCTGGTCTGCTCATTGCCTTCCCAGCTGATATCATCAATCCTCGAGATGAGAACATTGGCATCTTTGATATATCGGTAGGCATCATCAAAGAAGCTTAGATAGGGCCAGAAAGGGGCATCACTCGGTGATATCGTTCTCAGATCGGATGGCTCAATCGTTATCGCCAGGTCCGACAGGGTGTGATCCATGGCGATATAGTTTCGGTTATCGTAGTGCTCACTTTTCAGATTGGCCCTCATCGTAACCAGCAGAGCCTCAAATCCAGCCGGTTCTGTATAGACAGCTTCAGGACTGAAGAACGATTTCGGATCGGGTGACAAGAAGTTGTCTGAACATGCAGTTGCAAACAGTGCGGTAATCGAAAGCAGGGTTACTATTCTTTTCACAATCTCACCTCTGACTTATTAGAATTAAAATGTGTGTTCACTGCTGTTAGAGTGACAGGTTCAATCCAATCGTGAAGGTCCGCGGCATGGGATCATGTCCGGGAGGGTTATGATCGGTTCTGGATTCAGGATCCCAATGAGGCCACTTGGTAATTGTGGCAAGATTCCGGACTGAACCAAAAATTCGAAGATTCCGTAGTTGTAACTGTTCAGCAATTCCAACTGGCAGACTATAGGAGAGAGTCACATCCTGAACCCTCAAAAATGAAAGGTCCCTGTAGATGTTGATGCCACCTCCATATCCACCTGTCTGCAGATCCAGTCGGCCATAGTCATTGATCGGATTTTCCACAGTCCAATAAGGTACAGGACCGGTATGACGGCTTCGTCTGTCATTCGACTCCTCACCAGGGTTCAACGCTGCAGGCTCTACACCTATATGACCAAGGTCAGCTCGCAGAAAAACGGATGCAGACCAGTTGCCCAGGAATGAGACCTCATTTCTGAAGCCCAGCCGGTACCGTGGCTCCGTATGACCGATGAACTTCTTATCATCTTCCGCCCTGTAGGTACCATCGTCATTTACATCCACCGACTTGAAGTCTCCCGGTCTCATCCCGTATCTGGCGGCCTCTTCCGCCTCATCCTCTTGCCACACGCCCTGAAGATCGTAATCCCACACAGCGTCAATAGCCCTACCGATAAACCATCTGTTGGTGAAGTCAGGCAGTTCGCCGGTACGGGTCTCTCCAAGTATCGTGTACTCCCCTGTGTCTCCAAAAAGTGACACAATTTCATTCCGGTTCAGAGAGAACACCAGGGTTGAACTCCAGGTGAATGTCGACGAAGTAACATTTCGTGTCCGAACGGTCATTTCAAACCCACGGTTCTTCAGCTCACCCAAGTTAGTGGTGATATTGTTGAACCCGGTCAGAGTTGGAAGTCTGCGGTTCATCAAGAGATCGGTGGTCGTTGCATCGTACGCATCCAGTGTCAGAAGAACCCGGTTGTCAAACATATCCAGGTCCACACCCACGTTGAATGACTCTGTCTGCTCCCACCTCAAATTGGGATTGGCCAGAGAGGAGTTGTATACACCCACCCGTGTACTGGAGCCATCATACCACAAGTTCTCATTCAGTTGGGCCAGTGAGGAGTAGACGCCTATATTCCGATTCCCATTCACGCCCCAGGAGAGCCGGAGCTTCAGCTGGTTCACCCAGTCCACATTGAAGAAGGGTTCATCACCCATCTGCCAGGCGAAGGCGAGGGCAGGGAAGTTGGCTCTGGGCTGTGACTGCCCAAATGCTGAATAACCATCACGTCTGACCGATGCTGTGAAGAGATAGCGGTCAAGCAGTGAGTAGTTCAGTCGCGCCATCATCCCGTCACCTGTTATCCTTCTGTCCGATGAACTTACACTGGGGTTGTCGCCAAACTGGATTCCGTGAAATCCAAGCTGCTCGCCCGGCAGGAAATTCTGGTTGGACATCGTCTCTGACAACCGTCTGCTCTCCTCTACGGAGTAGAGCAGAGTCACATCAAAGTCGTGGATACCGAACTGCCGGTTCCAGGAGATAATGTTGTCAAGCGTCCAGTCATAGTCGGTTCTTCTTGCCCGTGAGGCTGTACTCTGGTCCTGATTGGGATCCCCGCCCACGCGGACATCAGTTGTCCTGAAGCGAAAATCTCTCAGGTTCTCATATCGAGGCTGAAAAGACATGCGATACTCTATACCTAAGGGAAGTGACACGTCCGCATAGAGATTTCCGAACAGGCTGTTGATGCGACGATCCCTGGTATCTCGATGGTGGTCGATGAGCGGATTGAATGTGTGTCCATGAGGAAGTCTCTCCAGATTCCCCTCGGCGTCATACATCTGACCGTACGGGCTGTTGGCAAAGAACCCCATACTGGCTGGGACTGCACTCTCATCCCTGTCTGCAAAATGTGCATTCAGACCTACATTCAACCAGTCCACAATACGATAGTCGACATTGAGCCGGGAGCGGATCGCTGAGTAATCATCTCCTACACGCAGCCCTTCATTATTAACATAGCCCATGGAGAAGAAGTAGGTGGCATCATCTGTTCCACCCGAGACACTGATGTCGTGGTTCTGCCTGATGCCGTTCTGCATCACCTGATCATACCAGTCGGTCGTCCGACCATTGATGTAGTTCTCCTGCTCGATAGGAAAGAAGGCGAGACGCCTCAGGTACTCCCGTGTGTCATCTTGCAGAGGGCTTTCACTCAAATTCCGCCACTCATCCATCGACATGTCACCCGGAAGCTCATCCGGATGGGTGTAGTAGTCGTAATCCTGATCGGGAAATACTGTTCTGAACCAATCGGTTCTGAACTGGACATACTCCTCCGGTCCAAATGGTCTGCGCGCCCTGGTGGGTTGAGTGACACCCAGCTGCGTTGAGTAGTTGATGACCGGTTTCCCCATCTGCCCCCTGCTTGTGGTAATCAAGACCACACCAGAGGCTGCATTGGCTCCATAGACTGCCGCTGAACTCGCATCCTTCAGAATATCGAGGGTTTCAACATCAGCCGGGTTGATATCCCGCATACTTCCATGGTAGATGGCGCCGTCAACAACAATCATCGGCTCAGTGCCAGCCGTCAACGAGTTGGGACCTCGGATCTCAAGGGAACTACCACCGGCCGGACCCGTCGCCTGATTTGCAGTTAAACCGGTTATGGTTCCGGTAAGCATGTCACTCAACTGAGTCATGGACTGGTTCTGAAACTGCTCGGCTGTGACCCGTTCGACCGAGCCGGTCATATCGCTTCTCTCCACCGTTCCATATCCGACCACAATCACCTCGTCAAGTCTGCCCAGATCCTGCTGCAGGCTCACGTTGATCTCCTCCTGGTCGCCGACTGTGATGCGCTGGGTGGCATAGCCAACATAGGAGAAGACAAGAACTGTCTCCGGATCGTCGACTTCAAGAGAGTACTCCCCATCGAGATCGGTGGAGGTACCGGTCGTGGAGCCATCAAGAACAACGTTCACCCCGGGCAGGGTCTCACCGGTTCCGGCATCTGTAACCACTCCAGTTACCGTTATCGGATCGGGCTGATCCATTCCGACATGAGATACTTTCTTGATGACGACCTGACCGTGGGGTGACGCCATCGCCTCAAGACCAGAGCCGGAGAGCAGCTTTCTGAAGGTGTCGATCACACTGCTGTTCTCAACCGACAACGAGACTCTGCTGTCTGGCAGCTGCTCGTAGTCGTAAGTCAGCCGGAGATTACTCTCATCCGCGATTTGGATAAGCGCCTCCTCAAACCGGACATCATCCAGAGTGATGGAGATCTCTTGTCTGAAGTCAGACTCTTTGTCTTCATATTCGTACCAGTTCAGTGGAACATAGCTCTCCGGACTGGAACTGAGTGCCAGATCCTGAGCACGCCCCTGTCCGGGCAGCATGATCAGCAAGAGCAAACAACCACTCAATAGGTGTTGTAGCAGATTTTTCATCATACGTGGTGATATGGTTTCGGTGTTGTTAGTTAGTGTTCAGAAATTCAAAGCGCGAATTTCCTTCTTGCTTGGTATAATCGATCTCAAGAGTAATAGCGATGGCCTCCAGGACCTCCTCAAGCGGCTGCTGTTGTGAAAATTCTGCTGTCAGCTCTCTGCTGAACAGCTCCGGAGCCAGTGTATCCGTCTCTATCCTGATATCGTACCACCGCTCAAGAAGAGGAATGACAGATCTGAGTGGCTCTCTGTTGAAAATCAATCTCCCCTCAATCCATCCGAAGTAGATCGAGATGTCTTCCACATCTGTAACCTCTACGGTACCCTCCCCGGAGAGTACACCCATCCTGTTCATGGTGATTGACGTTGCAACCAGATTCCGGTTCCGATCCTGAAGCCTCACCTCCCCTTCACTCACAACCACCTGTACCGGATTCCCGTCCGGGTATGACTGTACTTTAAACTTGGTCCCTACAACCCGGGTCACAGACTCATCCGTGAAGACATAGAAGGGTCGGGTTGTGTCATCAGCCACTTCGAAATAGGCCTCCCCGCTCAAAAAGACCTCTCTGGGACCTTCGTCACGAAAATATTCGGGTAGAACCAGTCTGCTGCCGGCGTTGAGAATGACCCGGCTCCCATCACTCAGGTTGAGATGCGTTCTCTGCCCATACCGGGTCACAACCTCACGCATCTCGATAATTGGTTCCTCAGGGACCCCTTCCCCCGGAGTGGTCTGTGATGAGAGAAGAGAGTATATCAGAACTACGACAGTGACTGCCGCCACAGCTGTCCAGCTGTACCAGGCTCTGTTCCGAACCGATCTTGTTGCTGCTCCATGGACTCTGTTCCGAATGGTGGATCCGGACATGGCCTGTCCGATGGATGTCTGTTGAAGAGTTGCTGGCTTATGAGTAGTCGGCCTGCGGAGTACCGGTCCGGTAGTCCCTGCACGTTTCGACGGTGAACGCGCAGCAGCCTGATCCTCTGTACTCTTCTGATCTGAATAAGAGAGGTCATAGCGCTCCCTGAAGCGGCTCCAGGACGCATCGGTATTCCACTCCGCTCTGTCCGAAGCGGAGTTGTCCCAGATCTTCCGGAGATAGATCAGAAACGTCTCATTGTCGGGATCGGATTTGATCCATTCACTGACTCGCATTGCTTCCTCTGAAGTCATCGAGCCACTGATGTAGCGAATCAGCAGATCCCAGTTTATCTCTTTGTCAGGCATCCTTTTTTGCAGTTCTTACTATGGATACCCAAAAAGTGGCGTTCACCCCCACAAGATTTTTTTTTAAAAGTTCAAAGAGTTGGAAAGGCACTTGGAGTCTGTCGGACTTGTGAGCAGAAAGTGAGCAGGATGAGATTTTGGTGCAGCGAGACACGACTTTCGAAATTCGTAGCGGTGTTACGGAGAGAGAAAGCGGGATCACGATGCGCCAAAAGATCGCCTGCGCAGCCCTGTAGAATAAGTCCGACAGACTCCTAGGAATCCATGAACCGGGAGAGGCGTGAGGCGAGGAACTTCAGTGACCGGCTCATCTGATTTTCGACTGTTTTGATCGACAGGTCGAGAATCTCAGCAATCTCGCGGTAGGTTAACTTGTCTTCTCTGTGCATCTGGAAGATCAATCGTCGTCGCTCAGGCATGGAAGTGATCGCTCTTTGAACCGCCTGTCGGAACTCATTGTACTCAAGCTCTGAGTCCGAACTTGTATTGCTGATAATCAGATCAAGATGGTCACTGAGTTGGGAGTGGTTATGCTTGTTTTCATCTCTCAGATATTTAAATGCCTGATTTCGGACCGCAGTGTAGAGATATGCTCTCAATTTGCCATTTGCCTCTATTCCGGTCCGGTTCTCCCAGATTTTGAAAAAGACATTGTGGATGAGATCCTCTGCCACACGTCGAGAGTGGACGAAGTGCATGAGATAGTTTGCCAATAGGGGGAAGTAGTGCCGGTAGAGCTCTTCAAACGCCTGCTCATCACCTTCATGGATTCTGCTGATCAAGGTATTCTCCCGCCGTACCCGTTCATCAATAGGGGTAGAACCGTCTGACTTCAGATCATGATGATAGAAGGACTTCATACTCATGGACTGAGTGGCAGTGGCAGATGCAGTTGTGAATTCAACCCGTTGAGGCTGCAGTTATAACCATTCAGCAGCCGTCCGGCCAGAAGCCGGGGATCTTTTCTTTCTGGTGCAGTTGTGGTCAGTCAGTATCTGTCCTGGGATGTCAACCTTTTCAGCCAGATATTTTTGCGTCTCTTCAGCTCGCTTGAGAGGCCATGAAATAACAATTTTTTAACTTGTTTACAACTGCACCTGACGATATGCCCCACCCTTTCGGTAATAAGACGATTCGTGGCCCGAAGCGGGTCCGCATGTCGTCGGGGCTATTTAGAGGGCTCAGCCCCATTGCTCGATCAGAAACTGCCTGAACCTT
>Ga0209487_1004220_pt1 | contig 11109 bp, 7 predicted proteins | sample Poulit2012_FD_187524 | JGI IMG/M metagenome (GOLD analysis project Ga0209487, IMG submission 187524) | Agricultural soil microbial communities from Georgia to study Nitrogen management - Poultry litter 2012 (SPAdes) (version 2) | ecosystem: Environmental > Terrestrial > Soil > Agricultural land... | reverse complement strand
TTTTGGTGGTGACCAGCGGAAACCCCCGGCCCAGGTCAAAGCGCATCTGGTAGCCGAACACGCTGAGCGTTCCGGTGCCGGTGCGGTCACTTTTGCGCACGCCGCTGGTGCGCACATGGCGCAGAAGCTCCAAATAGGTTTTCATGACGCTTTCCTGAAAGCCCAGGCCAAAAGCACAACGCCGACCGCAAACATGGGCAGCGACAAAATCTGCCCCATGGTCATCCAGTCCAGGGCCACAAAGCCCAGCTGGGCATCGGGCTCGCGGAAAAATTCGGCCACAAAGCGCAGCAGCGCATAGCCGGTGAGAAATACGCCACTGACCGCACCGGTTGGCCGCGGCCGGGCCGAGTAGATCCACAAGACCACAAACAGCAGCAGCCCTTCCAGCGCCGCCTGGTACAGCTGCGAAGGATGGCGCGCAAACGCATCCAGCGCACCTTCCAGATACTGCTGTCGCAGCGGTTGGCCGGACAGGGCGCCGGCAGGAACCGCAGCCGGAAAGATGACCGCCCAGGGCGCATCGGTCAAACGCCCCCACAGCTCGCCGCCAATGAAATTGCCAACTCGGCCGGCGGCCAGGCCGATGGGCACCAGCGGGGCGATGAAATCGCCCAGCCGCAAAAAACCGCAGCCCAGATGGCGTCCGTACAGCCAGATGGCAACCAGCACGCCGGCCAGCCCGCCGTGGAAGCTCATGCCGCCGTCGCGGATATGAAAAAGAAACAGCGGGTTGGCCAGCAGCTGGTCAAAGCCGTAAAACAGCACGTAGCCCAGCCGGCCGCCCACAATGACGCCAATAACACCCCAGAACAGGAAATCCCCGACCTGTTTGGGCGCGAGCGGCGCATCGGCCCGATTGGCACGCACCCGCCCCAAAAGCCAGAAAGCGGCAAATGCCACCAGGTACATCATGCTGTACCAGTAAATGGCAAAGCCGCCTACGGAAAAGGCAACCGGATCAATCTGATGGAGGTGATAGGCGGATTCATTCATGGATTGGAGTGCCTGGTAAAAGCGGACGGCCAGCGCGCCCTAGTTTATCAGCGCTGCCTGGCTGCAGGCTGTCGACTTCGTCGGTCCGCGGCGGGCACGATGATGCAAACATGCTTCAATGCCGGTTTGCGCGTAGAATCAGCAGCTCATGAACATCGTACTGCCAAATTACCATGCCATTGGCGTGCTGCTGCTGGTGCTGCTGGCCCTGGTGCTGTTCTCGCGTGATCGCATTCCGCTTGAAACCAGCTCGCTGGTGGTGCTGGCCATACTGACCATCGGGTTTCAGGTTTTCCCATACACCAGCCCCGGCGGGCGCGAACTCAACCCGGCTGAATTTTATGCCGGTTTCGGGCACCAGGCGCTGATTGCCGTTTGCGCGCTGATGATTCTGGCCCAGGGGCTTATTCGCTCGGGCGCTCTGGAGCCCGTAGGGCGCGCGCTGGCGGTTTTCTGGAAAAAATCCCCCACGCTTTCCCTGCTCGCCACCCTGACCATTTGCGCTGTTCTCAGCGCCTTCATCAACAACACGCCCATTGTGGTGATGCTGCTGCCGGTGCTGATTGGTGTTGCAGTGCGCACGGGCCAGTCACCTTCCCGGCTACTGCTGCCGGTTGGGCTAATCAGCATTGTTGGTGGCATGGCCACCACCATAGGAACCTCCACCAATCTGCTGGTGGTCAACGTCGCGGCCGACATGGGCGTGGCCCCCTTTCAGCTGTTTGACTTTGTCATTCCGGCGGCAATAGCGGTGGCCATTTCGGTTCTTTACCTGGGACTGGTCGCTCCCAGGCTGGTGCCCGAACGCCAGGCCGCCATGCACGACACCATCAACCGGCACTACACCGCGCAAATTCGACTGCGCAAATCAAGCGACACGGTTGGTAAGACGCTGGCCGAGGCCATTGAGCGCAGCGGCGGCACCCTGAAAGTGGAAAAAATCCAGCGCGGCCCGAATGTGTTCATCACCCCCCTGCCCGATGTCACGCTCAAGGCGGGGGATCGCATCACCACCACCGATACCCGCGACAATCTGCGCGAGTTTGCGCACCTGCTCGACGGCCGTCTTTTTTCCGGCGATGTCGAAGTGGACGAAGCACACCCGCTGACTCTGGGCGACCAGCGCATGGCCGAGGTGGCCGTCACACCCCAGTCCCGCCTGGTGGGAACGCGCATCAGTGAAGCGCGGCTGCTGCGCCGCTACGGGCTGCGCCTGCAGGCCCTGCATCGCTTTGACCAGGAAGGCGAAACCAAGGGGCGCAACCAGAGCCTGGACAATACCGTGCTGCGCTCAGGCGATGTTCTTTTGGTGCAGTCTCCGGGCGAGCAGCTGGAAAAGCTCAAGGCCGGTGGCGACCTGCTGGTGCTGGACGGGTCGGTCAACCTGCCCAAAACCTCCAAGGCCCCCCTGGCCCTGACCATCATGGCGCTGGTTGTCATCCTGGCCGCCTTTGGCATCATGCCAATCACCGTGGGCGCTGTAGCCGGCGTGCTGGTCATGATGCTGACGCGCTGCCTGAACTGGCAGGATGCGCTGCAGGCCCTGTCGGTGCAGGTGGTCATGATTATTGTTGCCTCTCTGGCGCTGGGTGTGGCCCTGATGCGCACCGGCGGTGCCGAGTGGCTGGCCCAGGTTTTTCTGGCGCTGAGTTTCGGGATTCCCTCGTGGGCCATATTGGGTCTTTTGATGCTCGCCATGGCCATGCTGACCAACGTGGTGTCCAACAACGCCGCCGCCGTCATCGGCACACCCATTGCCATCAGCCTGGCCCAGCAGCTTATGCTGCCGGCTGAGCCCTTTGTTCTGGCCGTTCTTTTTGGCGCCAACTTCAGTTTTGCCACGCCCATGGGCTACCAGACCAACCTGCTGGTCATGAACGCCGGCGGCTACAAGTTCAATGACTTTGTGCGCGTCGGCGTGCCGCTGATGCTTATCCTGTGGGTGGTTTTGACCCTGACTCTGACCTATGTTTACCAAATCTGAACCTGTTGGCTTGCTCGTCCGGCTGGCGCTGTCCGGCTTTGCCCTTGCGCTGCTTGTATGCTCGTCAGTCGCCGCCGGCGATGGGCAAATGCGCACCGTGACCCTGGCGCCGCACCTGACCGAGCTGGTGTACGAGATCGGCGCCCAGGACCATCTGGTGGGCGTGGTTGAATGGAGCAACTGGCCCGAAGAAGCCAAGGCCCTGCCGCGCATAGGCAGCGCCTTCCGTTTTGACATGGAGGCCATACTTTCCCTGGAAGCCGAACTTGCCCTGGCCTGGTCGGGCGGCACGCCGGCAGCGGTCGGCCAACAGCTCGAAAAACTGGGCATAGAGGTTTTGTGGCTGCAAACGCGCAGCCTGGACGAAATTGCCGAAGCGGTTGAACTGCTCGGCCAGCGCCTGGAGACTGCCCGGCCCGCTCGCGAAATCGCCGACCGCTTTCGCAACAAAACGGAGCGCCTGCGCGAGCGTTACAAAGACAACCCGCCTGCATCCATTTTTTATCAGGTTTCAGCCCAGCCCCTGTTTACGCTTGGAGGCCGCCACGTGATCAGCGAGGTGTTCAGGACCTGCGGCGCGCACAATATCTTCGACGACCTGGACACCGAAGCGGCCGCCGTTGACCGCGAGGCCGTCATTGACCGCCAGCCCGATTTCATCATCGCCGGTACCAGCGACGAGTCTGCGGCAGCGCTTGCCAAATGGGAGGAATCGCGGCTTGTAGACCGTGAGCGGACACGGCTGGTCGCTGTGGATGCCGACTTGCTGGTGCGCCCCAATCTGCGCATCATCGAGGGCATTGAATTCATTTGCGAACTGGTGGCTGAAACCGCGAACTGATCAGGCCGGATTCAGCTCCAGCGTCAGAAATTGCCCGCTGTGGGTCAGCCGGCGCTGACCCGTCGCCAGCCCGACCCGCGCCGAAAAGCCCGGCGCCGTGTGCACAAAGGTATGGAATTCTCCGTTTTCGCCAAACGGATCCACGCCCGGCGGCAGGTCATTAACAAATGCCCGATCGTAGTTCCGGCCGAGAAAGTCCTCCGGCAACACCGTCAGGTCAACGCAGCAAACGGTTGCGCCCCATCCTTCATTTTCCAGCACGTCCAGCATGCCTGAAAGCGGGGTTTTCCAGATCGGGAACACGGCTCTCCAGCCCATGCCGGCCATGCTTTTCTCGCGCCATTGGCGGCCCTCGACCACGTGCAGATCGCCGCAGGCCAGCACATCAACCCCCTTGTCCAAAAAAGGTTTCAGCGCCTGCTCGAGGCGCTTTTCATACATGCGATTGCTGCATCCTGAAGGCAGATCGAGCGTATACAGATCCAGCCCCAGCGCATCGGCCTGGGCCTGCAGCAGGGGCCTTGATGCGCCGTGAAAGGGCACACGCCCGTTTTCCTCATCCACGCGCGTCAGCAGTGCTGCAATGCGCCGCCCTTGCTGGCGGGACAGCTTGTGCACCATGTAAAGGCTGTCCTTGCCGCCGGATGACATCGCAACCACGGGTGTTTCCAGCCGTCCGGTCATGTCTGTCGACCAATTCCGCAATGCGACCGGCTGGCACGCCCCTGCTCAGGCATCCTGCGCAGGTTCGCGCCAGGCCAGCAGCACGCGCGCCAGGGCCGGCAGCAGGAGCACCGCACCAAACATGTTGAACAAAAACATGAAAGCCAGCAGCAGCCCCATGTCGGCCTGGAACTTGAGGTCGGAGAACAGCCAGGTGCCCACGCCCACCGCCAGCGTCAGCGCGGTGTAGAACACAGCCCGCCCGGTCAGGCGCAGGGTGCGGTAATAAGCGTCATCCAGCCTGAGGCCGGCGTCGAGAAAACGCTTCATGTGGCTGAAAATGTAAATGCCGTAGTCCACGCCCACGCCCACCCCCAGAGCCACCACCGGCAAGGTGTTGACCTTCAGCCCGATATTCAAAAACGCCATGAGCGCGTAGGCCAGATAGCTGACCAGGGCCAGCGGCAAAATGATGCACAGCGTTCCGCGCAGGGAGCGGAAGGTGATCAGGCACAGCACGATGATGGCGCCATACACGTACAGCAGGATGGGCGTCTGAGCCTTTTGCACCACCTGGTTGGTGGCCGCCATGACGCCCAGGTTTCCGGTGGCCAGCCTGAAGGTCAGCGGTGCGTGGTCTTCATCCTCGGCCCACTGTTCATGGGCCGGAGCGCGAGTGGCAATGTAGACATCCTTGTCAACACGTATTTCATCCTGCAACGCATGGACGCGCTCAACAATCCGGTTGATGGTTCCGGCGCGATGGTCGCGGGCAAAAATCATGACCGGCATGGCGCTGCAGTCGCTGTTGAGCAGGCCGGTGTCGGTGCCAATGTCCTGCAGGTTCTGGCGCATGACAAACTTGTTGCGTGGCAGAATCTGCCAGCGCAGGCTGCCCTCGTTCCAGCCGGCATTGACCACCTTGGCCACCATGGGCAGAGCCACGACGCGCTGCACCCCTTCCACGTTGCGCATTTGCCAGGCAAAGCGGTCAATGGCGTCCATGATGTCCCATGATTCGGTGCAGGCATCGGCTTCAGTCTGCGCGATCACGTTGAGAATGTCGGTGCCCAGCGAGAACTTTTCCTGGATGGCGCGCGCATCCTGGTTATAGCGCGCATTTTCACGCAGCTCGGGCACCCCGGTCTGGGAATCGCCAATCTGCATGTCATGCGACTTGATCCAGGCGCCGGCAAACAGAACCACGCCGGCAATCACGGCGGCTGCGGCAACATCTCGACGCGTGAAGGCCGCCATGAAATTCCACATGGCGACGGGACGCTGGCTCTTTTCATACTGGCTGCGACGCATTCTGTCCTCGTTGCGCAGGCGCACATACGAAAGCAGGACCGGTAGCAGCACCAGGTTGGTCAGTATGATGACCGCCACGCCAATGCTGGCGGTGATGGCCAATTCCTGGATAATGCTGATCTTGATCAGCAGGATGGTCAAGAAACCTATGGTGTCGCTGGCCAGCGCTATGGCACCGGGCGCCAGAAGGCGCACAAAAACCGCTTTTGAGGCCGCCAGGCTGGACACGGGCTCAATGTCTTCCAGCCGCACGCCCGTTTGGGCCAGATCTACCGGTGAGCGGCCGCCAAACATTTTTTCGGCGTTCCAGCCGCTGATCATCTGAACACCATGGCTGACGCCAATGGCGAACACCAGAAACGGCGTCAGGATGTTCATGGGGTCGATGCCAAACCCCATCAGGCTCAGCAGGCCCAGCTGCCATATGACGGCCGTTGCCGAGCACACCAGCGGCAGTACGGTCAGCCATATCGAGCGGGAGTAAAGCAGCAGCAGCAGGGCGGTAATCAAAAACGCCACGCCAAAGTAGACAACCACGCTGCGCGCGCCATCGGCGATATCACCCACAATCTTTGAAAAGCCGATGATGAGGACTTCATGATTGTCATCCTCGAACTGGCTGCGAATGGCCTCCAGCTGGCCGGCCACCTCCTGATAATCAAGGGTTTTTCCGGTGTGCGGGTCTTCCTCCAGCAGGTTGGCCTCCACCATGGCTCCGGAAAAATCTTCCGATACCAGCCGCCCCACCTCTCCAGACTTTATGATGTTGGCGCGCACCGTTTTGAACATGTCCGGTGCCGGCGAGAAATCAGCCGGGATGACATCGCCGCCGGCAAAACCATCCTCGACAATTTCAACAAAGCGGACGTTGGGCGTAAAAATGGAGCGTACGCTGGAGCGGTCCACCCCGGACACGAAAAAGACCTGGTTGCTGACCTTCTCAAGTGCGTCGAAAAACTCGGCGGTAAACATGTTGCCGTCACGGGCCACCAGCGCCACCATGACCTTGTTTGCGCCGCCAAATTCACGCTCGTAGTCCAAAAAGGTCTGCATGTATTCGTGCCCGAGCGGCAGCTGCTTCTTGAAGCCTGCGTCCACTCGCAGCTGGGTGCTGTAATAAACCATGGCAGCGGTCACTGCCAGAAACAGCAGCAGGATCAGCGGCCGTATGCTGAAAACAGCGGCTGCGATCCGTTGCGCCAGGGATCCCGATTCATTCATTTTTTATTCCGCCTGCGCCCGTCACAATCAGACTGCCGTCAGTGCGCACAGCCACTGCAGCGTAGTCATTGCCCAGCTGGTTCTGGGAAGCCGTAAACTGATCCGTGGCCGGATCATAGGCAAGAATGCTGGCGCCGTTTCCAACCAGCATGACCTGGCCGGAGCCGGTAACGGCCGCACCCATGATGTTGGAGCTGATGCCGGTGTCCAGCTCGCGCCAGCTGCGGCCAAAATCGCTTGTCAGCTGGGCATGGCCGCGCAGCCCGTAAGCCAGAATCTCACTCCCGACGGCCACCAGACCAAACATGGAGCCGGCATAGGGAAAACGGAAACTTTCCCAGCTTTGGCCGGCGTCCTCGCTGCGAAAGCCGTAGCCACCCTCGGCAGCAATCATCAAACCCTGGCCGTCAACGGCCACCAGCGCGTTGAGATGGCACTCCAGAAACTCGTAGCAGCCGCGGTCAAAGTCGGCCGCCGAGTCATAAAGATCGTCGTCCTCTTCCAGGCCATCGTCGTCATCTTCATCCACCGCTGCACGTTGTTCCACATCGGGCCAGTCAATGGCTTCACCGGTCAGCTCGTCGGCCATATAGGCCTGCTGCCAGGATTGCCCGCCGTCATCAGTGTGCAGAATCAGCCCGTAGGCACCAATGGCCAGGCCGTTGCGGTCATCAAAAAAATGCACGTCAAACAGGGGCTCTTCATTTTCCGGCTCAAAGTTCTGCAGCGACCAGGTTCGGCCTGCATCCGAACTGTGAATGATGGTGCTGTCGTGCCCAACCGCCCACAGCTGCTCACCCACAAAAGCCAGCCGGGTCAGCGTGGACTGCACCGGAACGGTTTCCGCCTGCGTCCACTGCTGCCCGTCCCCGGAGGTCAGCACAATGCCGCGCTCGCCGGCGGCAACGAACTGCTGGCCGGTGTTGATAACATCCAGCAGCAGGGCCTTGTCGGCAAGCCTTGCCTGCACCGCCGGGCGCGGCTGGTGTGCTTCATCCTGGGCCTGCAGCCAAAGGGGGAAAGCCAGAAAAAGGAACAAGAACAGCCTGCTCATGCGCATCCGCAGTACTCCCGGAAGAAAAGCCGGCTGGCGGACAGCCGGCTTTTTGGGGTTTCGACAGGTGCCGAATCAGCGCCGGCCGCGCACTCTCAGTGCCTGCGGCGTATAGTCACGCGGCTTCAGCTCAAGGAAGAAATCGGGCACGCTGTCCTCATTGTCGAGGCTGTCGGCCAGATAGCGTCCGGACTGCAGATCCATATGAGTCAGGATGGTTGACCAGTAGGTCGGCACTTCATAGTAGTTGATGGTATGTGCCTCGGACACCCGCCACAGATCCATGCGCTTGTCGTAATGGTCCATCAGCGCAATCTGGTAGCTGTCCTCGTCAAGATAAAGCGTGCGGCGCGGGTTGATGTGACGCGTGCCTTCCTTGAGCGTGGCCTCCACCACCCATACCCGGTGCAGCTCATAGCGCATGTATTCCGGGTTGAGGTGATTGGGACGAATGAGATCGTCCACCTTGATATCACCGCTGTGCGCCTGGTAGGAGTTGTACGGAATGTACATTTCCTTCTTGTCGACGATTTCCCAGTCAAAGCGATCCAGCGCGCCGTTGAACATGTCGGTCATGTCTGTGGTGCGCAGGCCGTCGGATGCCGTGCCCGGGTTGTCGTAGGCCACGTTGGGCGCCCGGCGCACGCGGCGCTGGCCCGGGTTGTATACCCAGGCCTGGCGGGGCTGCTCAATCTGGTTGAGGGTTTCATGCACCAGCAGGATATTGCCGGCCATGCGTGCCGGCGACTCGACTTCCTGGAAGAAATACAGCAGCACGTTGTCGGTGTCTTCAATGGTGATGCCTTCCTTCCAGTAAAGCCCCAGGGCTTCCTCGCGCAGGCGAATCAGCTGGTAGGACCCGGACGTGGTCGGCATGGCCTGGTTGTTCCAGCGCCGCATGCCCACACCCTTGTACTTCATCTTGTGGTTCCAGATGAGGTGGTAGGCGTTCTGGGGAAGGGGAAACGGAAAGCCCTCGTAGACGTCCTCAACGCCGTTTCCCTCGGTCACCAGGCGACCGGTGCGGGCATTGTCCTGCGATGCGTCGTACACATTCTGCGGAAACGACGCCGTGCGCCGGCTCGGGTACACCTTCATTTTGTAGGTGTCGGGATAGCGCTCAAACAGGGCTTTTTGCCCCGTTGACAGCTGGTCGGCGTAGTCCTTGTAGTTGTCGGACGTGATGGTGAACAGCGGCTCGTCGTCGGCAAACGGATCGGGATGGCGATCGCCCGGCTCAAAACCTGCCGGCCAGTCGTCCCTGCCCAGTCCCGTCCACTCCGGAATGGTGCCGTCTTCATTGCCGGCCTTGAGGGAGCCCATGGGCGTCAGTTCGCTGCCCAGCCTGTCGATATTGGCTTCGGTGCGCGGCACGATGAAATCGAAGTCGGCATTGGGCACGGCCGGATTGCGAGCCGCTTCTACCGGCTCATCCTGGCTGCCGGCTGCCTGATCGGCCACGGCCGTCATCGGGAAGGCCATCAGAACTGCACTGGCAAGAGCGGTGGCAAATGCGGTCCGGCGCAGGGTTTTTAAATTGATTGTCATAAGTAACCTCGACTCAGAATGAATAGCTCAGCGACGCCGACACAAAGTCGCGGTCCCTGAGCAGATTGTTGATACCACCACCAAAGAAATTGGTGTAAGACAGACCGGCCTGCCAGCGCGACATGTAGTCGAAACTTACGCCAACCGTTGCCTGCTTTCTTCCCTTGACAAAGTTTCCTCCAGGGCCGGGCGACACCCCACTGACGTCATGATTGAACGCCAGTGACGGGGTCATGTTCCAGGCCGAGCCGAAAACGTTGTTGTAGGAAGGCGCCAGCGCCAGTCTGTAACCCCAGCTGTTTTTGGTGACAAAACCGCTTGTCGTGGTTGTGGGGCTGCGCGAGTTGCCGCCGGTTTCCTGCGACGGGCCGCCAAACGTGTCCGTGCCCGGGCCTTCAAAGCGCAGTTCGGAAGGGTCAGGCAGGTTCCAGACATGGGTTGTACCCACCTCGGCGACAAAAGACAGTTCATTGGCAGCCGCCAGGTTGCCTGGTCCAAACACCTTGATGAAAGTGACCTGGGCCTGCGAAACCTTGCGCCGCTCGTAGCCCTGAATGTACTCGCCAGGCGAATAGTCGCCCAGCTGGCTGATGAACTGGTTGTAAGGTTCGGGGATGGCGGCATTGAGTGGCGAAAGGCCGGCATAGAGCAGCTCGACGTCATCAATCTGTATGGGAAGGTTGTTGCGGTAGCTGACTTCACCACCCACCGACCAGCCGGCCAGGTTGGTGTTGAAGCTGACGCCGAACAGATTGATATCTTCCGGGTATTCGACAATCACCGCGCCCGAGGACGGCGCTGCACCGGTGACGGCGCGGCCCGAAAGCAGCGGCAGGCGGCTGTGGTAGCGCAGGTAGTACAGGCCAAACTCGGTGTCTCCGAACCACGGCGCAAAATACCTCAGTGCCGCCCCGTACTGGCCCCCAGAACCGGGCTTGTTGTCTTCGGCCCGCGGGAAGGACGCCGCACACCCGGCCGCCACCAGCTCAGGCGGCAGGCCGCTGTCGCTGGCGCCATAGTTGCCTTCCGCACACACCGGCTGGTAAAGATCAGGGTTGCGCACCGGCTGCGGCACCAGCCCGAAGTTGAGCATGGCGTAGCTGCCGCCGGCCGTGGCAAAGTCGCTGCTGGCGAAATATGTGCCGGATGGCTCGGCTTCCATTTCATCCCACTCGGCCAGCCACAGAGCCTCGGCCGACAGGTTTTGCGTGAAGTCGAGGCTGCCCCAAAGCATGGCCTGCGGCAGGAAGGCATCCTTGAGCTCGGCCCCGGCGGTGCGCAGCGCGGTGACATCAACCGGGTTGATGCTGTTGATGCCGCCGCCCAGGAAAGTGCTTTCTCCCCAGCTCACCACCTGCCGGCCTGCACGCATGGACAAATAACGATCGCCCATGGGGATATCGCCGTATACATAGGCGTCCAGCAGGCGGGCGCGGGACCCGACATAGTCGCGCGCCTTTTTGGGCAGCACGTCCATGTCGTTCAGCGTGA
>Ga0209487_1004219_pt1 | contig 11110 bp, 7 predicted proteins | sample Poulit2012_FD_187524 | JGI IMG/M metagenome (GOLD analysis project Ga0209487, IMG submission 187524) | Agricultural soil microbial communities from Georgia to study Nitrogen management - Poultry litter 2012 (SPAdes) (version 2) | ecosystem: Environmental > Terrestrial > Soil > Agricultural land... | reverse complement strand
AGGCCATACAGTATGGGGCCAGCGGTGCCACCACCGTTTATATTGTCGATGATGAGGGCAAAGCCCAAATCGCTCCGGTCAAAGTAGGCCAATCTATTGCCGAAAAGGTTGTGGTCGAAGAGGGTTTACAGCCTGATTCCACCGTGATTGTGGCGGGTTTTCAGAAAATACGCCCCGGGGCACCCGTGGCGCCGATGCCGGCTGAGCCCGCTGCAGCCGATCAAGCAGGCACTGCAGCACAGACAGATGCTGCTGCGTCTGCTGACGCATCAGAGGGGCAAGAGGCGTCGCCAGCTGCGCCTGCCAAAGACGGCCCCGATGCAACACAGCAAACGACCTCCTCCAACGATGAGCCGGCCGCCGAATCAGGGGCCGAGGCTCAAACACAGGCCGAGAAACAATAAGTTGGGCGTATCTTTGTCCAGTTTTGGTTTTCTGCTGCAAATGAGTTTGTCTTATGCCACATTTTTTTATTGATCGCCCAATTTTTGCTTGGGTGGTTGCATTAGGGATAGCATTGTTTGGTTTGCTTTCTCTATCGACAATGCCGGTCGCGCAATACCCTGAGGTCGCCCCGCCAGCTATCAGTATTAGTACGACATATCCTGGGGCCTCGGCCGAGGACGCCGCGAGCTCGGTTGCCAGTATTATCGAGAACGAATTAAACGGCGCCAAGGGCTTGCTGTACTACGAGTCAGTGAGTGATTCCTACGGCTCAAGCCAGATTACTGCCACCTTTGCCCCGGGCACCGACCCCGATATGGCCCAGGTTGACGTCCAAAACCGCATATCTAATATTACTTCTAACCTGCCCGCTGCCGTGATGCAGCAGGGGCTCAAGGTCGAGCAAAGTACTGCTAGTTTTCTGATGGTAGTGGCCTTGTCATCTGCCGATGGGCGTCTCGATCAGGTTGATTTGGCGGACTACATCAAACGCAATATCCAAAACGCGGTCTCGCGTGTGCCAGGGGTGGGTAAGTTTCAGCTATTTGCCTCATCGCGTGCCATGCGTATTTGGGTCGACCCCGAGAAACTCATCAGCTATGACATGAGTATGGCCGAGGTCAACCAGGCCATTAGCGAGCAAAATATTTTGATCTCAGCGGGTATTTTGGGCTCACCCCCAAACCCCAATAGTCAGCTTGTTGCCGCCCCAATTGTGGCCAATGGGCAGCTCAAAGATGCCGAAGAGTTTGGCAATATAGTTTTACGTGCTTATCCCGATGGCTCGAGTGTGCGGGTCAAAGATGTGGCCCGTGTTGAGGTGGGGGCAGATAACTATCAGTTTGGGGCCCGACTCAATGGGCAGCCAACCGCTGCCTTTGCCATCTCTTTGGCACCCGAGGCCAATGCCCTGAGTACTGCCAAAGGGGTACAAGAGATGATGGATGAGCTCGAGCAGTTCTTCCCTGATGGGGTGAGCTATTCCATACCCTATGATACGTCGCCCTATGTAGAGACCTCTATCGAACAGGTGTTGCACACCTTATTCGAGGCCATGGTGCTGGTCTTTATTGTGATGTATGTGTTTTTGCAAAATATACGCTATACGATTATTCCTGCTTTGGTGGTGCCCGTGGCCATCTTGGGCGCGATGACGGTGATGAATGCCTTGGGCTTTTCTATCAACGTATTGAGTATGTTTGCGATGGTACTGGCCATTGGGATCTTGGTCGACGATGCCATTGTTGTGGTTGAAAACGTCGAGCGGATTATGTCCGAAGAGGGGCTGCCGCCCAAAGAGGCCACTATTAAAGCAATGCCGCAAATTAGTGGTGCCATTGTGGGGATTACCCTGATTTTGACGGTAGTGTTTTTACCGTTGGCCTTTATGGCTGGCTCGGTAGGGGTGATTTACCGTCAGTTTTCGGTCGCCATGGCGAGCTCAATTTTCTTTTCGGGCTTTTTGGCATTAAGTTTCACCCCTGCTTTATGCGCCACCATTCTCAAGCAGGTGCCCAAAGAAAGTCAGCAAACTGAGCGGCGCGGCTTTTTTGGCCTATTTAACCGCATGTTTGACGGTATTTCTAATGCTTATGAGCGCTTTGTGGGCCACAGCTTTAAGCACCTAGGCAAGGGCATGCTGATTTATGTCCTCATTGTCTTGTTGATGGTTTGGGGCTATGCCCGTCTGCCCACTGGGTTTTTACCCTCAGAGGACCAGGGTTTTGTTTTTGCCAACATCGAGCTGCCAACCGGGGCGACGGCTAACCGTACCATTGATGTTATAGAAGATGTAGAAAACTACTTTTTACAGCAGCCGCAGGTGCGCGACATGGTGGCGGTAAACGGCTTTAGTTTTAATGGTAATGGCCTCAACGCGGGTTTGGCATTTGTTACCCTCAAAGACTTTAGCGAGCGTCGTGGGCCAGGTGATTCGGCTCAGGCAGTTGCGGGCAAGGCAATGGGGCAGTTGCTGTATGGCATCCCCGATGCGATGGTGTTTTCCATTGTGCCACCTGCCATTATGTCTTTGGGTAATGCCCAAGGTTTTGATATGCGTCTCGAAGATCGCGGCAACCTGGGCCATGATGCTCTGATGCAAGGGGCGCAGCAGCTGATGCAGTTGGCTGCCGAGAGCCCTGTTTTGACCCAAACCCGTATTACCGGTTTGGCCCCCGGGCAGCAGTGGAATGTCACCATCGATCGCGAAAAGGCGGCCGCCCAAGGGGTGAGCTTTAGCGAGGCAGCCCAACTGCTGTCTACGGCTTTGGGCTCAGCCTACATAGGTAAATATACCAACGATGGTTGGGTAGAAAACGTTTGGGTGCAGGCTGATGACGAGTTCCGTATGGATATCGACGAGGTGCTGCAAATGAATGTGAAAAACAATCAGGGCAAGATGGTGCCCCTAAGCACTTTTGTGTCCGCACAGCCTGATCTCGCTCCCGTACAGATAGTGCGCTATAACAGTTATGAGTCGGTACGCTTTAATGGTGAGGCGGCACCTGGCTACACCAGTGGCGAGGCCATGGAAGAGATGGAGCGTTTGGTGGGCGAATTACCACCAGGCTTTGGCTATGAGTGGACCGGGCTATCTTTCCAAGAGCAAGAGGCCGCGGGTCAAACCATTATCTTGATGGGCCTATCGGTGCTGGTGGTCTTTATGGTGTTATCGGCTTTATACGAAAGCTGGGCGATCCCGTTGTCGGTATTGCTTGCCGTGCCCCTAGGTATGCTTGGTGTGGTCGGTATGGTTAGCCTCAAAGGCATGGCCAATGACGTTTATTTCCAAGTGGGTATGATTACCGTTATTGGGCTGGCCGCCAAAAACGCCATTTTGATTGTCGAGTTTGCCAAAGATGCTTATGCCCGTACAGGCGAGCTCATCGAGTCAACGGCGCATGCTGCGCGGCTGCGTTTCCGCCCTATAGTGATGACTTCCTTTGCTTTTATCTTAGGGGTTACACCATTGGCTTTATCTAGTGGTGCAGGGGCTGCCAGTCAGCACGCAGTGGGTTTTGGCGTGTTAGGGGGTATGCTTGCTGCCACGCCTTTAGCCTTGATTTTTGTGCCCATATTTTTCGTTACTGTTATGCGGGTATTTAGAACTCGACCCCGTTTGTTGGGTGCCGAAGCGCGTGAGTTCGAAGCCCAGCAAGCTCGTCAACGTAGCCTCGAGCAAGAGGCCAACAAAGGCTCACAACAGGAGGGTTCCTCATGATTGCCCGCACGTCTTTAAAACTATCTACAGTTGCCTTGGCATTGGTGTTAGCGGGTTGTTCTTTGGCGCCTACTTACGAGCAACCCGAGGCACCTATACCGGGTGAGTTTCCTTTAGTTAGCGGCAGTACTGCTGATCAGGCCCAGGCCGATGCGCAGTTTAGTGCTTTGGGTTGGGATCAATTCTTTAACGACCCACAGCTCAAAGCTTTGATTGATGTTGCTTTGGAAAATAACCGTGATATACGCATTGCCCTTGATCGCGTGCTCGAGGCGCAAGCGCAGTACGGTATTGCCCGCAGCGATCAGTTCCCAACCCTAGGGGTAGGGGGCACCGGGCAGGTGACGCATACCCCTGCCGATATGCGTCCAGCAGGGCCGCATTCGCCCGCCATTAGCCGTACCTTTCAGGCTGGGGTGGCGATGACTGCCTTTGAGCTAGACTTTTTTGGGCGTCTAAGCAACCTCAGCGAGGCAGCATTTCAGCAGTTTTTGGCCACGGCTGAGTCGCAACGTACGGTGCAGATCAATGTCATCGCTGCCGTTGCCGAAAGCTATTTACATTGGCGGGCCGCTCAGACCATGCTGCACCTTACCGAGCAAACTGAAAAAAGCCGCGAGGAGACCCTTAATTTAGTCAAACATCTTTATGATGTGGGTACGGCTTCGGCCCTTGATTTACAACAGGCTCAGTTACAGTTAGATACGGTACGCGCCGATCTCAAACAAATGCAACGACAGCTCGAGTTAGCCAAAAATGCACTCGAATTGGTGCTGGGCACCAGCTTGCCTGACGATTTGCCTAGCAGTTTGGCTTTTTCGCAAGAGCAAATTGTACGCGATATACCAGTGGGCTTGCCCTCATCATTGCTGATACGTCGCCCCGATATTCGTGCTGCCGAGCATCAGTTACGGGCCAGTTACGCCAATGTTGGCGCGGCGCGGGCGGCCTTTTTCCCCTCGGTATCCATTACCGGTTTATTTGGCTTGGCCAGCCCCTCCTTTAGTCGTTTATTTCGCTCGGGCAATGATTTTTGGCAGTATTCCCCGCAGATTATGATGCCATTGTTTTCGGGTGGGGTAGAGGGTGCCTATGACCTCGCCAAGGCAAGACAAAACATTGCTATTTCTACTTATGAGAAAACCATTCAAACTGCTTTCAAAGAGGTAGCCGATGCGTTGGCAGGTGAGGCGACCTACCAAGAGCAGCTCGATGCCTTACGGGCGATGGAAGGCGCCGCAGCCGAAAGCCTGCGCCTGGCCAACATACGTTATGAAACGGGTATTGATAGCTTTTTGCAGGTACAAACGGCCGAGGTCAACCTATACACCACGCAACTACAGTTTGTGCAGGTGGGCTTAGATTCATTGCTCAACCGCCTCAACCTTTATAAGGCCCTAGGTGGAGGGTGGGATTTTGACGAAGACACGCTCGAGTTACTCGAGGCCGAGCAACGCGCCATCGAGGCCACTGCTAAGCGCAGTGATGCTGAACGGCCAGCTGAGGCACTGCCTACTACAACCACCGATATGCCCGTTGAAAAAAGGCGCATCAACTAATCGGACGGCAGTTTAATCTGGGTTGCTAACTATGCATGCTAAAGTAATAAGTAACCTTTGCAGTTTAAATCTATTTGAGGACAATCATGATTGAATTAGGTGTCAATATTGACCATGTGGCAACTTTGCGTCAGCAGCGTTTAACCACTTACCCCGACCCGCTCAAGGCGGCACGCTTAGCCGAAGAGGCCGGGGCCGATTTGATCACTTTGCATTTGCGTGAAGATCGCCGCCATATAGTCGATAAAGATGTTTATGCTTTGCGTAAAATCATCCGTACGCGCATGAATTTAGAGTGTGCCATCACCAAAGAGATGCTTGATATTTCTTGCTCAGTTTTACCTGATGATGTGTGCTTGGTGCCCGAAAAACGCAATGAGCTGACCACCGAGGGTGGTCTTGATGTAATCAAGCACTACGACCAAGTTGTGGCAGCGGTCAAGCAGCTACAAGAGGCTGGCATACGCGTGTCGATATTTATTGACCCTGAGGTCAAACAGATAGAGGCGGCCAAAGAGGCCGGTGCTACGGTTGTCGAGTTGCATACTGGCACCTATGCCGATGCCCCCACAGCCGAGCTACAGGCCCTCGAGCTCGAGCGTTTGCGCGTGGGCACACAGGCTGGGGTAGCCCTAGGCTTGCGTATTAATGCTGGCCATGGCCTGCATTATTATAATGTGCAGCCCGTAGCAGCTATAGAGGGCATTGCCGAGCTGAATATTGGCCATGCCATTGTCTCTGAGGCCATCTTTGTGGGTTGGACCCAAGCCATTCGCAATATGAAGGCTTTGATGCGTACCGCCCAAGCCCAAAACCGCTAGGTGAAAATTTACCTGCCCAACCAAAAGCTTTAGCCTAATTTGTTTTAGTTGTAGGTGTTTTATGAATGCAGTAATACAAAGTTTACAGTCACGTAATTCGGTCAAGTTTGTGCAGGCGCCAGGGCCCAACGATGAGCAGCTTGCCCAGATTATGCAATCGGCCATGTCGGCCCCCGACCATGGGCGTTTGCGGCCGTGGCGGTTTAGGCAAATCTTGCCCGAGCAGGCCGAGAAACTGGTCGATATGGCTGTAGCCGCGCGCGAGGCCGAGGGTGACCCATTGACTGCCCCCCAAATTGTGACGATGCGTCGTTGGTTGACACAGGCCCCTATAATCCTTGCTGTAGCCTGCTATATCGATCACAGCAACGAGCGCATACCCCACCAAGAGCGTGTTTTGGCTACAGGCACTGCGGTGATGAATATTTTAAACGCTGCGCATGCATTGGGCTTTTCTGCCTATTGGAGTACGGGTACCGGCACCTATACCCAAGGGGTGCCCGAGGGGTTGGGCTTTGATGAGCTCGAATATCAGTTTATGGGTTTTGTCACTATCGGCACACCGGTGGCCCAGGTCGAGCCCAAAGAACGCCCCGACTACAAACAGTTTTTTGATGTGTGGGCGGCTGATTAAAGGCTGTTTGAGCGGCCCAGAGGCTGATTAAAATCCTGTGATTAGGGCCGCTAAAAAGCTCGGCTAAGGGCTGGCCAAGCGCTGGTTAAAAGCTGGTCAAGTGCTGGTTAAAGCTTTGGCTCTGTAGCGCTTGGCTGGCTTTCGAGGCCCTCAAGTATTGGGCACTCGGGTCTATCGTCGCCGTGGCAGCGCTCGCTAAGCTCTTTGAGGGTGGCCGCCATCGCAAGCAAGGTGTTGGCGCGCTCTTCTAGGCTTTGTATATGTTGCAAGGCCAGTTTCTTGACCTCGGCGCTACTGCGTGATTTGTTGTACCAAAGCTGTAATAAATCTTGTAACTGGGTCAATGAAAAGCCCAGCTTGCGTGCCTGCGAAATAAAATGCAGGGTCTGCAAATCGTTATCATTAAATAGTCTATAACCGCTAGGGGAACGGGTCACGGCACCCAACAAGCCGTGACGCTCGTAATCGCGGATCATCTTGGCGCTAAGGCCAGTAAGCTTGGAAATTTGACCGATGGTGTAGTTGGGTTTGGTTGGGCTCATTGGATTTTTATGTACCTAAGTCGTAATGCATTGCTAACTACAAAAACACTAGATAAGGCCATGGCTATAGCACTATAAATGGGCGAGAATAAATGCCCGCTTAGTGCATATAAGCCCCCTGCGGCTAGGGGTATGAGGGCCACGTTGTAGGCAAAGGCCCAAAACAAATTTTGTTTGATATTGCGTAAGGTTAGTCGGGCCAGCTGTACTGCCTGTGAAATATGCGAGAGCTTTTCGCCCAGTAACACCACATCGGCAGACTCGATGGCGACATCGGTGCCCCCGCCAATTGCGATACCGATATCAGCCTGTGCCAGTGCTGGGGCGTCATTGATGCCATCGCCGACGAAGGCCGTTAGCCCCTGTTGGGCCTGTAGAATTTTGACAATAGAGGCCTTGTCGCTGGGCTTGGTCTGGGCGTATACCGTACTAATACCCAGTTTATCAGCAACATATTGCGCTGTTAAGGGGTGATCACCCGTAATCATGGTGCTTATTATGTTGTGATTTGTTAACCACTGTATCATTTGTTTGGCTTCGGGTCGAATGGGGTCAGTAATGGTAAGCACACCTATTAACTGATTATCACGCCCAACATAAACCGGTGTGTGTCCTTGCTCGGCCCACTCATCAAAGCGTTTTTGAAAAGCCTGAGTATCGATTTGGTGCGTGGCCATAAGCTCGGCTGAGCCAAGTAAATACTCGTGTTCGCCTACAGTGGCTTGTACCCCAAGACCTGTATGCGCGATAAAATCTGAGGGCTCTTGCCACTGCAGTGATTGCTCTTGGGCCGCAGCGACGATGGCCAGGGCAATAGGGTGCTCAGAGTGGCTTTGTACGGCAGCCAAGTCGGCTAAAACTTGTTTTTTATCAAGGTTATCGGCAACCTCTAAATGACTGAGGGTTGGGGCACCTATGGTGAGAGTGCCAGTTTTGTCAAAGGCCACATTTTTGACCTCGGCTAACTGCTGCAGCGCCTGACCTTGTCTAAATAATACCCCGGTATTTGCTGCACGGCCGGTGCCCACCATAATAGAGGTTGGGGTGGCTAAGCCCATCGCACACGGGCAGGCCACAATTAGCACCGCCACAGCATTAACGACGGCAATACTCAATGAGGCTTGGGCGCTGATAAAAGTCCAGTAAATAAAGCTCAGCCCTGCAATGACCAATACTACAGGGACAAACCACAGGGTGATCTTGTCGACTAGGTCTTGTACGGGGAGTTTGTTTTCTTGGGCATTTTCGACTAGACGAATAATATTGGCGAGCACAGACTCTTGGGGCAGGTGGCTAACCCGTATGCGCAATGAGGTCGAGCCATTGAGGGTGCCCCCAATGACCGTATCGCCTTGCCCTTTGCTAACGGGCATTGACTCGCCGGTGATCATCATCTCGTTGATGTGGCCCAACCCCTCAACAATTACCCCATCAGCAGCGATGGTTTCGCCGGGTTGTACCAGTATTTCGTCATCGATACGTAGTTGATCAATGGGCAAAACCTGCCAGCTGTTGTCACGATAAATACGTGCGGTGGCACTTTGTAGGCTGAGCAGCTCTTGTATGGCTGCCCCAGTCTGACCTTTGGCGCGGGCCTCAAAATATTTGCCCAAAAGAATCAAAGTAATCACCACCGCGGCGGCCTCAAAATATAAATGCACTGCCCCGTCGGGTAGCCACTGAGGAGCAAAGGTGGCGACTGTTGAATACAACCAAGCGCTGCCCGCACCAATAGCAACCAAAGTATTCATATCAGGTGCTTTTTGCCACAGCGCGCTAAAACCTTGGGTAAAAAACTCACGCCCCGGATAAACAATAACCAAGGTACATAAAATAAACTGCCAATAGGCGATGGTCTGCGTGGCAATCAACCCATGTAACCACTGCCCAAAACCGGGAATCAGATGCGCGCCCATATCGCTAATAAATACGGGCAGACTCAGTACCAAGGCAATAAAAAAGTTTTTCTTTTTATTTTGGGCCTCGTCTTGGAGAGCTGTTTGGCTGGCGGCAAAAACCTCTTGCTTGTTGTCTGCGCGGATCTCAGTCGCCTGAAAGCCGCGTTTGTCGATGGCCGCAATCAGGGCCTCAGTGGGCACAGCTTGGCCATTGGCGAGTTCAACATAGGCACGCGCAGTGGCCAAGTTGACCGATGCCAGCTCAACCCCAGGAACCTCGGTGAGGGCGCGTTCAACATGGCGCACACAGGCGGCGCAATTCATGCCTTGCACCGCGAGTTGCACAGCAGATGATGTTTTGGTTTGCATTTTTCCCTCTCTGTTTTAATAGCATTAGTTATATTATGAACCTTACCCTTGGGTTAAGGTCAAATGTTTTTGGTTTAGCCGGGCTAAACTGTTGTTTGCTGCATTTGTAGCTGTTTTCTCTAAAAGATATTGCTATGATTTAAATAACCCAAAGCGGATGAGATTCGCTCTACATAGATCATTTGGACTAAAGCAGGTGATTCGGCTCTAAATATAGGTCGTACGACTTGAAGCTGATTATTTAGCTCTGCTAAATAGGTCTCGTGACTTAAAAAAGGTTGTTTGGCCCTCAATAGGCCATATGACTTGAGGTGGGTCATCTGCCTTAAGGGTGTTATCTTGGGCCGCTTTGGGTGTTAGGGGCAACGCAGTTGTACCCGCTGCAGGTGGGGATAGGCCCGCTGCAGCCTGATAAATCATGTTAATTATGATCTGATGAGGTTTAAAATTATGACAGTAACATTTAACGTACCCGATATGACCTGTGGCCATTGTGTCAAGACTATCACTGATGCCATTCAGGGCCGTTATGCCGATGCAGTGGTACAGGCCGATGTCGATACCCATACCTTGACTGTGCGCGGCGCACAAGCCGAGGCTGCCCAGCTTGAGCAACTCATAAAAGATGAGGGCTATACCCCCAGCTTAGCCTAGTGCCTTGCTTGAGGTTTGATGGCTAAATTGGTGGCCAAACCCTAGGCCCAGGGTGGTCAGCCCCTGCATCGGCCGAGTTTAGCTACCTATATAGATTTTACTGGCTGCTTACTGTGCAGCCAGTAATGGTAACAGTGGTAGTAATGCTGTATGCAGTCAGCACCGACAGCAATGCCAGTAAAGCATTGTGCAGCCAGTTATTGGTTATTTGTGTTTTATAGTAGTTTTTGTACAGTGGCCAAAAGGTCGTCAACTGACTCTGAGTCAGAGGCCAAATAACGCGCTTTACCCTGCTCGTCAAATATATATATGCCCCGACTGTGGGCAACCTCATAGCGGTTGGGGTTGTCAGCAGGGGGCTTTTCTATTTGGTAGGCGACCCGATAACGGCGGGCGAGGTCTGCTATTTGCTTTTCTGTGCCCGATAAGCCGGTTGCATAACGATCATCAAAGGCCTCGACATAGGCTTGTAGCATTTCGGGCTCGTCGCGGTGGGGGTCAACACTAACAAAAATTATACGCACCTTTTCGGCCTGATCGCCAAGCTTTTCCATCACCTCGGCTAATTGAGCCATGGTGGTGGGGCAAATATCGGGGCAATTGGCATAGCCAAAAAACATCATTACCACTTTGCCACGAAAGTCATCTTGGCTATAAGTACGGGCATTGGCCCCTTGCAGGCTAAATTTTAGATCGGGCATAAAGCCGCGAATAGCGTGTATTTGTGTATCACGGGCCTCGGCCTGGGCGAAGCCCGGACCAAAGGCCATAGGTAGGCTGCAGGCAAGGCCCAAGGCTAGGGCAGCCAAGCCCGTGCGCATCAAGCGCCTAGGTGGCTTGGCCGCCGTAGTTTTAGATGCTGCGCCACAACCGCTATGAGCCTGTAGGTGGTGGCAACTTTTGCCCCGTGTGTTTAAGCACGGGGTGGAGGGTACATCAAACATGGCTAAACCTTTTAGTGCTCGGTTA
>Ga0209487_1004218_pt1 | contig 11113 bp, 8 predicted proteins | sample Poulit2012_FD_187524 | JGI IMG/M metagenome (GOLD analysis project Ga0209487, IMG submission 187524) | Agricultural soil microbial communities from Georgia to study Nitrogen management - Poultry litter 2012 (SPAdes) (version 2) | ecosystem: Environmental > Terrestrial > Soil > Agricultural land... | reverse complement strand
CCCGTAACGTCTTTTCATCGTTTTTAATGTTGAAACAATGTACCAAAGGATGTATTTCTATTTTTTACTTTTGCTAGACGTAACGTATGCCAAAGTGTCGCCTGATTAGATGTCACTACCGGAATCCCTAAATCTTCCTCCAGTTTTTCTATAAGTGGCATCGTCGCTAAACCTGTACACGATAAAAATAGTGCTTGCGCATCTTCTGTATACGCTTGCGTCGCCATCTTATACATATCGCGTAACGTTAACGCCGATATGGCGTAATCATTCATTAGTCCTAATCCTGTCATATGATCTATCTCTATACCCGCTTCTAGAAAATAGGCGTGAGCTAATTCATTTACTTCTAAACTGTATGGCGACGCCATTGCAATTTTTTCTACATCTAATACTTTACATGCATGTACGATTGCATTTGCAGTCGTCGTGCACGGAATTTGTGCGATACGTTCCATTTCTTCAATGAAAGTAAGGTCTTCACTTCTTCCCTGAACGAAACTTCCACTCGTACAACCGAATGCAATCGCTTGCAAAGGTGCTTGCGCTAAAAGTTTTGTCGCTTGCAAAGCATCGGTCCTTAAGTTCGTTAAATCACCGATTGAAAATTGTTCAGGATGATCCCCTAATGAAACGCGTGTTGTATGTGTTGTCACTCCTGGCGGAGCCATTTTTTGAAACTCAACTTCCATCGCGTATGCTGATGCAATGTAAATTAATCCTAGTTTAGCTCGCCAACCGTATGGTTGCATCGTCTTGTTGCACTCCTTTAAGATCCTAGTTGTTTCCGCTTTCAAGTTCGATCGTTATCTATTTGTTGCCTTTCATTATAGAAAATTCAATCTTTCGAGTTCAATGTGTAATGTGTATGAATTTTAAAAAATATCGTTATACAATTTGTTTAATTTTTTATCCTTTTATGTAAAAAGAGGTACATGGAAGTAGTTCAAAGTGATGCTACTGTTAAATTGGTGCGCACTACGTACATATACTTTATTTTTTCATAAAGGAGCTAGGATGCACATTTACGTAGTGCTGCACTTTTATTATTTATTTTTATATTCACTTTTCGTTGTGCTTTGGCATGAAAAGTGTAACGTGTTATACTTCAGTATTTATACACTCACTTTAACTCTACATTCATATAGTGATTCGAATACAGTTTTGATTAAACAACTGCTTTCATTGAATCGTCTATAATCGTTACGATGTCATCCATCTGTTCTTTCGTCGTAATAAATGGTGGTGCAAATGCTAACGTATCTTGACCTCCATAAACGACGGAGCGACAAATGAGTCCACGTGTTAAAGCTTCTTGAACGACTTTCGGACCGATCGGCTCTACTTCATCAGATTCGCGTGCGATACGAATCGCGCCCAACATTCCGATTCCCTCAGCATCGATCACACATTCGTTTTGTTCTTTAATCCATTCAAACCCTTCGATCATGTAGGCGCCGACTTCACGAACGTTTTCGATTAAATTCTCTTCTTCGATAATTTCTAAGTTTTTCATCGCAATTGCCGCCGCTGTTGGATGCCCACTGTACGTATACCCGTGCCAGAATATACCGTCCGTTTTTTCATACAGTTCTTTATGGAGACGTTCGGAAATAATCATACCGCCTAATGGCGCATAGCCGCTCGTAACCCCTTTTGCCATCGTAATTATATCAGGGGTAACGCCGAAGTTTTCCATACCAAAATTCGTTCCCGTGCGGCCAAATCCGCAAATTACTTCATCTGCGATAAATAGTATGTCGTGTTTATCACAAAGTTCACGCACTTTTTTAAAGTAACCGTCTGCCGGCAAGTTTACCCCTCCGGAACCTTGAACTGGTTCGGAAATAAATGCAGCGATTGTGTCTGCACCTTCTTTTTCAATCATTTCTTCAAGCGCTTCGATCGTACTGTCGACGTAATAAAAGTCAGGTGCAATCGACGTCGTAAACGTATGGAATTCAGGAATACCTGTCGCACTAGTCGCTCCCATCGCTACGCCGTGATACGACTGTTTACGGGAAATGATCTTTTTCTTTTCTGGACGCCCGTTAATTTTCCAGTAGTGGCGTACCGTTTTAAATGCCGTATCGTTCGCTTCGGATCCACCGCTCGTAAAGAACGTGACGTTTAAATCTCCTGGTGTCCAGCGTGTGAGCTCTTTTGCGAGACGAATAATTGGCTCATGACTCCAGTTACTAAATGCAGATGTGAATGCGAGTTTTTCAATTTGTTCTTTCGCTACGTCGCCAATTTCAGTACGGCCGTGACCAACATTTACGTTCCAAAGCGACGACAAACTATCGATATATTTTTTCCCATCGATATCTGTTAAATATATGCCGTCTGCCTCCGTAAAAATGAATGTAGGCCCGTCATCTTGTAACTGTTTTAAGTTCGATGTTGGGTGCATAAAGTGCTGTTTATCAAACTGAATGTAATCCTCTTTCGTAAATTGCTTATTCATGATGGAAGCCATTGTTCCATTCCTCCTTATAGTCGTTTTTCTTTTATTTTAGGCCTTGGACTTGCCCGCATAACGTAAAAGCAGCAGTGAAAATAGCGAACTATTTTAGCGGCAAAGACTACCACTGTAGCTTAATGCCCTTAGCTTACCGGTAGACTTCGCCCGTGCGCTGCGCTCGCCATATCTTGCCGTGAAAACTGCAGTGACACCGTACTCGGCGTATTACGGTACCCCTCCCGCCGTGTTGAAGGCACTGGCCAAACCGATACGCTGACGCAATCGAGTACGTTTAGCTGAAAGCACGGCGCACGCTTCAATCTCGTAACGCTGCTTACTAAAACAGACGTGCACGTCGACAATACTCATCCTATGAATCTTCTATTTTCAACGAACAATAATTACCCTAGCTTAAAGTTTACAACCTTCGGATCGGTCATTTCTAAAATGGAGTAGCGTACGCCCTCTCGACCGAGTCCCGATCCTTTCACACCGCCGAACGGCATCGCATCGATTCGATAATCACTGCTGTCGTTAATCATAATGCCGCCAACTTCTAAATGTTGTATCGCATGAAATGCTGCTGCGATGTTTTTCGTAAAAATTCCCGCTTGCAATCCAAACGGTACATCATTAGCCCGTTCAACCGCTTCCTCTAGCGATTCGATTGCGAATAAAGAAACGACAGGACCGAATATTTCATCACGAACGATCGTTGCATGCGGTGATACGTCTGCTAATACTGTCGGTTCATAAAAGGCACCATCTCGTTTGCCTCCCGTAAGCAACGTTGCTCCTTGCTCGATCGCTTCTTCAACAATTCGCTCTACTCGCTCCGCTTCCGCTTCCGAAATGAGCGGCCCCATATCGGTCGCTTCATCCATTTTGTCGCCGACTTTTAGTTTTTTCGTTTCGGCAACAAACTTTTCTACAAATGAGTCATAAATGGAAGAGTCGATAAATATTCGTTGAACACCGAGGCAGTTTTGTCCGACGGCGCCAAAGGCACCAGCAACACAGCTTTCTACCGCATGTTCCACATGAGCATCTTCTAAAACGATCGCAGGCGAATTTGAACCGAGTTCCATACTTAACTTCTTCAATCCTGCTTTGTTTGCAATATGTGTTCCCGTCTCTAATCCACCCGTAAACGATACCATCCGAATCGACGGATGTGACACTAACACATCGCCTACTTCCGAACCACTTCCTGTAATGACAGATAAAATGTTTCGTGGTAATCCTGCTTCAACGAATGCTTCAGCAAGTAGCAGTGCACTAAGTGGAGTCATCGTTGCAGGTTTTACGATCATCGCATTTCCTGATGCAATTGCAGGCCCGATTTTGTGGGCTACTAAGTTTAACGGATCGTTAAACGGTGTAATAGCTGCGATAATTCCGATCGGAAAACGATAATAGTAACCGACACGATTTTCATGACCTGGCATTTGATCGAACGGGATCGTTTCCCCATAAATACGACTCGCTTCCTCCGCACTTAATCGTAACGTATTTATACAACGAGCAACTTCCCTACGTGCTTCTGTAATCGTCTTACTTCCCTCACTGGCGATCGTTTCCGCATATACTTCACGGTTCATTTCGATATATGAAGCTGCCCGCTCGATAATTGTCACTCGTTCATGGACAGGCATACTCGCGGCAATTTTCGCCCCTTCTTCAGCAGCCTCAATTGCGCGCAACATATCCCCTCGCGATGCTTTCGGCACAGTTGTAATGAGGCTGTTATCTTGCGGATCATACACGTCTATCGTTTCGTCCTTCTCTACCCACGTACCAGCAAGTAACATCTTCTTTTTATCCGTGACAGTCATCATTCGCTCACGCACCCCTCAAAATATTATTTCCGTTCATCGGATTTTTGCTTTCTTCCGATTTTAAAAACTTATTTACCGTTGCAACGAAAATAGCTGTACCGATAGGTAAACAATTTTCATCGATATCAAAAATAGGTGTATGCAAATCACGATCCAAGCCATCTTCTAGCGAACAACCTAAAAAGAACATAGAACCAGGAATTTTTTCCGTCATATAACCGAAATCTTCCCCTGCCATACCGAAAGGCTCCCAATGAATGTGCATGTCAGGATACAACTCTTTCACCGCTTGCTCGATGAGCATGTTCACTTCCATATTATTATTTAATGCTGGTTCACCTTTTTCTAAATAAAACTCATATGAACCACCGAACGTCTCCGCTAATTTAAATACATTTTCTACTTCTTGTGCTAACCGTTCACGTGCTTCCGGTGAATACGTTCGTAACGTGCCCTCAATCGTCACTTCCGACGGAATAACGTTACTAACTGCACCTGCTTCTATTTTGCCGATACTCGCAGCGACAATGTCTAATGGAGAAATACGTCTTCCAACCGTTCCATAAAACGTCTGTAAAATCGTACCGAGCATCCATAATGGATCCGTTCCTAAATGCGGATAGCCGCCATGTCCACCGGTGCCCCGTAGTGTCGCTTCAAACACATCGACATTCGCCATACTATAGCCATTATTCATTTGAATGACTCCTACAGGATGCCACGGGCAGACGTGTAACGCGACGATCGCATCGACGTCATCGATTGCACCGTCTTGAATCATATAAGGCGCACCCGATAAGCCATGTTCGTCCGTGCTTTCTTCTGCCGGTTGAAAAATAAATTTTACTGTTCCACTTAATTCACCACGTTCAAATTGCTCCGCTAACAAATGAACAGCTCCAAGTAACATCGACGTATGCGCATCGTGTCCACACGCATGCATGACACCATCATGTTTCGATACGAACGAATGATCGTTTTCTTCTTGTATCGGTAATGCATCCATGTCCGCACGAAGAGCAATCGTCGGTCCTGTCCCTGTCGTTAACGTAGCAACGACACCATTTCCACCAATATTTGTTTCTACAAAAACATTATGAATCTTCGCTAGCTCATTAGCGACAAATCTCGCTGTCTCTACTTCTTGAAAGCTTAATTCAGGATGTTCATGTAAGTAACGTCGCCAAAGTTTTAATTGTTCAAATAAGGATTCAGCTCCTTTTACAATTTTCATTTCAGATCACGCTCACTTTTCTTCTGTTAATTTTTTATATGCAAAAAGGGCGATCTGCGTATCTTGTGCTCCTGTTCCAGTTAAATCTGCAATCGTTACGTCATTTTCATCAGTTCTGCCCTTACCTTTCGATAAAATCAACTCTCCTAATGTACAAATTTTCCCTTCATCTATTGCTACATTTTGTTCGTACACTATCCGTAACTCTCCGTGATCACGACATTGTTCAATTTCATCACAGACGATACTAGTAGCTTTTTGAAATAACTGTGGATCAAGCTCCTGTTTATATACTGCATCTGCCCCAACAGCAGTAATATGGGTGCCACGTTTTACCCATTCTTTTTTTACGATCGCTTCTTGCGATGGTGTTGCCGTAATTAATAGTTCACTATTCTCCACGACTTCTTGCGCATCTTCCGCTAGAAAAACTTCAACTTGTAACGCATTTTCTATTTCTTTTTTCATTTCAAACATATTTTTTTGTGAACGTCCATAGGCATACACTCGTTTAAAGTTACGTACTACATTTAATGCTTTTAATTGTAATCGTGCCTGCGAACCAGTTCCGATCACTCCGACAGCGTCAATTGTCTCATTTGCCAAATAATTCGCTGCAATGGCGCCTGTAACGGCAGTACGTACATCTGTTAAATATCCGTTATCGTATAAAATTGCTTCTGGTCTACCGTTTTGAGCGTTCATTAACAACATTAATCCACCCATACTCGGTAAACCGACCATATAATTGCGAAAAAAACCAGAAGATACTTTAATCGCAAACAGCGGATCATCGGGAATGTAAGCTGTTTTTAAAACGACTTCTCCGTCATTTTTCGGAATATTTATTCGCAATGTTGGTGGCATTTCGACTTTATTTGCTGCTAGTGATGTGAAAGCCTTTTCTATGGAAGTAAATACGGCTTTATCTAGTTGCACACAATCGCGAATCTCGTCTTCGGTAAAAATTAGCATGCAATTCGTTCCCTCCTCTACCGCTATAGTTGGCAATGAACAGTTCATACGATTTCACCTATCATTATACGATTTGTAAATTGATAGAAACAATTGCTACAATGTATGAACTTTTTAATCTTGTAGTTATACAAATTGTATGAATACTTGTTAATGCATACGTACAATGCGTTCCCTCGCAATTTTAAACAAGTTAGTTCGATGCATGATTTATATAATACTTTTAACATCGATAGAAAGTTTGTCCGATGATAGCATTGTGATGGAAAGACAGAGATCGATTTGTAAAGTAGCGTTTCGTCATAACGACTGAGGATGCTAGAGGAATAAAACATGTTACTACAAAAAACCTTTAGCTAGCTTTCGACTTTTTTCGCAAGTCGAAACAGCTAAAGGTCTTTATGAATCTTCTACTTGAAATGCTCCCGTTAACCAAACTTTAATACTAATATTTAATAAAAAGACATCATCCGGATGGTCGAGTGATAAGTTCGTTAAGCTTTCAATTTTCCGTAAACGATACAATAACGACTGTCGATGTAAATTTAATACACGGGCTGCTTGGCTAACGTTTCCGTTTTGATTATCGTATGCAATGAACGTATTAATTAAATCCATTTCACGATTTTTTTCATATTCGATTAACGGGGCAATCGTCGCTTTCGTTATTTCTCGAACTTCTTCGTTGTTCGCTAAATGAAGAAGTAGTCGATTAAGTTGCGTATCTTCAAAATGGACCCGACCACCTGGTTCTTTTTGTGACAGAGCTAAATCGAGGGCGGAACTAGCTTTTTTATAACTTTGATGAAATTTGTTCAACCCGTCCGAATGCATGCCAATTCCCCACGTGAACACGACACCAGGGATGAGCTCATGTAGACGTTTATCGACTAAATCGAGAAAATGGTGGACAGTTTTTTGTTCAGCCTTTCCCGCTTCTAAAAAAATGATGAGACGATCATTATGAAACGTAAAAGCTACGTGTCGATTTACCGTCTCAGCCGCTTGACGAACTTCTTCCTCAATATAATAAATAATACTTTTAAAACCGGCATCGATATCACGATACTCTTTTTCCGTTAATTCATCAAAATTATCCGATGAGCCAACCGCACATAAGTACGGTACGGTAATATTATAGCCGAACAATTTTGCACGCGATTGAACGTTTAAATCTTCGCTTTTTAATTCGTTGGCAGCAAGACCCCAAATAAATTCGTTACGAAGCCGCATTTCTGTTTTTACAATCGCATCTTCGCGTGAAATCCAAAGTGCCGTAGCTGCTGATAAACTTTCTAAGCCATGAAGTAGTTCATTCGAAATCGCGCTTTCGCTCGGTACTTCGACGACAAAATACCCCTCCGTCGAACTTCGACTCGTCGATGTAATATTTTTCTTCAACAAACAATGTTTAGAAGTGACAATTTTTTCAACATGGAGAAAAGACGGTTTTGCGTATTGTACTTTTTCTTTATTTACATAGTTTTGCCAAGCACGTACTAACTTTTCCGGATCATCACCTGTTCCTTGTAATCGACCTTTACTATCGAAAAAAGTAAGTTTACATTGCATTTTTTGTTCGAAAAAGCGAAAAATTTGAATTAATGTTCTCCCCTGAATGACAAAGTCAATTAATTGCCGTTGAATATCGCGACCACCTTGTTTAGAACGTTCTTTACTCTCATTAATAAGCTTCATCGTCTCCCGTTGTAAATCGGCGAAACGCAATTCCCAAGGTAGTTCCATTAAAATAAAATCATTTTGCTCAGCAAACGTAATAATTTCCTCAGGAATATCGAAAATATAACGACCAACTGCAATTCCAAGGGCAGCTGCACCCGACTCATATACGTCTAAGACGAATTCATAAAGCGCTTGTGGATCTTCCTCGCAACCGACACCTGTCGTTAAAATAAATTCATTTTTACGAACGAAATTTTCCACCGGTCTTTCTATAGCCGACATCCAATCGACTTCCCGTTGGTCCAAAAGTTCAATACCGGTCAATACTTTTGCTGTATTAAAAATTGGTAAGTTCACAATTTCTTGTACCGAAACTGACATTCGTTTCACTCTCCATTTCTTTGCGTAAATGAGATAATCGCTCGTTAAAATGGGGGAAACCGCTTTCAACCGTTACTTTTATCTTAGCACGACACCCGCTTTCGTGCTACATCTAAGTAAAATAAAACTACATAAAGTGAAAAGGAAGTTTGTTTTGTGGATAAATCGCAAGTTTTCCACAGGCATGTGGATTGGTTGTGGATTAATTGTGTATTAGATGTCGATATGTTTGTTCTGAACGGCATCTTTTATTGAGATCGGTATGTGTTCACAACTATTCACAAATGGTCTGCATTATGTGAATGAGAAAAACTCGCAGCCATTCATTCAATTGCTACGAGTTTTCTATCGATTCTTTCATCATTTATCCGATAGGCCGATTCCGTTACTCTTTGTTTAACTTTAACGGCTCACCAGCAATGCCAGGTCGTGTCATTTCGTGCGCATCTAAAATTTGATCGAGTGCTGCTTTAGATAAAATTTTCTCACGTAAAATGATGTCACGTACAGATGTACCGGTTTTGATTGCTTCTTTTGCCACCTCTGTTGCCGCTTTATATCCGATATGTGGATTCAATGCAGTAATGATCCCGACACTTTGATCGACGTAAGCACGGCAACGTTCTATATTCGCTTCGATACCCTCAATACAAAATTCAGAAAATGCTCGTAATACACGATCCATAATACGAAGTGATTGATGTAAATTATAGACGAGTACTGGCTCCATCACGTTTAATTCAAACTGACCTGCTTCAGAAGCCATCGAAATTGTCACATCGTTACCGACGACTTGAAATGCCACTTGGTTAACGACTTCACAAATAACTGGATTCACTTTTCCAGGCATAATCGATGAACCTGGTTGACGAGCTGGTAAATTAATTTCAGCAAAACCCGCTCGAGGGCCAGAAGACATTAATCGTAAGTCGTTCGCTACTTTCGACATATTAACCATACAAATTTTTAGTGCGGAAGATACTTCTGTGTACGCATCCGTATTTTGCGTACCGTCTACTAAGTTCTCAGCGTTGACGAAGTTACAGTCTGTCAATTCGTTTAATATTTCAACGGACCGTCTAATATAACGTGGGTCGGCGTTAAGACCTGTTCCGACAGCTGTCGCGCCAAGGTTTACTTCTTTTAGCGCCTCTTTCGACCGTTCGATTCGTTTTATATCACGTGCAAGAACTTGCGCGTAGGCACCAAACTCCTGCCCTAGACGAATTGGTACGGCATCTTGCAAATGCGTCCGGCCCATTTTAATTACTTCATCGAACTCTTCCGCTTTCTCTGCAAACGCATCGTGTAATTGGCGTAATGTTTTTAATAGACGATCAATAAAGTGAACCGTCGATATATGAATCGCTGTTGGAAACGCATCGTTTGTCGATTGTGCCATATTGACGTGCATGTTCGGGTGTATCGTGTCGTAGTCTCCTTTTTCCTTCCCTATGTATTCAAGAGCACGGTTGGCGATTACTTCGTTTGCATTCATATTGACAGATGTGCCAGCACCACCTTGAATTGGATCAACAATAAATTGATCGTCAAGCTCTCCTGCAATAACATCATCACAAGCTTTAACGATGGCAGTGCCTATCGTGTCCTCAAGCCGATCTATTTCCATGTTCGCAAGTGCTGCCGCCTTTTTAACGAGTGCAATCGCTTTAATTAATTCACGATCGATTGTATACCCCGTAATATTAAAGTTTTCTTTTGCACGGATCGTTTGAATTCCGTAATACGCAGCAGCAGGGACCTCCTTCTTGCCAAGCAAATCTTCTTCTACACGATAATTTTCTTCTACCATCTTTCAAATTACCCCTTCCGATTTCATGTAACACAGTACTACCTACCTGTTGATTATTTCTCTATTATACCAAAATTAAAATTGTTGAGACAGTAGTTCGCCATTCTTTTAAAAAAGTGTAACAAATTGGACAAAGAAGCAATTCGAAACGTATCACTCTGCCTAGCTGCCACTACGCTTCTTTTCGCAACAAATAACTCGAATAACCCCAGCCAGCTAAAGCGATGACGAAAAGCCCAATATAAAACGTGAGCTTCCAACCGACTGACTCGACAAACGACAACGGAATAATCCCGATATCTTCATGCGCCAAAACGAGAACGAGCAACTTCACCCCGACCCATCCGACGATTAAAAAGGCTGCCACTTCCAAACTTGGTCGTTTATACAACAAACGAACGAACACATCTGCTGCAAAGCGCATTAAAATAACACCGATCATCCCGCCGATGAAAATAACGAGAAATTGCATTCCGTCCAAACTCCCGATCGTAAATAAATTCGACGGTGGAAGTGCGATCGCAAGGGCAACCGCAGCTAAAATGGAATCGACTGCAAACGCTAAATCAGCAATTTCCACTTTTATAACTGTCCACCAAAACCCGCTCGCCGACTCTTTCGGTACTTTCGTCGTATCTTTATTTAGAGTCTTTTTAAACAGATAGTTAAACGCAATAAAGAGTAAATATAGCGCCCCGATCGCCTGCACTTGCCAAACGTTCACT